>Ga0080013_1005149_pt1 | contig 12367 bp, 18 predicted proteins | sample ETNvirenome_6_85_FD_69236 | JGI IMG/M metagenome (GOLD analysis project Ga0080013, IMG submission 69236) | Marine viral communities from the Pacific Ocean - ETNP_6_85 (SPADES assembly) (version 2) | ecosystem: Environmental > Aquatic > Marine > Oceanic | place: Pacific Ocean | collected 2013-06-19 | reverse complement strand
TAATATTTCTAATACAAATAATTTTTCTATATTTGTTGAAACTCAATTGCCTATTTTGAAAGAAAGATTAAACAGTAAAGTAAAGAAAGTTAAAGACAAAGTATTAAAAATTAAATTGCATGAAGCAGTTAATTGTATTGATAAATTTTGTTTAAATGAGTCAAAACAAACTAATGATAATTCAGTAGTTCAATTATTGAGATATTATGAACTTGATAAAGAACTCGACAAAATTTAATTCTTTAGTAAGGGAACTTGCTAGGGGATTATTGAAAAAAAAGTTAAGTGAAATAACTTCAACTGCAAGTATTGATGGATACGAAACGCCAAATGCGTTTGGTAAAATTAGTAAGAAAAGGAAAAAGAATTTAGAAAAACAAACTGGATATAAGTTTATTGATGAAGCAATTTCTGATAGTGATATGAAAGAGATTAAGTTAGCTATTAGAAAAGAAGTTTCTGATATTTTACGTGATATCTGGATTAAAAGAACTTCTTGGGGAGGACGATAATGTATCAAGCAGATCCAAATGATAGTACAAAATCAATACCAAAGGCAAGATCAATAGATGCTTATGGTAAAGCAACAACTCCTGGACCATATCCATTAAGGCATGATAGACCTAACTATGTTTTAGTAAATGTAAATGGGGATTATTCATTTGCTTATGAATCGGGAAGTATTGCTACATATGTAAGTGGTTCTAATATTCAAAGTACAAATGCGGGACCAGTTAGACTTGATATTAATCCAATTGCTTGGACATCAGTCGGTGGTAAAGCTGGTGATGTAACTTTTGTATACTTGGGAGATGTGGGATAATGAATAAACAATTATTAGTAGATGTCAGACCATTTAATATTTCAACTGATAAGATTAATGAATCTATTAGTGAAAATAATGGTAAGTTAGTCGTTAAGGGTGTATTACAGAGAGCCGAATCCAAAAATCAAAATGGTAGAGTATATCCAAGAGAAGTATTATTAAAAGAAGTTGGAAAATATTTAGAAAATCAGGTTACAGAGAGGCGAGCTTTAGGAGAACTCGACCATCCAGAAAGTTCAGTTGTGAATTTAAATAATGCATCTCATAATGTTATTGAAATGCATTGGGATGGTGATGATTTGATGGGGACGGTAGAAGTATTGTCTACACCAGCTGGTAATATATTAAAAGAATTATTTAAATCGGGAATCAAATTAGGAATTAGTTCAAGAGGACTTGGTAGTGTTGAAACTATAAAAGAAGATGAACAAGGCGAAGAAGATACCGTAGAGGTTCAACCTGACTTTGAATTGATTGCGTTTGATTTCGTATCCAACCCATCTACACATGGAGCATTTATGAGACCTGTAAATGAATCCGTCCAATCTAAAACTCCAGAAAATAATATCGAGAGAATTGTTAACTCCATAATGAGGGGTTAATCTCGTGCCATTTAAATCCGAAAAACAACGGAAATGGATGTGGGCAAATAATCCAGAGATGGCCAAGAAGTGGGAAAAAGAAGAGTCCTTGACAAAGGAAAGTGGTATTTTATATAAAGCCGGTGTAAAAAAATACGGCAAAGAAGGGATGAAAAAAATTCAACAAGCTGCTGGTAAAAGAAAATCACATGCAGAAATAGGTAAAATTAAAGATAAATATGAGAAAGGTAAAAAAGAATCTGTATCTGTAAATGAAATGCCTAATTTTGACAGAGGAACGTCAGGTTTACCAAGAGGTTGGATAGAAGATTATAATAAAATTGTAAAAAAATTGAGTAAAGGAAAAGGATGGGGTACATTAAGTGGAAGTGATAAAAAGAAGGTTTGGGCTACTTTAGGAAAGAAATATAATGAATCCGTAAAAGAATCAGATTTACCCATCACAACTAAAAAACAGAAAGTTATACAAGTAAAACATAAGACATCTGGAAAAGAATTAATTGTTGTTGATACTCCAAAATGGAGAAAAAAATATAAACAAATGGGTTTTGTAGTACAAGAATCCGTAAATGAAGGTGGAATGGGTATATTGGATAAAGACCAAACGGATGTATTACATGGTATAGTAGCGAAAAATAAATCTAAAAATTCAAAAGTTATTCTTAGTATTGCTATGAAAGATAGAATGTTTAAAGGCATTGATAAAAAAGAATTATTAGGATATATTGAAGGTGCTAAACAATTTGTTAAGTATATGAGTATGGGAAGAACTGGCAATGAATCCGTAAATGAAGCTAATGTTATTCAGAAGATAGACAAGTTAGCAAAACGCAATAAGTATGGAACTGTCGATGGTACCCAGATGAATGGTAAAACAGCTAGAGAAATTATGGCTATTTTTAAACATCCAAAAATGAATTCATATAGAAATCAAATGTTGAAGATGAAGGTTGATGATTTAGTAGATTTGTCTTGGAAGTTAGCTAAACCTTTAAAGATAAAAGTTGAATCTGTAAATGAATTGACGACTGCTCAAAAACATCAAGTTAAAATAGCAAAAGATACGTTAAAGATGCCAAAGCCCATGAGAGGTGTAATGGGAATGTCTAAAAAAGAAGCTCTTAAAATATTGAAGAAATATAAAATAAAAGAATCCGTAAATGAAGCTGAAAGAGATTATAAAGATGAATACAAAAAATTTCAGTCATCTACTAAAGCAAAAAAATATAGAGCAGAATTAAATAAATACAATCGTAAAAAAGGAACTTATGGAAATGGTGATGGTAAAGATGCTACTCATAAAGGTGGTAAGATATCCGGATTTGAAAAGGAATCCATAAATAGAGGACGTAAAGAAAAGAGTCGTTTGAAGAAAGAAGATGTTATGCCAGATTTTGAACCAATGGTTGGTGAAATTGTTGATAGTGTTATTAAAGAATATAGTATAAATGAAGATTTAACAAAACTTCGTGCTCTTTATGCTCAATTGAATAAAGAATTCAAAAAATATGATCATAAAAAAATAAGTGATTTTAATAAAGTTGATAAGTACTTGAAATCAAAATTCAAAAAAGGTTCAAGTTTACCTGATATTGTTGCTAGTTTTTATAATGATTACAGAGGTGGTGAAGAAATGGGAAAAAATCATAAAAGACTTTTCAAGTATGCCAAAAAGATGCAAGGTGAATCCGTAAATGAAGGTGATAAGAGACAATATCGTGATGCGTATGGGAAGTATTATAAAACATACGAAGCTTTTGCAAGAGAAGTTATGAATATAGCCAAAAGTGCTTCTAAGATAAGTGGTAATAAAACGGATGAAAAAATTATTTTAAAGAATTTTAAAAAACAAGTTATTCCATTTGCAGGTTTAATGAGTAGTTGGTCAAAAGGACGTGAGAGTAATCCTCATATAGATGAAGGATTATTAAGTGAAAAAATGGATCCAGAACAATACCATAGATATATGCAATATGTTTTTGATACTCAATTCAAGACACCTGAAGAGAAGAAGATGAAAAAATCTATCATCAAAAAAATAAATGTTGCTCAAAAGAAAAAAGGTTTACCGGTATTTAAAGAAGGTAGTTGTGGTTATGGTATTGATGGTGAAGTAGGTGATGAACCAGCAGGTCCACATTTGTTAAAAAAGAAGAAAAAGAATGAATCTATAAATGAAGCTGCTACAAACATAAAAAGGGTTGAATTAATTTTGAAAAAACGTCAAGCTATGAAGATTGATGGTTACTTAGTAGATATGCAAACTGCTAACGTTATTATGAAAGTTTGGAAAGCACTTAGTTCATCTAATAAAAAGAAATTTGCACCATTGTCAATTAAAAAAATGGCTGAAGTAGCCTGGAAATTAGTGAGGTAAGTTATGGCTGAAACAAAAAAAACAAATTCAGAATTTTATATTCAAGATCAAAAACATGCTATTAATACAGAGTTAATTGGAATTATAAAATTCAGACAAAGTAAAAAATGGTTAATCAGTATTGCTGTTGTGGCATTGTTTTCCGTTATATTGGCTTTGATGATTTACTTTATGAGTAATGGAGTTGATGTTCAAGGTGGATGGAAAGAAATTTTACTACTTATGTTAGGAGGCTTTGTTGGTTCATTTGCCAAAGTGATTGACTTTTGGTTCAACAATGCTGAAGATGATGTTAAACTATTAGAACACGCGGACGATTAATTATGGGTTTATTAAGTACAATTACTAGCGCTGCCGGAACACTATTAGGTGGTGATACACTTAAAGATGTAGGTGGAATCATTGATGACCTACATATGTCTGGTGAAGAAAAAGCTGAAGCCAAACAAAAATTAGAAACTATTTTAATTCAAGCCGAACAAGCTGCTCAAGCACAAGTATCTGCTCGTTGGGAAGCCGATATGAAACATGGAAGTTGGTTGAGTAAAAATATCAGACCATTGACTTTGGTATTTCTTACATTTGTGTTTACAATATTAAGTGTGTTTGATGGTAATTTAGAAATTGGTGATAAAGCATTTACAATAGGTGCAGCATATGTACCTGTTTATCAAACTTTATTGATGACCGTATATGCGGCTTATTTTGCTGGTCGTTCAATTGAAAAAGTAAAGCAGGTGGCAAAATAATGATTAAGTTAAAAGAACTTTTAAAAGAAAAAAAAGAAACAATTAGTGAAGCAAAAGGATATCAACCTACTCTTAAAGTACCGAGTGATGTTAGCTATTATGAAAGAGATTGGACCGTGGTATTAAAAGAGTGGGGAAAGACAGATTATGGTCCAAGAGAATCCGATATGTATGATTGGAATGATTCACGATATTATGAAGAAGTTAAAAAAGAATTTAATGCACATATGGATAAAGTCGCTACAAAATTAAATAAAGCCGCTAAAGATTTAGAAAGACCTTATAAAGTATGGGATAAGATACTTACTAAGTATCGCAAAAAAGATGGGAGCTAATAATGATTAAATTATCAGGACTTGTAACAGAAAAGAAAGAACTTGGTGGTGCTTATATCAATCAAATTGAGAGATTAACTGATAGAAATAATCACACGAGAGCAAGAGCCGAATTAGCAAGACATATTGGTGATAAAAGACTTATAAAGGCTTATGAAGGCTTGATGTATGTAGAAGATTTATTGAGAGATGCTAACGATACATCTGGTGCAAGAGCTAGGTTGGATAAAATGTTGTTTTATAAGGCAAAAAGAATGTATAGTGATTATGAGCAAATACATGGAGCATTTTAATGATTAGTTTAAAAAACTTAGTTAAATATGTTCGAGAGGCAAAAATTACCAAACCACGAAGAGGTAAAGAAACACCTTTGGATGCAAAAGTTCAAATACCTGGATTTGGTGTAATGACGAGAAAACAAATGCAAGGAAGTATTCAAAGATATATTGCTGAAATATCCAAGTATGTCAAAAAAGGTGATGCACAAGCTGCTTATAATGCAATGTATAAGAGAACTGTATTAAAAGGTTTTTTAGAAACAGAAATTCAACATTCTGGTAAGTAATGATTAAATTAAAATATTTATTAGAAGAAGCTACTGTTTCAATGGGGCAAGTTCATTCAAATCCTTATGCTACTTCATTTAAATCACCTGAACAAATTGTAAAGGAAAGAGTATCAAGTCCATTTTCACAACATCTTAGAAATGCACAAGAAGAAGTTGAATATATGATTTCACTTGGTCCACATCCAGATGGAGACAGAGGAGTTTATAAAGATGCTAAGGGTGCCCTAAAATTACTACAAGTGGCTCAGAAAGCATTAGGGAAAATTAAGTAGTGGAAAGGTTAGAACGTAATATTTATATTTAGGAGACTATTATTATGAGTATATCAACATATAAACGATGGATGAAAGAAGCTTATCTTTATGAAGCAGATGATGAGAAAGGTAAACATGATAGTGGTGACACTTGGAAAACTGCAAGTGGGAAACACGCTGGTAAATATAAATTTAAAGTAGATTACTTTGACGATCCAGAGGATGCTAAAGATTATGCTAAATATGGTCCGTCTGGTATGTCAGATGATGATAAAGAAAAACCAGATGAACCAGAAGCTGAACCAAAGAAAACTGCTATAAGTACAACTGGTGGTCTTGGTGGCGATGATGATTACGATCCAGCAGATGATCCATTCCAACATGGACCTGGCGGACCTCGGTCACATATGGCCAATCAACCAGATCCGGATTATAAACCTGAACCAGAAGCTGAACCAAGTGGTGAACCAGAAGCTGAACCAAGTGGTGAAGAACCAAGTGGTTTGGGTAGTGATGAAAAAGAAGGACTGAATAAGAGAGTCAGGGACGCTTTCAACAAAGAGCAATCAGACGAGGAATTTGCATCCAACCTTGAAACAATGAGTGATGCGGAATTTAAAGAAGCACAACGTCTAGCACAACTAGATAGTCAGTGGGACATGGAAAGACAAATGTATGATGATCCCCGTTCAACATCTTACATGGGCGGTGCACCGTCACAGGATCAACTGGATCAACATGCTGCACAATCAAAAGCAATATCATCGGAAAAGAAAAGAAGAGAAGGTGGTGAAGAACCAAAAGATGAACCAAAAAAGAAAAAAGGATTCTTTAGTAAAATGCTTGGTAAAAAAGAACCAAGTGGTGAACCAGAAGGTGGTGAAGAAGTTGAAAGAGATAATGCTGGTGTTCCGGAAAATGAAGCAGATTGGGCTGAAGAAATAGATCAGGTACAAAGTAATTATGAAGAAATGAAAGATAATTACGAACAATCTAGACAAGATGGTGACCCAGATGATCCAGAAGAAAAAGAGCAAATGGATTTGGATAGAGTAGAATATAGGAAGGCAGAGGATAAATTAAGAAAGTATAAGAAAAAAGAAAAAGAACAAGGTTGGGATAGAGAAATGGGACGTACTGGTACAGAAGAAATCAAAGTAATCAACGGAAAAAAATATCGTGCAATTAAAGAATCTGTTGATAAAAGAATTTCTGTAAAAGAAGTTCATAAATGGTTAAAAGGATTGGAAGAATATAGATATCGTAAGATACCAGGAGTTGATGCACGAAGAATCACTTCATTTGTAAATAATGGTTTAAATGAAACAGATTTACCAAAATCATTACAAAAGAAATGGGAAAGTGCTAGATACAATAAAGAAAAGTCTTTAGCTGATAGATTTATAAAACAAAGAATTAGTCAAAAATTGACACAAACAGAATCTAAAAAACATCCCCTTAAAGAACAATATGATAGGTTGTTTACAAATAGGACAGTATTATGAAAGATATAAAATTATTAGGAATTGTTGAAGACATTGGTCTTAATTTGGCTGATGACAGACCTAAAGTAAATAAACATGAAGTAATTGAAGCAGTAAAATCATATGCAAGAGTTGGAAAACAACTTTACAATGGTGGTGGTATTTTGGAAGCTGCTAAACAATTGGTTCAAATGGCAGAGTCAGCTCAAAATCATGTCTTGAGTGAAACTGATGATTGGTTTGATGGCGTAAGTGTTAAACGAAATATGAAAGAACTCAAAGGACTAACAGGACAATTTAGAAAAACTGCTGTTGAAGCAAATTCTGTTAATCAACGTTTGTCTACTTTATATGAAGATATGGGAAATATTCTTAATCGTTACTATGATATTGAAGAAGCTTTAGACCCTGTTGGTCAAGAAGATGATGATGTTGACAATGATGGTGATGAAGATGATAGTGATGCTTATTTGAAGAAACGTAGAGATGCTGTTTCTAAGGCTGTCAAGGGAGATGGATAGGGAATTTTTATTTTGTTCACTTATATTGTGGCAAATTGGTTTTATTGTTTATCTTTTATTAAACAAGTTTTATCAACCGAAGAAGTTATTTACACAACCATCTGTAAGGCCATCTGTAGTTGAGGTAGATTTACCAAAAAAGAAAATTGAACATGTTGATATAGAGATGAAAAAACAAATCAATACACAAAAACCAACATCAGCATATGTAAAGTCTGATGAAGTTATTAAGGGTAAAGTAAAGACTCAAAAGAATAAATTAAAAGAATTAATAAGAGGGTTATAACATGGCAAAAGGTTTAGATTGTGGTACATCATTTTATATTTCTGCTACAGAAGATACAATTAAAAAACAAAGAAATGCATTTTTGACGGTTGATGGAGAAGTAAGTCAAGTTAAAAGAATGTTAAAAAGACAAGGAATTCCATTTGTAGAGAAAGCTAGTAAAGTACATATTGTTGGTCAACATGCTTTTAACTATGCTCAAATATTCAGTACTGCGGAATTAAAACGACCTATGAAAAGCGGGTTATTGAATCCGACTGAAAAAGATTCTTTACCAGTATTGAATGCTATTATTGGTGAACTATTAGGTGATGCTAGTGAAAATGAAACTTGTGTATATTGTATTCCAGCAAAACCAATTGATGTGGAACGAGAAGTTAGTTATCATGAAGATGTTTTAAGAACTATTATTGAACAATATGGATATAAAGTAAAGAAGATTGAAGAGCCTGTTGCACTTGGATATGAAGGATTAGTTGATACTCAGTTGACTGGTATTGCTATTTCAATGGGTGCTGGTATGTGTAATATTGCTGTTATGTATCAAGGAATGACAGCACTTTCTTTTAGTGTAAGTCGTGGTGGTGATTGGGTTGATGATAACGTATCGATGGATACTGGAGTTTCAAAAGCAAAAGTAACAAATATTAAAGAGTCATCGGATACTTTAAATTTATCAAAAGGAGTTTATCAGGATATCTATGAAGAGGGGACGGATGAGGCGAATGTATTAATTGCAATTCGTTCTTATTATGGAGCTCTTATTAATTATTTATTAACAAATTTAAGAGTTCAATTTGAAGGTGTTGAAAATGTACCTAATTTTCCAGAACCTGTACCAATAGTTATAGGTGGGGGAACATCTTTGGTTAAGGGATTTTTAGATGTATTTAATGAACAATTTGACCAAGATGAATTTCCAATACCTATATCAGAAATAATTTTAATTGAAGATGCTCATACGGCAGTAGCTCGTGGGTGTTTGTCTGAGGGACAATTAGTTGAAGAAGATGAAGAAGATTAATGAGACAACAACACTTGATTCACCTGGTACAAAGGGATATACTGGATATATACCATCGGAAAAATATGCTAGATATAGAACAGAATTGGCTCGTATTATTAAGAAAACTACTGGTTATGAAATGGTAGATTTAGAACCAATTTCTGATGATACAATAGATGTTAAAGATAATGAAATTAATACTGATGATGTAGATGATAAAAATATAGCATCTAAGAAAAGACATAAAGAATTAGAAAAAGATTTTAAAAAAATGGCAGAAGAAAAAATGCCTAAACTAAAAGACCTTATAGGAGATATAAAATGAAAAACGTTAAAGAATGGGCATATGCTGGTATAGGATTTGTAGTAGGATTTTTACTTGCTGTTATTTGTGCTGCAAATGGAGTTTTGACATATTAAAACGAAAAAAAATAAAGGTTACGGTATGACACAACGACAAAAAAAAGAATTACAGAAATATCAAAATTGTTTACTTTATGTAGAAGTAAAGGATAATAATGTTGAAAAGGCTTTATCTTTATTTAAAAGAAAAGTAAAAAATTCTGGTTTATTAAAAGAATTACGAGATAGAGAATATTACGAAAAACCATCTATTAAAAGAAGAAGAAGAAAAAAACTTCAAAAATTAAGAAATAAATATACCGACTAAATTTTCTTTTTTTATTTTTTTATTATATTTATATATACCTCAATACACCGTGGATTTTTACGGTGTCTAAATATTTCAACCCCAATTAAAGTTCCAGAATAACTTTATTCCAATATAAAACATATATGGAGACTAATTATGTCTGATTTGTTGAAAGAAGCTATTGCAGATGCAAAAGCAGTTCGTGAAACAGCATTAGCTAACGCTAAGATGGCTTTAGAAGAAGCCTTTACTCCTCATCTAAAATCTATGTTATCAGCAAAACTTGCTGAAGATGAATTTGAAGATGAAGAAGATGGTGATGATGAATTCGGTGATGAAGAAGAAGATGCCGAAGAAATGGCACGTACTCATTATCGTGAAGACGATGATGAAATAGATATGGGTGAACCTGAACCTGAAATGGGTGAAGAAGAACCCGAAGAAGATGAATTTGAAGAAGAAGGTGTTTCTGAAGAAGATATCATCGAAATCGATGGTGTAAAATATGCACCAATCGTAACTGAAGATGAATTTGAAGAAGATGTCAATGTTGATGAAACTGAAGAACTTGACCTTGAAGCTGTCATTAGAGAACTTGAGCAAGAAATTGCTGAATCCGAAGATTTGGATGAAGATGAACTTGATGAATATTCCGGAACTAAAGCTCAAAAAAGAGCTAAGGATGGGAATGTAGTTCGTCATAATGAAGAAGTTGATGAAGAAACTGAACTTGTTGAAGAAGATGAAGACGATGAAAAAGAAGATGTAGATGAACAATCTAGTTCTTCTGGTATCGGTAAAGGTACTGGCGTCAAACAAGCTTCAGCTAGTGATGAAGAAGATCCTGGTAAGGGAAAAGTTCATGAACATGTTGAGAATCTGCAAACAGAGCTTAATGAATATAAGGAAGCTGTTACGTATTTACGTGATAAGCTTCATGAAGTTAACATCCTTAATGCTAAACTTTTGTATACAAACCGTTTATTTAGGGAATATGCTTTGAGTAATGACCAAAAACTTAAAATCGTTGAAACGTTTGACAGAGCTCAGACGGCTCGTGAAATTAAGTTGGTTTATTCTACTTTGGCAGAATCCTTTGGTGACAATGGTGTTGTTACTAAGAAATCAAGTGTTAAGGAATCAGCCAGCCGTAAGACTGGAACGACTGCTCCTCAGAAGAAAATTATTTCCGAAGAGAATCAAGTAGCAAATCGTTTTCAGAAATTGGCTGGAATTTTAAAAGATTAATTAATTATTAATTTGGAGAACGATAATGAGTGATATAAACACACTTCTCGACCCTTCCCCTATGCGGAAGCAGAAAGAAGAATCACAAAAGCTCGTAACCAAGTGGGATAAATCTGGACTTTTAGAAGGTATGGATAGTGAGTGGCAACGCTCTGGTATGGCAGTATTGCTGGAAAACCAAGCACGTCAACTTATTTCTGAAGCTTCGAAAACTTCCCCTAACGCCGGTGCTGGTGTAGGTGATGAAGAATGGTCCGGAGTTGCTCTTCCTTTGGTAAGACGGGTATTTGGTAACATTGTTGCCCAGGAACTTGTTTCTGTTCAACCGATGAACCTTCCATCTGGTCTTGTTTTCTACTTGGATTTCAAGTACGGATCAAGCGTTGGTAAATTTACTTCTGGAGATTCTGTCCAGGGTAAAACTGGTCCTAACTCACCATCTGGTGCAGCTGCTCCTTATGGAGAAGATAGTGGATTTTATGGTGTTGGACGTTATGGATATTCCATTAGTCAATCAACCGCTAATGTAACCTTTGCTGGTACAAGCCGAGCATCTTTTAAAGACATTGATTTCAATTCTGAAGTATCTGCTTCTATGAATTCTGGGGATCAATTCTATAAAATATCTGCTAGTCTTACAAACTTTACTCGTCCTGACGAAAAAGCTGTAAGGTCTTGGGATTTCACAGATGATGGTTCTGGAGCTTTAGGTGCTAAACTTTTACCACAATTTACAAAAATAGATGGTGATAATGTGGTACTGATTGTATCTGCATCAAGTTCCGATAATGCATCTGGTTCTTATTCAGTTGATTATGTACAACAGCCTACTGCTGGTAATCGTGGTGATTTTGAAGATCGTGTAGGTAATGCAACTGTTGATCAGTTGAGCATTCCTGAAGTTAATTTGGAAATGCGTTCCTTGCCGATTGTTGCAAAAACACGTAAACTGAAAGCTGTTTGGTCACCTGAGCTTGCTCAAGACTTAAACGCTTACCATAGTGTTGATGCTGAAGCTGAATTGACAAGTATGTTGAGTGATTACATTTCGATGGAAATCGATTTGGAAATCCTTGATATGTTGATTAGCGATGCTCAGACTACGGATTACTGGTCTGCTAAATCTGGTGAAGATTATGATTCAGCTACTTCTGGTTTCGTAACAACCACTTTCTATGGAACTCGTTTTGAATGGTATCAAACTCTTGTTGCTAAGATTCAGAAGATGTCTAACGAAATACATCGTTTGACTTTACGTGGTGGCGCTAACTTCGTCGTTTGTTCGCCGAAGGTTGCTACGATTCTTGAATCATTGCCTGGCTACAATAGTTCACCTGGTGATGCTGATGCTGCAAAGCAGGAGTTTTCAATGGGCGTATCCAAGATAGGACAAGTTGCTGGTCGTTATACGGTTTATAAAAACCCATACATGACCGAAAACAACATCCTTGTTGGATTC
>Ga0080013_1005148_pt1 | contig 12371 bp, 7 predicted proteins | sample ETNvirenome_6_85_FD_69236 | JGI IMG/M metagenome (GOLD analysis project Ga0080013, IMG submission 69236) | Marine viral communities from the Pacific Ocean - ETNP_6_85 (SPADES assembly) (version 2) | ecosystem: Environmental > Aquatic > Marine > Oceanic | place: Pacific Ocean | collected 2013-06-19 | reverse complement strand
TGAGCATTAAAAGTATCGGTAATTCTATTAGATTCTACACCATTACCAAAAGAATAACAATTTGACCAATCTAACATATATTTAAACCTATGTGCATTAACAGCATCTAAAGTAAAAGTATTACTATAACCAGAGTAACTTGAACTATTATATTGGGTTGGCCAACTCCCTTGACCTACCCCTATATTAAGGTCATTCATATCGTCACCAATTTTAACATATATAACCCTAGGGCTGTATCCGGGCGGACGGGTAATTTTAAACCAGTCGCTAGTATTAATCCGAAAAGATGCGTTATAAGTCAATTTATGTTTTTTGTTTAATGGCTATTATAATATTAGTATCAAGTATGTTATTGCACTTCAACTGGAACTGATATAGTTATTTCTTGAGTAGTTTCATCTACATTTGTTATTGTCGTTCCAGGAGGAATCGCATTACTATTCTCATGTTCTATTTCAGATCCAATAGGAATAAAATCAAGCATATTTTCTGGCGTTAATTCTATTTCTATAGGATTTTGTCCTGTCGCTTCATAATATATATCTAAGTCTGTATTTTCTTTTTGTTTAGTTTCCCATACAGCAGGGTTTTTTGGTAAAACTTCTTCTTCTGAACGATTTGATTTTTCTTCCACCCATTCCCAAGTATATCCAACAGCGTCTGTACCAGAGTTAGTAGCGTTAAAACCTTTTCCTTGTCTAAAGAAATTTAGATTTTTAGCTGAATTAGGACTTAATCCATTCATTGGGTATTGGTAAAATGCTAAAACGTTATTATTCGTAATTTGATTTATATCTCCAGCGGATCCAGTACCAAAATCCGCAGATCCATCATATGTTTTGAATTCTACCGTGAACACCCCATTTGATTCAGATATTTTTGAAACAATAGCTGGAATAGTTAAATCTGTAGTAACATATGATTTTAATACCATACCAACAGAGAGTTTATTTTTATTGTTAGCACCAGCCCCTGTTATAGAGGCGGTAGTTATAGAATTTTTAGTACTTCCAGTAGCTGTTAGCGCTATAGGTGGACTTTGATTAGGTATTGCGACCCCTGCACCATCCAATGGATTCCATTTACTTGTAAATGATTTATCTAACTTAAGTCTCCAATTTTTTGTATAATTACTAGGTCTTAAATAACTATTGGTTGCAAATATTAACCCTGAAGTAAGTTCTAAATTTGAAGTAACTCCAGACCCGGTATGACTTACGTTACCTTTAACGTTATGAGCATTTGATACATTTCCACTTGAAGGGTCCCAACCCGCAGCTTTACCAGTTCTAGCTTTTGCATGAAAAGGAAATAATTCATTTGGCTTTAACTGACCACTCGTAGCACTTGTAAAATTCGTTTCATGACTAGAGTAATGTAATAAACTTTCATATCTAACTCTAAGAAATATATCTATATCAGTTATAGTATATACTGTATGGTTAAAATCTTCTTTAAACCTAAATTGACTACCAATTGCAATATTTTTTATAAAATCAGCTTCTTTTTCAGAATAATTTGTATTTTCTCCAGCTAAATCATAAAAACTAGGATCCCAATCCCAACCATCCATATCTGTAGACCACTTTATCGGTTGAACACCCCCAAAACCTAATTCTAAAACACCATGACCTTGACCATCACCGGTTAATCCCATAGATGTTTTAAGCCAATCACCAGCTGGGTAACTACTCCAACCTAAACCTTCACCAGAAAGATTACTATGTGTAAAGTGTCCTGAGCTTGTAGCATTATCTATAAACCAAACATCTTCAAATTTTTGATTATCAACATCGTCACCATGTATGTCTAATTTATCTTTCCGGTCTTTAATTGCATCGTCTCCTAAATATACGTTAATACCTCTAAAATAAGCGTCATAATCACGCCATACATCAGTAGCTCTTAACAAACTAGGTGTTACAAGATAAGACGTAGGACTTGATCCCTCTATATGTTTTTTTCTTTTTCCATTTAAAGTCCCTAAATATTTCGCAAATTGTGTAGTAACGCTATAATAGTGTTTCCATTTAAAATCACTGTGACTTGAATTGCTGGTTACTTTAGTATTTAACCCGCCACTTGTAGCATTTGCATCTATATCTTTAAAGGCTTCATTCGTACTACCATTACTAACATAATGTTTTTCAAGACGATTAGAATTATCATATGTTTTCAAAGAATATATTTTACGAGACACGCCTGTAGTTTTATACTCTTTTTTTGTATCATCGTCATGCTTGTCCTTTAGAACTCTTTTAAATATATCGTCATTATATATTTTTACAAAAAATCTACCATCAAACTTATGAGAGGCGGATTTATCTATAGCAGTTCTATATATATTTAAATATGTATCAGCAATTATCCCTGTAGTATTTACACCATCAGGATCATTAGTGAAAGAATTTATTTCGTTAGTAAATGGTTTTTCTAGTGTAAATTTCCATGTAGTAGCATTAGTATCTGCAAATAATTGTACAACTTTATATCTATCAGAAACTCTATTTGTAGTAGTATTGCTTAAAGATATGTGATATTCTACATTACTATCTTTACTAAAATCTTCGTGTAAATTTGCATAGGAAGAACTTGATATTCGAGCATAATTAATAGAAAAATTAATATCATCTTCAGCTGGAAGATCATTACTACTGAAAAGTCTACTACCACTAGCAGTGTAATGTTCTTTAGATGCTATTAAGGTTTCCTTCCGTTTTATAAAATCCGGAGCTTCGTTTTTTATATCTAAAATTTTATATTGCGCTTTTTCTCTTACTATATTAGGTATTGACCACTTATTTTCACTATTAACAACATTTCCACTACCTTTTTTTAATATTAAATAATCATCAATATCTAATTTATTTCTATCTGTTGATGGAAATGCTAACCAAATATTATCATCTTCAGCATTATAAAATCTATCCATTGCTAGATTGTAATACTCACCCCCAGTATCTTTTATATAAAACTTAAAATATTTCATATTCACTGGATAACCTTCATTAAGTATATGAACTTGTAATTGGTTTATTTCTGAAGCATTGGTTTTATTAACTTTAAACGTTGATTTTGGAGTTGTTAAAATAGGTGTTTCTCTACCATATTCATCAGCATATACTACTCCAACTTGATATTCTCTTAATGATTTTATAGATTTTTTTCCAGTTCTAGAACTATTTATATCAGAAATTTGCATAGTATCAAGTTCTAAATTATAATCTGTTACAACATTATTTATTTCTTTTTCTAAATTATAATTTTGTAAATAGTTACCATATACAATTCTATTCCCAACAATGTCTTGTGCTAAAGCTTTTCTAGGCACATTATCCCATGGACGTAACAATTGATTAGAAGGGACAATACCATTTTTAATATTCTCTGAGTCTATAAGATATTCTGCTGTACTTAAATCTTTTATGGTATCAACAATATAAATATTAGGGGAATTTTCTTCTTTGTAAAGTATATCTATACTTTTTACATCTCTTGGTAGCAATCTATTAAAACCTTTTATTATTAAAGATTTTAGATTATTTGTCATACCTAGATTATAACCTTTTTGAGGGTGATAGTTAAATCCACCAGGTACAAATGCTACTTCTGTAAATGTAGAAAAAGCAGAATATTCTCCATCTTCATATTTGTACCTATATGCAAATCTTGGGAATTTTTCTTCAAAAAGCTTGTCTTCTGTTTCAAATTTATCAATAGCATATTTTAAACTTGTTTCTCCAGTTGGAACTGTAGGTGGATTTCCATTTATAGAATCTATCCTTATTTCTACCTTAGCAGTAGAAGATGCTGATATATGTGTTACAGTAACACTATCAATAGAACCTTTAAAGTTAGGAGCGCCACTACCTTCAAAATAAATTCGATTTTCTCTTGCAGTCCAATTACTAGCGTGTGTAGTTGTGGTGTTATCCATTGTAATATCTTCAGAATAAGTACCTGTAGCGGTTCTAACTGTAAGGTTTTTGTAATAATCATTTTTGTCAACTATCCTTCCAAAAATTCCACCTTGGAAAGTGCCATCACTATAATTCCCAACAGTGTATTGTATTCTATATGTTTCACCGGGTTCAATATTCTCGATTAACCCATCATTAGATACACTTGCTGTAAGTTTTTCATTATTAGTTGCACCACCTTGGATTCCATCATATTCAGCATATTTTAAAGCAGGGTTCCAACTCCAAGGGCCGTTAAATGTCCAATCATCACCAGTTTCAAAATAAATATTTTCTATTAGTTGTTGTGCAACGTTAGCAAACCTATTTTCGTCCCAATCCGTTATTTTACCCTTTATAGTATAATTTGAAATAGGGATATTTGGTACTTCATCGTCTAAATATTCTTTTATAGTTACCGGCATCCAATTTTGCCACTCTAAAGAAAATCCTGGATTTTCATTTATATCCGTTTCTATTGTAGTTCTAAAAGTATCCCCAACTTCTAAAAAACTAAAATCATGTATAGGACCTATTGATGAGTTTGCAAATGAATTTGGATAAGTCGCGGTATTACTAATATTCATTACACCAGTATAGGTTTTTAGAGGATCTCTAAAAGTATTGTATTGTAAATCTAAAGGATATTTGGGGGGTTTTTTAATAACAGTAATATGTTCTTCTTTTAGAACTGTAGTAGTAGTAGCTAGGTCATATCCCTGAGCAGGATTTATTAAATTTGTTTGCGTAGTTGCATCAAGTGTTCCAGCGATGCATCTTTGTATGTTTATTTTTTTAGGTTCAGTACTACTAAACCAGCTATAATCTTTAATACCATCACACCAAAATAACATACCATCGATAATATTAATACCTGTTATTATATTGCTAGGATTAAATTTTAATACAGTACCATTAGGTTTTAAATCGACTACAACTGGGGTTATACTTTTCGCGCCACCTGAAGTATTTTTTAGTTGCAAGATCATATCTTTGTCATTCCCTGTTACAAACCAATATAAAGTATCATTACTTTCATCTGCAACAGCACCAACACAAACAGGGGACGTTGGTAATACATTAGTTTGTCCTGAAACCTCTTTATTACCTAATATATTTTGAACAGCACCAACATCAGAACCTTCTGAAGTCGATACTTGTATATTTACCGCATGTCTATATTCTCCTTTTGGAACAAGTCTCTCATCGAGATCCTTATTCATTTTACCTTTGGTAAAATTATGCTTAATCTCCGGCATATACTAGTGTTTTATATGTTTCGACTTACCTCGCAATATTTGAGTTAATTCTTCTAATTTAATATTTGATAATCTTAATTTTGCTGTTCTTATAGCTGCAAACTTATCTTTTTTATAGTATGCTAATTGTCTCCCGCCAACGTTAGCTTTAGCAGACATGATAGCGCAAAGTATAGATTTATACATAGCTTCCTCTGCAAATTTATGAACTTGCATTTCCGCGTCTGTGCCTAAACCATCGCTTATATAATCTAATATAACTGTTTTTCCAGAAATATTAGAACTAAAGTGTATTTTTCCAGATTGTTGATCTATATAAAACGAACCATTAGCTTGAGCGTGTTGAGGGTCTAATCCATATCTTTCTCCTCCAGCTGGCCAATACGTGTCATCTGTATAATCATCAGTATTATTTTCAGATGGTGTAGCAGATTTATAATTACTCCATGTTTTTGAAGTTTCATCGTCACCAACTCTTATAACAGAAATATTATCTATAACAGCATTACCAAGTGTAGTGCTTTGATTTTGGAAATACACAATTTGTGGTGGATATGTTTCCGCATTTTCACTAGCTGTTATTGTCTCCGTATAAGTGCCATTAGCAGTTCTTTGTGTCGTGCTACTCCAATCTCCGTTTTCATCTACTATAACAAAATTAAACCCACCAGAAGTATAATTACTAATAGTATAAGTGATAGTATATTCTTCTCCATGTATTATAGGTATGTTTGTTTGTTTTACTCGTTGGTATTGTGGTAACTCATAACCACCTATAGCATTACCATTATAACCATAAAACCATCCTTCACTTGGAGCGGTTATTGTATCTCCAGCAGTATTTGTTAACGAAGTTGTTGTAACTGTTTGAGCATTACCAGCTAGATATATATTTAACTCCCAACCTTCACTTCCACCCATAAAGTTTCCATTTGTAATTAAATTGCCAGAAGGTATTAAGTTTTCACTATCAAATAGAAAATCACTATCTGAATCTATTTGTGGTTTTGTTGGATTTGAAGTTCTACTTGTAGGATATAAAGAGTGTTTTATACCAGCTGAATCCGCCCAGGATATTTTTGTATAGTTTACATAATCTTGTGGGAGTATCATTTGCAGTGTTGCCGGCACTGTTATTTCTTGAGATTTAATAGATTTAAAAGTATCAAACGATAATTCTTGCATAGCTCGTTGTGCGTGGAAAGCTACGTCTATTCTTTTTATTTTAGATATTATTTTATTTTCACCAACATAAGCAAACATAAATTGAGTTATAATATCATCTAAAGAAGTGAATTGGTAATTACCATAATTGTTTTCCTGATAGTATTGCTGTTGTGTAGTATCGTCTAATAATCCCATTTATTTATGCTTTTTCTTGTTGTTGTTTAGCTCCTTCTAATGCTACGGCTGTTTGTACTAATTGTGGTTTTTCTAACGTAACACCAGCAAATGCTAATATCCTATACACTAATTCAGATTCCTCAGCTGGGTGTAATTCAAAATCAGTTGAAACGCTACTGTCAGAATTATATAATGCCTTACCACCAATTACAACATAACCCCATTTTGACGTAGCGGGTTTACGTATCCAATGAGCCGCACATGGACCACTAATTGGTGAAAAATATATTTTACCATCTTTTCTCCAATATACAGGTCGATTTTGTGTAGCTTTAGTTAATGGTGTTCTTTCTGTTTTATAAAAATCCTCGTATTTAATTTCTTCTACAATTTTACCATTATAATTTATATCACCAAATCTATAAAAAATATCTCCAAACGTATCCTTTACAATGTTTGAATCACTAACCGAAGTAGGTCCCTGTTTAAAATAACTAAGTTTATCTTCTAATATATTAATCATATCAGCATATTTACTATTATTACCAGGCATTCTTCTAAATTGATTTATGTCGTAAAAATATTGTTCAAATATTTCCATTTGAGCTTGATCAGCGAATAAATTAAACTCTTGTGGAGTTATATATCCTCTTTGTTCTTTATTTGCTAATGCTAAAACTTTTTGATATACATTATCTATATTTACCATATTTATTTGTTATTATAAGGAAAAAATCTATTTAAAGTTTCTTTTCTTTCATTACAACCACAATCTTTCCCAGTTATTTTATTAACTTTATCCACTACTTTTTTAATTCCAGTTGCTTTTGTTATTTTTTCAATTGTATCACCTAGTCCTTTAGATTTATTTAATTCCATACAATTTGTTTTATGTAGTTTTGCAATCGCCCCATAGGGCGATCGCTTACTACAAGTTGACTACGAATTTAATCGTTTTTCTATATTGGAGTAAATCTCCATTCCTTCATCAGTTTTAAACCAAGCGGCTAAAGCCGAATATGGGTGTTCATCAAATGGTACATTCATTAGTTTTCTATTATTAGAAGTCCAAGTAAATGTTCTTTGATCTGAAGATAACTTAATTATCTTCGCCTCTGTTGCTCTAATACCAAAGTTTCTAAGTATAACGTTCTCATCATTTACAAGTTCTAAGAACAATTTAGGATTCTTCTTAGCGTATAACAGTAAATCACGCTTAAGTTCTTTAGAACTCATTGTAGATACCTTAGAACCAACTTCAACTCGCATAACAGCTTCAGCCATGTCGATATCTAAATTTCTAGCAGCATTTAAAGCTTCTATTTCTAGTTCTATAACCTCTACTTCATTAGCAGCTACTGCTGCGGGTTTTTCTTCATAAAAAGTTATATCTCTCTGCGGATGGTATAAAGATAAAAATTTCTGTAATACAGTTTTTTCCCTTTCTACAACTAACATACCGTTTCTAAAAACAATATGTTCCATTCTTTGATCTCCTTGCATTTCATCTACAAATACCGTTTTTTGATTTTGACAATACTTAAGTTCTCTTTCGTAACCTTTTTCTTCGTCAAAATAATATATATTTGCTGATTTTATCATTCTAGATAAAGGTTTTTTACTACCTTTTAATCTATACATTCTATCTTTAATTTCCCAAGTATCTTTTTTTGGAGTTGGTAAAGGTTTTTCTTTAACAACTATTTTTGGTTGTTCTACAACCTGAGTAACCTTTTCAGTTACTACTTCTTTTTTTGTTTCTTGTTTCTTTGTCATAATATAATATATAATAAAATTAATAAAAATAAAAGGACCGAGGCCGAAACCTCGGTTCTTTTAAAGTAATAAATGCTTATTTCAATAACATAAAGTTATTTGCACCTTGTGTAACTAAACATCTTTCAGATAACATATGTATTTCCATCGCGTCTAAAGCAGATGTAGTAGCACCAACAGAACCAGTAACCCAAGTTTTGAATTTTCTTGATTCCGTGTTAGAAGCTCTATATCTAACGTGTAAGAATGGACGTTTCATATTTGATCCTAAAGCTTGATCGTAAACTGAAGATACACCAGCAGGTATAATCGCTCCTCTAATAGCAGCTGAAGTAGCTGTAGAGTTAATCTTACCTCTTGTAGCTTTATCATTTAGATATTTCCAATCAGATTTGTAGAAGTCATAAGAACCTCTTCTAAATCCAGAGAAACCTAAATTAAGCGCCATATCTTCAGAGTTATTGAATACCCCGTAAGAAGTACCACCAGCTCCATAAGAATTCATTGAAGCTAACATATCATCCATCGCTAGAGACGTAGCTCTATTAACGAACATCATGTTTTCTTCAATAGCACCTTGATTATCAAACTCAGCTAAGATAGCGTCGAATTCAGCTAAATCAGTAGCAGCATTAACACCAGTAATACCAGAAGTAACGTTACCACGAGTTTCAATAGCATCAAATAAACCTTGTGTACCAACACCATTAGCCCCCGCATCAGCAGAACCTCTAATTTGCTTGTCTGCGAAACCAATTACAGATGCACTAGCTGATTTTTCAGCTTCTATCATTGTCATTTCTAAATAATCAGTAAATCTAGCTCTAGTTTCACCTTCAGCTTTTAAGTACCACATATAACCTGTACTACCATCTTCAGCAGAAACTTCAACCCAACCAATTTGAGAAGCATCAGAACCAGATACAGCATAATAATCTTTCAATATTTGCATTTGGTTACCATACGACTTAAACGTAGGTTCTAAAGCAGTTCTTGCTTCCGAAGAATAAGTACCAGTGATATCACTGTATGATTGTCCTTTTCCATAATGAGAACCGATAACTAATAAAGTTGCGGCGCTAGCAGTTGTTGAATGATTAGTTAGAACAGCTTCACCATAAGGTTCAAGTGAAATAACAGCTGAAGCTGGGGTTTCTACTACCAAACACTTTGAAACGTATCCAGCACTTGCTAAAAGTACAACATCGTTCACTCTAATACCGTGAGTTGTAGTTAATGCGTTACCATCTACATCAGTAACACATTCGAAAGTACCATTTGTATCACCCGCTAAGACTATCGTCCCAACGTATGATAAGTGTAATCTACCTTGTTCAGACCATACAACCTGATCGGATGCACTAGCCTCTTCTGCACCAACTTGATTTAAGAATCCAGAAACAGTACGGTTACCGAAAACCGCTGATTCTTTTTCCATCAAGTCAGGCAGGTATTGTTGTTCCCAGCCGGTAGAACCGTCTGTGAAATCTATGTAGTTTGATGCTAGCGCTTGTTGTTGCGGCGCTGTTACAGCGTTCAAACCACTTCCTGCAGTAATTGCCATTTTGTTTTAATTTTAAATTGTTATTTTTGTTTAATTTTAAACTTAAAATCAGTGGAATCATCACCTAATACTTTAAATTTTAAACCACCCGCTTCAATTTCACCATGGGCTTGCCTTGGATCCATATTCACGTTTTTGGCTTTAGCAACACTATCTTTCATAGCATCTGCTTTTCCTTGTTCATAAAAGTGATTAGCAACAGCGTCTGCGTTCATTGCTGTAAATAGAGATTTATGATAACCCTTAGCATCCTTTAAACCCATTTTTTTATCCAAAAACTTTTTGGTAAAATTGTTTAAATCACTTTGGGTATTTTTAACCTCTTCAGCATTATTTACATTAAACCTGTATCTTTTATCACCGACGTTATATTCAAAACCTTTGAACTTGTCGTTAAAAACTTTATCAGTTTTTTGTGTAAAAATATCAGAATTAGTTTTTGCTGCTTTTTTAGTTACCTCTGATTCCTTGTTGTATCTATTAAAGAAATCAACTGCTTTTTGTTGTTCTTGGGTCAACTTTGACCCAGCTTTGATATCTTCATAGTATTTGGACTTTTGCCCGTCCAGATGGGCTTTAGCGCTGGCAACTTGCTCTTTTAACGCTAATTTCTTTCTACGTATATCTCTTTCTTCGTCCATATCTTCGTCGTAAGAGAACGTGTCTTCCATAAGGAAGTTAATTTCTTCTGTATTTAAATGAGGTTTTGTTTGTTTATAATATTCATATAATAAATCGTTATCTTCTAACTTACTATAATCTTGATTAAGTTTAACATAATCATTTAAATCACCACCGGTATCCTCCATGAAATCCATTAGTTTTTGGATATTTTCAGGAATTGGTTTTCCAGTGGCTTCAACTTCAGCAACAGCTTCTTCAACTTGCTCTTCCAATTCTTCAGCTGTTTCTTTTTCTGTAATTTCTTCTAAAACAGGTTGTTTAGAATCTTCTTCTGTAGATTCGTCAACAACCTCTTCTTTACTAGTCGTTTCTTCAATAACCTCTTCTTGAACATTCTCGGTTTCTGTGTTATCAACTGGTTGTTCATTTTCCTCTGTTTTAGAAGGTTTACTTAAATCAACTTTGATAGGTTCGTCGTCTTGACTAATCTTTTTCATTGTTGGTTTTTTCTTTACTTTAATTTTTTCGACTGTATCGTCTACTTTTGGTTGTTCGATAGTCTCTTCTACTACCTCTGTTTTCTTTTTTGCCATAATATAATATAATAATAATTAATAAAAAGTTTATCTAGGGTCAAATGCACCTAAATCAAATCCACCACCTAGTATATCATTACCTGCGGATTCAAAGTTTTTAGGTGGTTTGCCACTATTTCTTTGTTCAATCAACTCGCTCTGCTGTGATGCTTGTATCCTCGTTCTTTCATCTTTACGATCTTCTTTTTCTTTCTCTTTAGTTTTTTGCCCATCAGTTTCTATGCCCTTTAATTGCATGTTATACATAAACTCTAATTCCATTAATTCTTTTTTATGCATTACTTCTTGCTCCATTTTTTGAGATTCCATTTGACCTTTTATTTGCTCTAATTGAGCGTCAGCCTGAGTTTTAGCTTGGTTTTTTTGAACCTCTAGTTCAGCCGACGCTTGTTGGGTTTGCATATTAGCTTCTGCTTGAGCCTGTATGTTTTGTTGTTGTAGAATTTGATCTTTTTCTTGTTTCTTTATTCTCCTCAACTTCAAAACTTGATTTGCTAATTTAATATTTTTTATTTCTCTAACGTCAATAGCGTCTTCTAATTCTACGCTTTGTTGAGCTAGCGCTTGTTGTATATTATTTTCTAATAACATTTTCTCTTCTTCATCGGGCATTAAATCTATAAATATACCAAAATCATATAAATGTAAATTACTCATCTCTTCTAACGTAGCAACATTATGAGCTCCAATAGCTTGTATAAAAGCATCTTTAGTCGGTGAATACTCTATGATATCAGATATTCTAAGTGATAAACATTCCGCAACTTCTGCAGTTAAAAATAACCCAGATTGTAATATATGTCTTGTAGCTGTATTAGAATTCGCAGCAGCTAATTTTTGAACACCAACTAAAGCGTTTTTATCTGGCATACTACCATCTCTAGCTTCGTTTAATCCGGTGACATCCCTAATCATTTGTAAATAATAATTATAAGTACCTATTAAACTTTGCATTTTTTGCCCACCAGATCCAGATTGTATTTCTTGAATAGGTACTTTGCCAGGATTCATATCACCTTCTGACGTGAAACTCCTCCCTATTACAGAACCTGTTTGGAAAAACATATTTAAAGCTTCCTGTGGGTTATAATTAGTTCCATTACCTAAATCAATTTCAGCTAAACCATCAGCATCTAAATAAACACCATCTGGTGTTAATCTAGACATTACTTGTTGCAACTTCAAGTGGGTTAATTGAATCATATCTGCAAAACCCGTAATGCGTTTTACTAAAGAATCAATTTTA
>Ga0080013_1005147_pt1 | contig 12378 bp, 29 predicted proteins | sample ETNvirenome_6_85_FD_69236 | JGI IMG/M metagenome (GOLD analysis project Ga0080013, IMG submission 69236) | Marine viral communities from the Pacific Ocean - ETNP_6_85 (SPADES assembly) (version 2) | ecosystem: Environmental > Aquatic > Marine > Oceanic | place: Pacific Ocean | collected 2013-06-19 | reverse complement strand
TAGAGACATTAGATTCAATAGGTCTGCAAGATGATGAAATAGTATTTTTCAATGAAGATAAATCAAGATGGTTCAATATCGAAACTGTTTTAGACTACTTTAAAACAAACTAGGATTAGGAGAAAATTATGGACAGAACTTTATGTACAAAATGTGAACAGCCACACGAGATTATACACATGAATGAAGACCTTGTTTGTGAGTGGTGTCAAGCTGATAAGATTTTATCGGAGGTAAAGTATGACTAATACAAACAAAGACAGAAGATTAGGTAGTGGAGACTTTAAAGTAACTACTGAACAGATTAGTAATTGGGTAGGTAATGTAAGGTTATGGAGAACACGTGAGCATTTTTTTCTTAGTGTAATCCTAGATGTAGCTAATGGAAAGTATCCAGCAGAAGAGTTGAATTGCGACATAAGATGTTATGAGGAGATAGAGAATGAGTAAATATAAATATGAAAAAGTAAATTGGTATGATGAAGAACTAGATGACTACTATGGAGATGAGAATGATGGCAGAGTATTTGGTATCTACACTTACGAGGGCGAAGATAGAATGGATGTAACATGGTACAAGTCAGAGGAAGAGAGAGACTTTGCTTATGACTTACATAGTGGAATAGCAGACAGGATTGAGAAAATACAATGAAATACCAAGTAACATTTATAGCACACTGGAACAGGGAAATTGAAGCAGATAGCCGAGAGGAAGCCAAGAAGATAGTGGATAGAGATTGGGAAGAACTAACTTATGGAATTGATACCAAATTACTAAATGTTGAATCAGACATATAAGATGAGGGATATGATGATTAATAATCCATATTTTGATAATCCAAACAACGATAAAAAACTTGCTGAAATGCAGGAGAAATTTCACAAGAATTTTTACTTTGATGGCGAGGGATTAATAAGGACAAAAAAAGTAGTGCTATGATAGACTTAGAATATAAAGAAACAATTGATAAGGAGTATGAAGATGCTTGATACAGATAATATTAGATTAGATATAGAAACAAAATTAGGAAGTACAAGAATTGACCACACCTTGATTCGAAACTTTCTTTTTGATGCTATTCATGGTTCAAGCCACAGTAGAAATAGTAAAAAAGAAGAGTTTGTAGCCGAGTCATTAATTGATAGACTAAGCCATATGTCGGATGAAGACTTAGTAAGAACAGTTGAAGATTTAGAGTTAGGTACTTGGCAACTTGAGGATTTTGAAAAAGCCATAAGGGGTAAGTATTCAAGATCAGTATGGACACCATTTGAATAATTAAAACAAACTAGGATTAGGATTATCAAGAATGAAAACATTTGAAATACAAGATAAGAAACAGAACATATTGGAAAGCTTTGATGAGATGACTTATAAGAAAGCTATCAAAAAAATGGGCAAGAAATATGATGACCAAAATATTGTGTTGTCTTATACAAACAAAAAGAAAAACCAAGTGGTACATCAGATAAATAGAGGAGTGGCAAGATGATTGGATTAAACCAAGAACAGAAAGACTTTGTACTGGCAGAAGTACAAGTGAACAAAGAGAGTGGGGAAGATAATCCTTACCATGTAGGTGCAGGAAGTTTCTTTATACTTAGAGGAATGAATGATGAGCATAAAGGTAAAGGTACATTAATCATGGAAGATGTAAATGATTACCTTTTCATGGTTCAAGCCACAGTAGAAATAGTAAAAAAGAATAGAAAATACCTATCAAGAAATAGGTCTAGTTACACTTTATTTAAAAGAACCTAAGCAATCACTAAGGAGACTTAAGAAACAGATGGCTAAAGAGGAACACAATGGCTAAGAGAATGTTTAACAGACGTAGGAAGAGGAAGTTGAAGATCATCAAGGAAAGAAAAAAGAGAAATGCAAAAACACCATCTTATTCATATATGCGATAACTTGGAACGAAGAGATGAAGACGAACACTTCGAGTATTGTAAGTGTGGTGCTAGATTCTTTCTGAATCGGAAACCAGTTGGAATGAGTCTTGGTCAAATTCCTGTGGAATGGGATTATAAACATTCTATAATACAAGGTAAGAGACTGATGGAAACGATTAGTAACAGGAAGTCAGTACACCATACTTCGTAGAAGTAAAGACAAACAAAAGCTACTAGAGATAGTAGCTTTTGTTGTGTTTAAAGTAGTTACTTTAAACAGTTGATATTACCAGTAGTTACGTTTGACATGGTTTATGTATTCCTGTACTATCAAGAGTAACTACTATTATTTTTTAGTAGCAACTAGCATTAGAAAGTGAGATCAATATGTCTCCAAAAAATGAAACAAGCACCGATATCTTCGGTGACAATTTAGCAACTAGACAAAGAGCATGGTCTAGGTCAGCGACTAGACAATGGTCGGCTGAAGATAAGGTAACAGTAAAAGATGGACTTCAAGAATTAGGTTTATTAGCTGACCTTGAAAAATTTCCATTATTCTTAGAGCATGATAATCCTAAAAATCCAACTGGGGATAAAGTTAGATTAGACACAAATAGGTATGCTATTGTTAGAAAACCAACTAAACAGGATAGAGAGTACAGGATGATATCTGATGAAGTTGGTAAAGACTATACTATCTTACAGCCAAAGGTTTTAGCTAGAAATTTCCAAAAAATTTCTGAGCAATTTCCTGTTGAGACCATAGGACAAGGTAATAACGGAAAGCAATTATATATTACTTTGAATTTAGGAAATTCTAAAATAGCCAACGAAGACCATGAATTGTATTGGCTAATAGTAGATTCTAGAAATGGACAAGGTAATTTTCAGATGTGTTTCACACCGATTAGAGTTACCTGTCAAAATGCTTTAGTATCAGCGACTGAATCGTCTAGTGTAAGTCTTGGTCTCAGTCATAGGAAAGGTATTGTATCTGAAGTAAAAGATTTTACAAAGATGTTTGATCAACTACTACAGAAACAAGAAGATACAATTAATGCTATGAATAGCATGGCTAAGAATCAGTTAAAAGAATCTGATGTGCTTGATGTTCTTAAGTATTCTTATCAAGACGCGAGAGTTAGTAAGAGAATCAATAATAGAAAAAATCTAGACTTACCTAAAGCACTGAAAAAGAAACAGCTAGAAGACTATGCTGTTCATCAACAGAAACAAGATCGTGTACAGGTTATTAGAGATAATGCTATGGAAAGATACAATGTCTTCAATGAAGAGCATCCAAAATTAGCTAGGACTTCATGGGCAATTTACAACGCAGTTGTAGAGACAGAAGACTACAGAAGAACTCGTGGAATTTCTGCTACAGCTTTCATTCCCACAGGAGATAAAGCTATGAATAAAGCTAGATCGTTTTCTAAAGCGTTAGAACTTGCTAGATAGTATAAAGTATAAGAGCCATCGAGAGATGGCTCTTAAAACGCATCATAGACACCAAAGAAAGGATATAAATATGAAGTGTAGAAAGTGTAAAAGCAATTTGTTAGGAAACAGTAAATGTCTAATGTGTGGATTTGAAGATTACCAAATTCCAGAAGATGTAAAAAATGAAGTGAGAAATTCTGTCTTAAAGAAGAAAAATTTAAGACCAACTAAAACACCCCCTTATTATTTTGATAAAAAACATAAAGACTTTGGCATAGAGAAGTAAGTCAAATTAGTATAGAATGAAAGTATATAAATATTAGTGAAAGTGAGTAGAAATTGACCGATAAAAAACTAACTAAAGATGAGATTGAAAAATTAGTCTCAGAAAAAAGATTAGAATTAGCATTAGAAGGTAAGCATATTCCCATAACTGAAGAGTATGCTTATGGTCTTGTTTTAAGAGACTTTATAAATTCTTTTGTAGGTATTCATGGATTCACTCCGAAAGGATTAAGAAATTTCAGCATGAAGAGTAAAAAACCTGTTGAGAATGATAATGTTTCTGAGACAACTAAAAATGCCAATATGAAGAGAAGATTAACTAATGCTAAGAATAAAAATATTGTTGGTGTTGATAGCAAAAATGGATATAGAATAGCTAACATAAAAACAACTTATTTAATCAACAGTAATAAGAAAACATACAGAATAGTACCAACTAAAACAAACTAAGATTAGGAATATAAAATGAGTAGAGAATTAAATAGGAAACAAGAGAAGATGATCTTATCTGAGATTCAACGCAATAAGGTATTAGGTTTAGAAAATCCATATAAAATATCAACTGATATTTATTTCAAGTGTATGAAGATAAATGACCATGAAACATTCCATCAAAATTTTGATAATTTCATATATGATTTTAGACGAAATGATAATGATACTTATTTTTTAGGTAAATGGGAAAGTGTATCATTCAGAAAATATAGTGAAAATTCTAGGAGAAAAAATAGTGAAAAAATATAGTGAAATTATGACTGGGAAATCTATTGTAATTTATAGTGTTGGAAAGAATGATAATTTTACCAGTAAAGAATTTGAAGATAGAGTGTTAGAAATATTCGCTAGGAAAGACTATCAGATTGACGTTAGAAGATGAGTAGGAATGACAGCAGTATACAGACACTTTGAAAAACTTATGATGACCTTAGAACGCAATCTTAGGAACGAAAAAACTGGGAACGAAACAAATAGGAATAGGAACAGGAATAGAAAATCAATTAATGGAAACAAAGCAATGAAAACCTTATATTATAAATCCAATACAAGGAAACAACACTAATGGAAACAAACAAAATATATGCTTAATCAATCTAAAAGAGTTTACAGACAAATAGATAGTATAAAAGAAATTAATCATGATCAAAGTAAAATTTTGAAAATATCCATTATTCAGATTGGTAAATATAACCAAATTTTTAACAGTAGCTACGTTAAACGTAGCTTGTATTATAATTTTTACTCATGATATAATGACTTATTAAATGTATTAAAAAATATGTATAAAGTGAGTATAAAAATGATAGATTTAAAGCACATAAAATTAGTTGATGAAAATACAGTAGATCAAGAGTATTTGAAGTTTTCAAATTCTAATAAGAAATTAGATAAAATAACCGAATGGCTAGACGTGAGAAAATCAGATATAAAAACCTTTAATATCACACCTGTTAAAAGTTGCCCATTTGCACATGATTGCCAAAAAATTTTTAAGTGTTATGCAATTATTCAAGAAGAGTATAGAAAAGACTTTAAAAAACAAAATAAATACAATTTTGATCTACTTAGAAAATACCATCACAGCATAGATAAAATGACTGATCTAATAGATTCAAGTTTGCCAAAAGCTAAGGTTATTCGTATTCATTCATCGGGTGATTACTTTAATGAAAACTACCTTAAATCTTGGATTAAGGTTAGTCAATTAAAGCATAATCTAAATACCATTTTCTATTCGTACACAACTTCGATTCCATACTGGATCAATAACCTAGATGAGATAAATAGTCTTCAGAATTTTAAACTGATTGCCAGTCTAGGAACGAATGGTTACGATGATAAAATCAAAGAAAATAATCTTCAATTTTCTAAGGTAGTTTATTCTGAAAATGAAGCCAATAAATTAGGATTAAAAATAGATGTCAATGAACGACACGCGATTAGTCAGAACAAACCATTCGCGTTAAAAATCCATGGTACACAACCTAAAGGTCACAATAGCTATAAGATCAAAAGATTAAATCTAGTTAGATCCGATTTATCATTAGTCTAGATAGCCATATTGAATAGGTCAAAATAGCGTCTAACACACGCTAAGACACGTTCCTAGCTAGAAAATGGTACTAGGGTACTACTTAGGAATTAGAAGAGCTTAAACGTCAATTTAGCAATCAAGCATAATAGCTAACAGTAGTTACTTTAACCATAGCTACTTTTAATATTTTAACAGTAGTTAGTTTTAAAATAGCTACTATATACCCATTTACCAATTAGCACAAATGTTCTAAAAATGATGTTTTTAAAAATATACGATATATACATATATATCATTAACCCCATAATCCTAGTTGGTTTTAAGTCTGATTTATGGTAAAATTGACCTAACTGTAAAAACAAGTAAGTGAGGAAATATGGATAAGGTTTGGATAGATCGGACAATAAAAACAATATGGGATTGGGCAAATACCTATGAACATGAAATTTCAGACATTGGGGATTATACTTTAGTGGAAGATGTTATAGTAAGTGAATTTGATAAATCGGAGTTGAATGGATACTTAAAGTACAATGGACACGCTGACTATCTTGATGAAGATGGAATGGAGTTATTGGAAGAACAAGTTGATATGGAATTTTCATTCGTAGAAAATTCAAGACTAGGGCAAGGAGCTAAAGCATCTAGGAGTGCATTTTTAAAATTAGCATACTTAACCTTGATTTGTGTGAGGGAACAAATGGGAAGAGGAAAGACCCCTGTCCACCCTGTTGAAAAAAAAGTCATGAAGAAAATAAGCTCTCATTTACATGATGCAATTAATTACTATAAAGCAACTGATGAACAAGAGAAAGCATACGGAGATTTTTATGAACGATTTGGGTACGTATGATATGATTGAATATAAATATTACGTATGATATGATTGAATATAAATATAAGGAAAGTGAGGAATAGAATGACAGACTTAAATAGAAGCCACCCAGCATATGAACGTACGGTACTTGTAGAAGAATTGGAAAGAGATGGGGTTAAAAATCCATCAGAATTTTTGAATGCTTTTGCTTTGAGGTTTATGGAGAAAGCTGAAGATGTTATGGAAATTGTTGAAGAACATATAATCAGAGAATATGGGCTTGAGGGCATTAAAGCCGATTTGGATTTCTACGGAATAGATAAGAAAGATTGGTGGGAATAGAATGGAAGAAGTAGAACAAGCATTAGACTCAATCAATACAGGGAAGTGGCTACAGATGGAAGGAAGTGTTGGAAGGTGGGCAAACGACTTCCTAGTATCAGAAGAAATTATTGTAGATACGGAACGAACTAAGAAGGAAGGAACTGTTTGTTTTGTTGATGGTATTGGAAGGAGTCAGGAACAACCTTATTTTAAAATTGATTGGAATAGAGTTGATGAAATTGAAATGAATAAATAATAATTTTACAGGGGGTTGAAATTCCCCTTTGTACTCACTTCAATACCCCTTCAGAAATGGAGGGGTATTTTAGTTAATGGAAGGGAAGGAAGGAATGGAAGGAAGCAGGGAAGGAAGGGAAGGAAGGGAAGGAAGGCAAGGGGAAATTTTGAGAGGTAATTAATTTTTCCCCTCACCTAATACCAATATAAAAAAATGATCAGATATTAACCTAGTTATTTTAATACAGATTTTAGCTGTTTTTAACCTTCGAGATTTTTTAAGGTAAATCTGTATTTAATCCTAGTTTGTTTAATAATTTCATTCTGATATATTAAAGGGTATAAATAACAATATAAGATTGGAGGTTAAAAAGATGACAACACACACGTGCCCAGAGTGTAAACAAAATACGTGGACTTGTACAAATAATGGAGAAGATTTTTTTCAATGTGAATGTTCACCGTATTGCAGTCCATGTTATAAACAAAATTATTTTGAACGTTCCCAACGTTTACAAGATAGAGGGATTGATATAGATAGTCCGGAATATGATGATTATATGGACGTAAATTATTTATAAAAAATTAATAGAAGTGGAGTTAAAAAAATGACGATTGAAATTAAAGAAAAATGTATTAAATGTAATTTAACATTAGACATGAAAGCATATTTTTTAAGTAGGCTTTCAGTTTGTACAAATTGCTTTAATAAACAAATAGAGGAGTTAAAAAAATTATGAAAAAATCAAAACGTGAAATTAAAGTTAAAGTTATTGGACGTGATAAAGAAGAGGCAAAAATTTGGGCGTCTGAAATTGATAAAAAATTAAGAGATAAGAGGCAAAAAAATGAAGTATAAAATAATTAAATTAAAAGCCGTTAATAGTTTGGCGGGATATTCCAAATATAAAACTAGGAACGACAAAGCACAGACAAAAGCATTAAAAAAAATAGAAGATAAGAGGAGGGATTAAAATGTTAATAGAAACTTCAAAAAATGAATTTTTGCAAGGGTTTAAAGATTATCAAGACAGGTCATCAGAATATGAGGGAGCCGGTTTTTCTTTTGATGCTATTGAAAAAATGTTTGAATGTGTAGAGGAGTTACAATCTGAATATGAAGAGGAGCAAAAAAACATTTTAAACCAGCCATTTTTATCAAGAGATGAAATTAAAGCATTAAAAAGAATAACTTATCAAATAACCTTTATAGGGCAATTAACATATTTAGATTATAAGATAATTTTTTCTGAATATGGGAGCATAGAGGAAATACTAGAAGATGTAAAAGAAGATTACAAAGAGTATTCAGAAATTGAAAACCTAGAATTTTTAAACGATAATTATAAGTTAATCGAATGTGAAAACATAATAATTAAAGTTGTTAATAGTTCTGGAGTCCCAGAACGTAAGAAAAGTTATTTAATCCAAGACTGGAGCAACCATTAAAAGATAAATTAAATTAAGTAAAATACCCCTTAAGACAATATCAGTCTTAAGGGGTTTTTATTTTAAAAGCAACATAACAAAAACAGTCCAAATATCAAGCATTTATTAAGATCTAGATAATAAATATAATATGCTATTTAAGATATCTAGGAGGGCATTTAACAGGCGTTCAAAATCTCAAATATATAATCAGTCCAGTTAAAATCTCAAAGCCGTTAAAACGCATTAAATCGATAAATAGAACATTTGTTCTAATTTTATTAATACTACTCGATATATAGATATATATCATTACCCCTTTTAATGGGTGTTTTGGGGTATCACAGAATACCAAAACCAAAACCCCAAACCCCAAAAACCCAAAACCCAAAAACACAAAACCCAAAAATACCAAAACCAAAAACCAAAAAGTACTTAAGTACCCAATTTATTTTAATCATCAAATTGGCTTTATATTATATTGAGAATTTCTTTAAAGTAGTTTATCATTATCTTTAAGATATCAAAAAGATATCGAAATAGTTGAAAGTGAGTAACAAATGAAAAAATCAAAAAATCGAGATCAAAATCAAGATCAAGAATTTACAATTACATATGGTGGCTTTGCTATATTTTTAATTGTAAATCTAGCAATTTTTGCTGGTGCATTAATCTACATATTAAATTAAAAGAAAGTGAGTAAAAAAATGAGAAATTCTAAAAATAGAGAAATAACTTTTATGGAAAAATCGAAAATGACTAAAAGCTTTTTTGATGCCGTAGAAAATAAAAAACAACTAATTAAAAAATTATCAGAATTAATTAAATTGGATAAATCTGAATTTTGTTTGCTGTGTAGAAAATCAGTCCCAGCGGGTATTCATATTTATAAATTTAGATCTGAAAAAAACTATGTTTTTTATTGTTGTAAATGTCTAAAGCCTGAAAGTTTAGAAAATAGAAATAAACAATTTAAAGACGTAATGACAAAACGAGAAAGTGAGAATGATTAAAATGAAATTTGATACATCACATAGAGGCAATATTAATGATTTAGAATTAATAGATTTACAATATCGTAGAAATGGTGTTATGGGATATGGTTTTTATTTAGCTACTATTAGAGATAATAGCGAGCATAAAAAAATGATCGTAACATTTTACCCTCATACGATTAATGAATTTAATTTGTATACGAGTGTAATCAGTTTAAATGCTGATAATACGATCGACTTAAAATCTCAATGGCGACCCGAACTGTACCATGATTTTTTAGTTAAGCATCCAGTATTAAAAGATGATCTGATCATCTAAGAAATAAATAAAAAACGAAAGAGAGAATGATTAAAATGAAATACGAAAAGACAAATGATGGCTTTATAAAGAAATTTATAGATAAACAAACTGATTACGTTGAAAGAATGAATAGCTTAAGTTGTACAGGTGATAAATTGTATTCATATGCTTTATTGATTGCAGATAGAAAAAAGAAAGCAATCTATCATACCAAATACAGCATGACGACATCACAACATATAGGAAAGATTTCGAGAATTTCAAACTATAAAGTTGTTCCGACAATCGCGTTTGATAGTGGGCTAGGATTTACATTAAGGAATAAATCTACAAATAGAATAATTCGTTAATTAGCTTGTAAATAGCCCTAGCAAGCCATATAAGAGCCGTTGATTAACTTCGACGGCTCTTTGTATCAACAATAAAATCAAAGCACTAAAAACAGGATTTCTTTGTACCCCCCTGTTTAGGTGGAGAGGTACGCTTTTGCATAGTAACAGTATATTCTATACAGAGAGTAAATTTACAGATATTTGGCAATACAAAACTTATGATCTTTATATATAAATAGCTCCGCATAGCTTCGCAAGGTAAGGTAAGGTATAGCTCCGCAAGGTATTATATTTAGTGGAGACCAACTGCCCTAGTGGATTCATGAGGTGCACTAGAGCAGATATATATAAGCATACAACAGTACTAATGGATAAGTCAAGGGGGGTGGGGTAGAAGTTAGGGGTAAAGTTTTCGGGCTAGTGGGTATTTTAAAAAAAATTAAAAAATATGAAATAAATGGATCTGTTCTCAGTAAATATAAAAAGGTTATAATAAGGGAAAGAGCCCCCCGAACTTGGAAAAAGAGGGCTCCCGAAAGTATGGATTGAAGCATACTAACAAAAATTATATAATAGGGCTAAGAAATCAATAAAGCTGATAAGGTTATTGAAGTAAGTAGAAAGTAGAAAGTGAGTAATACTAAACTTTTCCTTAGCCCATATATACAGTATTTCAGATACTTATAAAAAAGTCAAGCAGTATATGTCCCATAAGTAGACAGAGAAGCCTCGAACGGGAACTTCGTGGAAAGAACGAAGTGGGAGTGAGTATCGCCCTTGGGCTATCTCTGGATCAGCATAAGCGTTAATAATATTTAGTATGAAATGGGTCGCCCCCTGATAATACTAACTAGTGTTAGAGTATAATAAGTTATATGAGTTCTGAGATTAAAATGTTTTTGTTTGCCTTTATATTCATAATAATACTTATGGGTGTATTTGCATTGTTGTTTTAGTCATGACCAAATTACTGGTAAATTGTTATTGAAATTTCCTTTGTTTGTTTCCCATATTACATAAATTTTGTGTCTAGAAAAAATTTCCATAAAATCATCTGAAGGTTTTTCGGGGAATAGGGCAGCTACATAGTCTGGTTTTTTATTTTCTTTCTCTAGTAAATAATCATAATGTATTATTTGCCCCAATACTTGTCGGAAATTAGTAGAAGACACATCAGGTTTTGCTTCAATTAGTATATTTTCCTCTTTTATATAAATATCATTTTCATTTCGCCCCATTTGTAATTTACTTAACTTTATACCTCTATTGTTCATGAAACTTTCGTATCTAGCCGTTAATTCTGCTTCTGGGAAGTTTTGAGATTTTCTAATTTTAACTTTTTCTTTAAAAGAAGGTTGAGGTATATTATTATCAAATTCTTTTTCAATAACTATACTTGAGTCAATTTCTTTTTTGTTTTCTAAAGCATATTTTAGTGTAGTATCTGCTATTTTTTGTTTTTTTAGTTTTTGTACATAGTCACTAATTTCCTTTCCCATGCTTTTAGTCATTTCTATTTTAGCTCTTAGTTTAATATTTGATTTTATAAAGGAAAATGCTCCATCTTCAAGAATTGTTTTAGCTTTAATCTTATAGTCATTTAATTTAACTTCTGCTAAAAGTTTAGTCCCCAAAAAGTTAAACGCTTTAATAAATGATCGCTTCTTATGAGATTTAAAAGACCGAGATGAAGACAATTTATTAGAGGCTTTCGGCAGCTTTCTAGCCTGATAATAACACTGTCGAGTACAGTAATTGTTTGTATAACCTTTCCTCTTGTTGTCCCTTATCTGACTCGCCTTACGATAAAAAGATTTTTTGCAGGTTGCACAGTTAACTTCATTGTAGTAATACTGAAAGTGACAAGTGCCCTCATGTACTAATTTATTACCACTAGGTTCTTTACATATTTGGCAGTATTTAACATTCTTAATCTTCTTTACCCGAAGAGTAGATACATTATTTTGTGTCAGTACTTTGTGTATATACTGACGAGACACACCAAAAGTATCACCGATTTGCTCAAGTGTATCATACGGGTTATGCTGTCTATGCTGTATAATTTTAGTGACTGTATTTATCTTAGTCATGACCAATCTATGGGCCAATAATCAGGAAAAACTAAACTTTTTAGTTCATCCAAAGATTTAAAGGGTTTAGCCGCACTAAGATTCCAAAAACCTGTTTTTCTTTTTTTAGCATTTTTATCAAATAACAAATCGTCATTAGTATAATTTTTTATATCTTCAAGGGTGACCAGTCCTACAACACATATTTCATTATCA
>Ga0080013_1005146_pt1 | contig 12380 bp, 15 predicted proteins | sample ETNvirenome_6_85_FD_69236 | JGI IMG/M metagenome (GOLD analysis project Ga0080013, IMG submission 69236) | Marine viral communities from the Pacific Ocean - ETNP_6_85 (SPADES assembly) (version 2) | ecosystem: Environmental > Aquatic > Marine > Oceanic | place: Pacific Ocean | collected 2013-06-19 | reverse complement strand
CGCTCTGCGCCCTGCTTGTAAATAATATGATGAAAATATTTAAATTTTTTGAAAAATGGGGTTATGTCCGCGCGATCAATCGATTGAAACGACAGGGGCTCCAAAAATACGCTGAAATACTTAAAATCTAGGTAAAATTTTTGAGTGAAGTTTTACTAGCGTCTGGGAAAATCTAGGATTAAATCCAGGCTTACAGCTCTAAAACAGAATCTATTTTTCCTATTCCAAAAAGGTCATCACATTTATGGCATCTGTAGCATTGATTTTTGCAGTTCTTGAGAACCTTGCTTAATAAAACCGCCTGATTTTTATTCCAAAAATGATTCTTTAGGCCTTCTTTAATCTTATTAATATCTGTAATGACTGGATAATTTTTTATTATATAATCTGCCATAAACCATTGATGAAAAGGCATTAAATCATTTTCATAAACAGTTTTAAAATCATCTACTATAAATAAATTAGTAGACGATTTATTTTTTTCCATTGCAATACCGCGAATAAATTTCTTATCTATGTTTAGACGAGGTATATGTGTTCTTCCCGCAATTTTGAATATATCCACTAGGTTGGCAAGATCTTCCCAGTCTTTTTTTGAATGAGTTATAATGTCTGTGGCTGTTCTTGGATTTACTATTGCACAATCATTTGATTCTTTTGTTTGTGGAATCAGTCGTCCTCTGTCATAAAAGACGCCCCCTGTCCTTCTCCAGCGATTACAGGTAAAATTGACAATTTCCCAATAAACTTTTCCGGTGCTCTTTAATTCTTTTCCGCTTTGCCAACAGTCGTGTTCTGTTTTAAATGGACATTCTGGCATGCAGGCTTCTTTAATTAAAAGACAGGTTTTGACATTTAAGCGATTAGCTTCTGGTTTTACTCTTTTTAGTTCTGCTAAATTTCTATTAAAATCTCTATCTAACTGAATGGTTGTATAACCTAATTTAACATAATCAATAAAACTTTGAGTGGAAGTTACTCGATGATTAACTGTATTTTTCCAATCCATATCAGGAAATGCAGCCTGTAGCGCTCCTGTCTTCATCAAATGAGTATGACTTATAGTACAACTGCGAACACCGTCCTTATAATATTTTTTAATAAAAGAAATAAATTCTTTAATATTTTCTTCTTTTAAAAGCTCCAGGGGTCGATTCATTTCATTGAAAGTTAATGAAATAGGAACTCCATATTTTTCTTGTATCTTTAATAAATTTTTATACTGAGCTTCACTGGCATTGACTCCCATCGTATTACCATAACTAATCTCATCATTTATAAAAGTAGCACCGAAATAAATATCATAAATTTCTTTTCTAAATTGTTGTGAAGAATTTTTAAAACATTCAAAAAATAAATTATCATCAAATGCACTATCCCAGTGGGCGGTAGAAAATTTTTTGTTGTACATGTGTTTTTTCATATCCAGGCTTTTAACTCTTCACCCATTATCTTACTAGCAATATTTACTTTTTTTCTTAGGGCTTTCACAATTCGTTCATCGACCGTGTCTTCCACCATAAGATCGATATAGGTCATAGGAAACTTTTGTCCTATTCGATCGATCCGGGCTTCTGATTGTTGGCGTTTTTCCAGGTCATATCCATTAGAATAATAAATCATGGTCGATGCTGCCGTTAGGGTAATTCCATAACCACCGGTTTGAGTCGTACCAACCAAGAATCTTACTGGACTATCAGGATCTTGAAACTTTTGAATATTATCTTGACGTTCACTCATCGGAGTCTTTCCATAATAAGTGACAAAGGAGTTATCCCCATACTCTTCTTTAAGATGTTCTACAATTGTTTCTACATCGTACTGGTAATGTGCCCATATTACAACCTTGCCGTGTATCTCTTCTAGTGTGTCAAGAAGTTCCTTGATACGATTATTTTTTATAGGCTTAATAGTTCCATCATCAGCAGTAAAGTGTCCACAATTAATTTGTTGAAGTCTCATTAGTTGAGTTAAAACCGTAGCCGTGCTCATTACTTTTCCTTCCATTTCAGCCAGGGCTAAATGTTTCATTTGTTTATAAACTTTCTCCTGTTCCGGAGTTAATTTTACAATTCGCTTCATGTAGGTTTTAGCTGGAAGATCTAAACAATCATCTTTTAAAACTCTATAGGAAAAAGGTTTTAGTTTTTCACTTAATTCTTCTAGGTTCCTGTATCCCACTACTATCTGCACAGAACGACCTCCAAAATTAGCGGTTTTCATAACGGCATACCTAGTCCTAAAAGTATAATAAGAAACATGACCCAATAATTCAGTTTCTAAAAATTCACATTGTTTAAATAAATCTAAAGGAGATTTAGTAACCGGGGATCCTGTTAAAATTCTTTTATATCTAGCTCTAGATGATAAACTACATATGTTTTTCGTTCTTTTAGCACCAGGATTCTTAATAGTAGTGCTTTCATCAACGGCCATTAACGTATTATGGGACATCAAAAACTTCGATGCAAAAGCAACTCCCTTCTGAGTTGAAAAAGCCTCAACATTCATAATTAAAACATGGAGCTCTTCTCCCACTTTAAATAACCTGCCTAATTTTTGAGACTGGCCTTTTGTAATATTAGCCTGCCACAAGATAGTCTCGTTTTCAATATGATCAGGTAAGTGTGTAGGAATCTCTTGCTTGTACCAAGTTCCAATAACTCCTTTGGGAGCTATAATTAAGGCACCATTAATTTTTCCTTGATCATACAGCATTGCAATGTTGTCTAACAGGACCTTGGACTTACCCGTTCCCATTTCCATGAAATAGGCAAAATAGGACTTGGACCAGGACATTTCTAATGCCTTAAGCTGATGCTCATAAGGCTTCGTTTTAAACTTATATTTCATATTCTTTCTATTGACATCTTATATAAGATATTCTATACACCAAGTCAAGTATGAAAGAAAAAAATTTAAATCACGAAGAATTAACAGGACAGACAAAACCTATCGTTTATGTCATTCAAGAAATACCGGGCACTCAAGCAGGTACTCCTAAAATAAACATAATAAGTGCTTCTAAATATGGAAGCTTTAAATTTCTTTTACCTGAATTCTCTCAAATTATTTTCTCGCCCGGACCTTTAATTTTTAAACTAAGAAAAGGTTTACAAAATTATCGGCAAACAGATTACTTATTACTAACAGGAGACCCAGCCATCATTGGAGTCGCGTGCTCTATTGCTGGCGAAATAACAAACGGAAAATACAACCTATTAAAATGGGACAAACAAGAAAGACAGTATTATCCCATTTCTATAAACCTACATGAAAAAGGAGAAATCAATGAGTGATAAACCAAAACTATATATAACTGATACTAAAATAAAGGATTACGAAAAAAGCAATTATCATGAAGAGATTGATAAAATACTAAAAGGCATGGATTATGCGCCTGGAGTACATCATATGAAAATAGAGCACGATAGTTGGTGTAATATTTATAAACAAAAAGCATGTAATTGTAACCCTAATGTGTCTAAAATTAGCGATGCAGAAGGTATGAGTAGATTGAAAGGAAAAGTAAATGAATAAAAAAACTACTAATAAAAAATACGATAACTACTTTGGGTCTATTATATTTAATAGAAATCTAGGACACATGTCTGTGCATTTTCATAGTAAAATTAAAATCAATCCAGGAGATAAACTATTATTGGAGGGAATGCAATTTAATCAGGGTGCCTTAAAATCGACACAAAATTTTATTAAGGTTCCTATTATGAAAGCAATTAATTTAAAAAAATATAAGACCGAAGAAGAAATGAAGAAAGGGAAACATGTTTAAAGAAAAATTAGAACTATCAAAAAAATTACAAGAAGATATATATGGCAGAACAGGGAAAGCTTCTCATGTTTCATTAGAAAGTGGTAAAAAAATATTAACTATAGAACAGCTACATAAAATTTGGCCTGAGTTAACACCAGCAGGATTTAATTACAAGGATAGATCGGGTAAGTTAGTATATTCTAAAAATAAAAAAGTATTTGGTGATACCATTACAGACAGACCAAGAGAATATTATGCCGTTGCAAATTTTTTAGATAAAAATATATCTAAACGAAAAACAATATATAAAGGTTGTAGCTCATATCATTATAAACATATTGTTGAAAACAGTATACATCATTACGTTGCAAACGGTATGTTAATAGCAGCAGCCATAGCATGTGGTTACAAAATGCACTACAATAATTTTTGTGGCCCTAATGCATTTTTTGCTTGGTCAATAAAAGATTGGGATCCTTTTGAATATCATAACAATCGAGGACACAGTGGTCCTCCATTGGATGAAGAATGGACTAAAGAAAAATCAGAACGTCTAGAAAAACTTTTTGGTCCAAATGCTCCTGTGAGGGTATCAAAAGAGTGGGAATATTTACATAAAAAAGGAGACAGAAAGATATGAGTGATAATAATTTAGATAAAGTAAAAATTGATGGTAAAATATTTGTAGAAAATAGTGATGAATGCCGTAAATATATTGACCCAACCTGGAAACCGGGCGAATTATATGTGATTAACGGTAATGCACTTCAGAGAATGGAATGGCCAAGACATGTTCTTTTTGAAAAAGCTCGCAACAAACATTATATTAATATTTTTATGAATCCCTTTTTTGATCGACCTTCTAAAAAATACATTGATAATGGGGGAGACTATTGGTTCGAATATGAAGATCGATGTGATACCCCTGAAAAGTTAGTGAATTGGGTAGATCACTTAAGTAGAAAAAATTGGTGTAATACAAAAATAATTCGTGAAATTATTTCTGCAATTAATAATCATCATAAAAAAGTTACAGGAAAATATATACAGGATTACAATGCTTGATAAAAGATACTATATATTAAAGCGAAGACTTAAATCTACGCAAGATTGGATAGAAAGTTTTTTAGAAGTAGAAAGACATAGATCAATTTCTAAAAGAGCAAGAAGAGCACTTAATAAAGATAGACCTTTTTTAGGACTTATTTTTATTATTTTATATCTGCCAACTAGAATTAGTGAATTTATTTCTGATACTATTTGGTGGAATCGCTATCATAAAGCACAGAAAGAAGTAGAAATCATGAAAGAGGAGGTAGAAAGATATGAATAATATTGATTTTGAAAAAGATCAGAGAGAAACGTTAGGTGCAGTTAATGAATCTAATAAGCTATCTGATCAAGTAGTTAAACTTCAACAGTTAGAAGATGAGGTGGCTACAGAAGAGGGGAAACTAAAAGAGCTGAAAAGAAAAAGAGATTTAGTTTCAGGAGAAGTGATTCCTACAATGATGCAGGAAATGAACATCTCCACAATAAAATTGGCAGACGGATCTTCAGTTGAAGTGAAACCTGTCTACGGTGCTTCGATTCCCGTTGCAAAAAGGGAAGAAGCATTTAAATGGCTTCGAGACAACGGCCTAGGTGATCTTATTAAAAATGAGGTTACTGTTGCTTTTGGTCGTAACGAAGATAACAAGGCATCGCAATATGCGGTCCTTGCAAAGGGTCAAGGATACGAACCTGTCCAGAAATTAAAGGTTGAACCCATGACTCTTAAAGCATTAGTTAGAGAACGTATTGAGGCTGGACAAGATATGCCCTCTGACTTATTTAACCTGTTCGCAGGCAGCCGAACAAAAATAACAAGGAAACAATAACCATGAACGAGGTACAGAAAAAAACAAACGCTTCTCTTCCTGCCAATATATTTGAGCAGGATATGGGAAAGGGTTTAGGCAATATAGGCCAACAAGATTTGGCATTGCCGTTTCTCAAAATCCTTGGACAGTTATCGCCTGAAGTAAACGAAAGAGACGGTAAATATGTTAAAGGTGCCAAACCCGGAATGATTTTCAATTCCGTGACTGGTGAGTTACATGATGGTATGGAAGGCATTAATGTTGTCCCATGCTTTTATAGACTCGAGTACATTGAATGGAAAGATAGAGGAGAAGGATTAGGCGCACCCGTTGCGATCTATGATTCCTCGTCTGACATCATGTCCAAAACAAAACCGGATGCAAACTACAAAGATAGATTACCAAATGGTAATTATCTTGAGAAGACAGCATCTCATTTTGTAATTATCTTGGGGGATAGTCCTTCTACAGCGTTGATTTCTATGAAATCTACTCAATTAAAAATTAGTAGAAAATGGAACTCGATGATGAGTGGGATTAAATTGAAAGGTAAAGACGGATTATTTACTCCGGCATCTTTCAGCCACATTTACAAGCTAAAAACTACCCAAATGTCTAATGACAAAGGCACTTGGTTTGGTTGGGAAGTAAGTAAACTTGGCCCTGTGACAGATACCGCGATGTATCAGCAAGCTAAAACGTTTAGTGAAAATATTTCTAAAGGAAGTATCAAAGCTAAACACGGCGCTGATAAACCGAAAGGATCTGACTCGCACTTCTAGTTTAACCAAGCAGTTGGTTAAAAGGGGGGCGGGAGCGGGAGACTCAACCCGCCCCTTTGAAAGATAATCATGGATAAGAAATATATAGAATTATTTAATGGATATAAGGGTGCGTATGGTGTCGCTGATTGGACCCATGTTAAAATAGATCCGAAAACTGGAAAAAGAGCACCAGAATATAGATGGAACTATGAGCCATTCACAGACCAGGTCTTTATTGATCATTTAAATGGTGCCAAATCTGTGGGCATCCAGCCTACAAATGAAAACGCACAAACTAAATTTGCAATTATTGATGTAGATCCAGATAAAATCCCTGGGTGTACCTACAAGGACTATGATAAAAAATTTTTCATAGACAAAATTCAAGAATTTAAACTACCCTTAATACCCATAGAATCTAAAAGCGGAGGACTCCATTTATATATATTTATGAAGGAGTTTGTATCAGCTGCTCTACTAGTATCCTTCCTAAGCAATCTTCTTACTCTTTTTAAATTAAACCCTAATGCTGAAATTTTTCCAAAGCAAACACTGTTATCAAAAAATGTAGAGACCGGTGAGCTTAGACCAGGACAATTTGTTAATCTTCCTTATTATAGAAGAACTGAACGACGAGCTCTCAATACAGATGGGACTCCTTTTACTTTTGAACAATTTATAGAATTAGTTGAAGCAAATCTAGTAGGAATAGATGAGCTAGATAAAATAACCGACGGCATAGACAAGCAAATATATGAGGGAACCGATGATAATTTTAAAGATGGCCCTCCTTGCTTAGCTGCATTATCTACCTCCATGAAGGACCCAGAGTTCGACGGTAAAGATCGATTCATGTACAACTATCATGTCTTTGTTAAATTGAAATATCCTGATAAAGACACATGGACGAGAAAAGTTAAAAACGCACCTGTAAAATATTTTGAAGAGCAACACGCCAATGCATGGGACGATAAATTTTTAAATGCTAAAATAAGATCTTGGACACGATCTGAAAAAGGCTATACATGCAAAGATGAAGTCTTACAAAAGTATTGTAAAAAAGGAATATGTTCCAAGAAAAAATTTGGAATATTGGCTGGTTCTAGAGGAACCTACCCAGAATTAACGAACTTAAAAAAAATAGAATTAGCGCCCGAACCTGAATTTGAATTTGATGTAACTCTAGCTGATGGATTCTCCAAAGCTACCGTGCATTGTCATGATATATCTTATTTAACTGAACAACGTAAAAGAAGAAATGTAATATCCAGGGACGCACACTTCACTCCTCCATTAATCAAAGATGATCTACCTATTTTAAACGCTTTATGGGGAACCTTAACACTTGTTTCTCCACCAATCGGTACTACCCCTAAAGAAAAACTGCACGATGTTCTACACGCTAAAATTAATGGAGCTAAAGCCATGAACGATGCGAGTTTTAAATCCGGAACCGTACTGATTGAGGCGGGCTGTGCTTTTTTTAAATATGATAAATTTTATGATAGACTAAAATCTAAGAACTGGAAATACAGCGAGGATAAGACAGGTACCATGATGACCACAACCTATAAAGAATGTGGTATAGAGTTTCTGGATCAAAAAAGATTTCCTAGTAAGGTTAAAGGAAAATATAATACACCCACTAAAAACGTTGTAAAAATTTCTATTAAAGAATTTGAAAACGTCCCGATCCTTCACACAAAACTTAAACATCAAAAGGATATCATATGATGATAGCTAGAATGGATTTAATAACAATGGTTTTGTTCACAGCACTTTGGATATATTTACATTTAGGATTATGATGAGAAAAATACTCGGGCCTCCGGGAACAGGGAAAACAACTAAATTATTAAAATATGTTAAAACATTTTTAAAACTAGGAACCCCTTTAGATAAAATAGGATACTTTGCTTTCACTAAAAAAGCCGCTAACGAGGCCAAGGGCAGAATGCTAAATGATTTTCCCACGCTAACAGACAAAAAATTAAAACGCTTTCAGACTCTCCACTCCCTAGCTTTTGAAAGACTTGGTATGAAAAAAAGCCAAGTAATGCAGGATGAACATTACGAAGATATTGGAAAACAATTAGGAATCGAAGTTACAATGTATAGTGATGGAGAGGAACACACAGGTTTTATAGACTCGGATAATGAATATTTTAATTTAATTAACATTGCCCGTATTAAAGAAGTAACAAGCCAGGAAGAATACGACACCGACATGTATTCATGGGCTGTTGATAAAAATGTAATTCCAATTCTAGAAGCTGAAATAAATAATTATAAAGAGGCCTATCATCTACTGGACTACACCGATATGATCGAGAAATTCATTGTGGCAGAAATGTGTCCAAAATTTGACGTCGTTTTTATCGACGAAGCCCAAGATTTATCGCCGATTCAGTGGAAAATGTTTGATGTTTTAAAGAAAAATTCTAAACATGTTATAATAGCTGGTGACGACGATCAAGCTATTTATGGATGGGCAGGAGCAGATGTTAAAAGATTTCAACGAGAACCAGCAAAAGAAATTGTTCTACCACAATCTTATAGAGTACCCCGGGCTATCCAACGTATTGCAGATAATATTTTAAATAGAATACCAGATGACCGAAGAATAAAAAAGAACTGGAACGCCCGCGACGAAGACGGAACTATTCATCAATCTATTTCCTCTATTGAAGATGTCCCTTTGCATGAAGGAAAATGGTTAGTGCTGGCTCGTTACAACGACAAACTCATAAGATTAAAACCTACTTTACGCGACATGGGAATTTATTTTGAATACAAGGGGCGTAAAAGCTATCGAGCAAGACTCTATAATGCTGTTCAAAACTTCACCCGATGGACTAATGGATCTCTTCTTTCTCTATCAGAGTGTACAGACTTATTTGAATATCTCGGTAAAAAATTCCCTCACAACGAGGAACGAATGTATGAATTAAAAGAACTTGGATACAGCCACACTCAAAGATGGTTTGATGTATTTGAAACAGAACCTGAAGACAGCCTCTATATTAGAAATATGTTGTCTCAAGGAGAAAAACTAGATGTCCCAGCACGAGTCGTACTATCTACGATTCATTCTGCAAAGGGTGGAGAAGCTGATAACATCATATTAATTTTAGATAATACTAAAAAAATTAGGGAAGCCATTGAAAGATCTCCCGATAAAGAAGATGAAGAAAATAGAATTTGGTATGTAGGAGTTACTCGAACAAAACAAAATCTATATATCATGACAGCAAAAAAGGAGGCAAATGGATACGACATCGAAAGTATACAATAAACAAATTGGAGGAGCCCACTATCGCAAAATGAAAATTCAACCCAGTGAATTTGTGCATGAAAATAAGTTACTATTTGCAGAAGGTAATATAATAAAGTATATATGTAGACATCCTTACAAAAATGGAAAACAAGATATTCTGAAAGCAATACACTACTGCGAAATGATTATTGAAAGAGATTACAAATGAGAATTCCAAAATTTGAAGCTCAAACTGAATGGGTTAAACCAACAGAATTTCCAGACCTACGTCAAGTAGATGAAATTGCAATAGACTTAGAAACAAAAGATCCTGATCTTATTAAAAGAGGATCGGGTTCTATTATTGGAAACGGAGAAGTGATAGGTATCTCGGTCGCTACTTCACACTATAAAGGATACTTTCCGATTGCCCATGAAGGCGGTGGCAACATGGATCGTAAACAAGTTTTAAGCTGGTTAAAAGATGTTCTTGAAGCTCCTTCCATAAAAATATTTCACAATGCTATTTACGACGTCTGTTGGCTAAAAGCCATGGGCTTTAAAATTAATGGTGACATTGTTTGTACGATGATCGCTGCAGCCATCACCAATGAAAACAGATTTCGATACGATCTTAATAGTTTGTCCTGGCATTATTTAGGCTACGGAAAAAATGAATCTGCTCTTGCAGAAGCTGCCTCTGAATGGGGAATCGATCCTAAAGCAGAAATGTATAAACTCCCGGCTATGCACGCAGGATCTTATGCAGAACGTGATGCAGAAATTACACTGGGCCTATGGCAAGAACTTAAAAAAGAAATACTTCATCAGGACCTAGAAGACATATTTGATTTAGAAACAGATTTATTTCCGTGCCTGGTCGAGATGAGATTCAAGGGAGTCCGAGTCGATGTAGAACGTGCACACATGATGAAAAAAACTTTAATTGCTGAAGAACAAGAACTTTTAAAAGCTATTGAAAAAGAAACCAATGTAAAACCACAGATATGGGCAGCCAGATCCGTAGCGAATGTTTTCGATATGTTAAAGATACCATACCCACGGACAGAAAAAACCGCAGCTCCTTCTTTCACTAAAAATTTTTTACAAGCACATAGTCATCCTGTTGTTAGACTCATTGCTAAAGCCAGAGAAATTAATAAAGCTCACACAACCTTTATAGATTCTATTTTAAGATATGAACACAAAGGAAGAATTCATGCAGAGATTAATCAGTTAAGGAATGCAGGGGGTGGAACTGTAACCGGACGATTTAGTTATCAGAATCCCAACCTCCAACAGATTCCAGCCAGAAACAAAGATCTAGGCCCAAAGATACGAAGTTTATTTATTCCTGAAGAAGGATGTAAGTGGGGATGCTTTGATTATTCACAGCAGGAACCAAGGCTCGTTGTACACTATGCATCTTTATATAAATTACCTTCGGTCTACGAAGTTGTTGATGCTTATAAGGCAGATTCTAATTCAGACTTTCACCAAACAGTAGCAGAGATGGCACAGATTCCTAGAATACAAGCCAAGACCATTAATCTAGGATTATTTTATGGAATGGGTAAAGCAAAACTCCAAGCAGAACTTGGAGTAACAAAAGAAAAATCTGCAGAATTATTTAATCAGTACCATGCCAAAGTTCCGTTCGTTAAACAACTTATGGAAAAAGCATCTAACAGAGCACAGGAGAGAGGACAAATAAGAACTCTTCTGGGTCGGCTGTGTCGGTTCCATTTATGGGAACCCAATAGTTTCGGGATGCATAAAGCATTGCCGCACGAAGAAGCGCTCAGAGAGCATGGACCAGGGATCAAAAGAGCATACACATATAAATCTTTAAATAAATTAATTCAGGGATCAGCTGCAGACATGACAAAAAAATCAATGCTAGATCTCTATAAAGAAGGCATTATTCCCCATATCCAAATACATGATGAGCTTGATTTATCACTTAAAGATGATAATGAAGCTAAAAAAATTATTGAGATTATGGAGAATGCTGTTACATTAGAGGTTCCCAATAAAGTAGACTATGAGCAGGGTAAAAATTGGGGAGATATCTATGATAAATAGAGGAGGAAACATGGAAAAAGTAAAACAACATGCTAAAAAACTATGGACTCTAGCTGTAAATAATAAAAAAATCACAGCTGTAGTCGTAATAGTAGTTGTGATATTAATTATCGCGCAATAAAACACACTTATTAACTAGAAGATCTGACTTCTTCTGCAATCATGGGGGGACCAATGATCAGAAAATGGTGGAAAAGATTTGTTGAGTGGTTCTGGAAAGACTACTATAAGTAACTTATGAGAAAACGAGCAAGAACTAAAAAAGGAAGGTATTTAAGAGACAATAAAAATACCCCTCATTTTAATGAGGCATGGGTTGTGAGGCCCGCTATTTGGTTTCAAGCAAAAAAGACCTGGAAGAACTTCATAAAGTGGTGGTTCAAAGGATACAAAATTAAATAGTTATGGTCGAAAAAATTTGTAAAAAATGTGGACACTTATGCCACTGTATTGAAGCCGATCACGTAGGCTGTAAATGTGAGAGCTGTGACTGCCAAAAAGTAGAATTAGAAGGAGTAGTCGTTGACAGCACTCAAGACTGTGAATGGTGCCAATGAGAATTTCAGATAACACGGCAATTTCTATGCCGATGAGAAACCTTTTGGCCATCGTCGGGGCCGTTGCTATTGGCGTGTACG
>Ga0080013_1005143_pt1 | contig 12383 bp, 15 predicted proteins | sample ETNvirenome_6_85_FD_69236 | JGI IMG/M metagenome (GOLD analysis project Ga0080013, IMG submission 69236) | Marine viral communities from the Pacific Ocean - ETNP_6_85 (SPADES assembly) (version 2) | ecosystem: Environmental > Aquatic > Marine > Oceanic | place: Pacific Ocean | collected 2013-06-19 | reverse complement strand
CTCCACCTTCTTTAGTAACCGTTATATCATAATCACCTGATTCTATATTAGAAGTAATAGCAGTAGTCGTATCTCCGACAATTTGATCGGTTCCTGTTTCCTGTTTAAAATATGTAGTTGTGCCATCTGTATTTCCAACAACATCATAAGAAGTATTAGTATCGGGATCATAAGAAGTAGCATAAGGTTTATTAAAGATCGAAGAATCCATCCAAGTGGTTCTGGCGAATAAAGCACTCTCATTAGTAGTCCATATAACTCTTTCTAGAGTGGAATCTAAATAATTATAAACAACGGCTCGGTCGACATTGTTTGAATTGGAAGTACAATAGAACCATATTATTTCTCCAAACAAATTATTAATACCTGCAGAAATTAATTGATTAGAAGTTTCATTAAGATCATCAAATACATAGTCTTCAACTAAACATTGCATTGATTCCAGTTTACCAGCGTATTTAAAGAATCCATTATTAGACATCCAATACGCCGAACCATCTACTTCAACGGCTGCATTGAGTCCTATTAATCCACAGTTAGTTCCTACTTGTTCAAAGGCAAATACAAAAGGAACACCCACAAAACGCATCGTAAATAAAGAAGTATCCGTCCATACATAAATTGCATTTCTACCTAATTTAGCTCCCATGATCCGTGATCCGTCAGCCAGTCTTTGTGAACCTGCTGTATTGGTCGCTGTAATAGTCCAGGTATTAATATCTTCTCTATTACACCATCTAACAAACATATCATCTTGAGTAGAGGTGTCTCCAATAGTGGTTTCAGTTCCAAATAAAACTAAGTGACGATCAGGTGTAGATACCAACATGGTACGTGAAGCTGTTGGTGCTCCACTTATAAGCGTTGCTCTTGTTGCAGTAGCATTGCTTAAATTTGAATCCCATTCGAAACAGGGACCATTAGCAATAAGAGCAATTACATTTTGACCAAAACTGTCAATGACCCATAAACCAGGATCAGCAACTTTATCCGTGTTGGATGCTGCACTGCCCCAGCCAGAATAGTCTGAAGTATTTGTAACGGTTGCTCCATCAGAGTGGGCGGCTCTTGTTGTTCCTCGAGCATTTCTCGTAATTCCTGTTAGATCACTTCCTGAAACTCCTGTATAAGAAATTTCTTCTGTGCCTACTAAAATGTAATTAGTACCCGAAGTTGGAAATCCAGTAACCGAATCTAAAGTAATACTGGTTCCTGATCCTCCGGTTCCATAAGCATCATCTCCTAAAGCTCCGTCTAAAGTATTAGTTTGAGCTCCAGAAACAGTTCCACCAAATTGAGATATACCCCACCCGTATGCCCCTAATTGTTCAGCAGGACCCACAGGATAATAGAATTTAACAGAACAGTCCCCATCAGTAGCCGTTGCACTAGCGTTGGATCCCATTGTAATAGTAACAGAAGTAGCATCTACTACTTCAGTTATCATAAAAGTTTTATCGTCAAAATCAGAAGCAGAATAACCTGAACCTGTTGGAGGAGTTACACTTTCAAGAAATAAAATATCTCCTGCTGTCATTCCCGCGGTTGTAGATAAAGTAATGGTAAGAATAGCAGAGCCACTATCAGAAGCTAAGGCATTCGTTAATGCTCCGAAATCCGTTTTAATTGGGTGAATGTCATAAAAAACTCCTCCGCTATATGCATATAAAATTCTATTAGTTCCTATAATAGAGAAATTAATTGAAGATTGACTGATTACATGATGTTGAGCTCTAGCAACTCCAGTTAGGGCATTATCTCCTAATTGAGACCATCCGCCTATTTTTTCTGGAGTATTATATCTAAATCTAACATTTTCTCCACCGGTCCACTGTCCTTCAGCTCCTGTGGGAGTAACTTGTTTGTTGAAACCAGGTAAAAATTCTATTTTTTGTAGCATCAAAATCCTTTTTATAACAAATATATTATTTTTTCCAGTCTATTATTAAATGAATTCTGTCGGTTTGTCTATTGACTTTAATTTTTGGTGGTTTTCTTGTATCCTTTGAAATAAGCAGGAAGTCCTAAAAAAGGACGCTTATCAAATTCATTTTCTTTAGCTAGTTTAGAACCTTTTTTATTGTAATGTAAAAATACTTGAGCACAATTTTTTCCACTAAATTCTTCTCGCCAATGTTCAAGATCACACCCAGAATATATAAGCATATCTCCTGGCTCAAGGTCTACTTTAATGCCTGCCTGACCTTTTTTTCCAGTTGGATCCAAATAGATTGGCCATGGATCTCCTCCTAGATTTAATGTAGTAGAGATTTCACAAGAGTATCTATCTTTATGTCTAGCTAACACATCCCCTTTTTTATATATTCTTGCATAGGAATATGTAGGACTTAATTTAAGCGCCGTATGTTTTTCCATAACGGGTTGAACTTTTTGTAATAAAGTTTCCATAACTAAATCTGCATAATGAGAATATGTATTTGGTACTTGTTGATCTGTCCATATTCCCCAGTACTCTGTAAATGGTGAGATATATTTTTGATCAAATAAAAATCGAGCCACCTTTCTTTTATTTAAAAAATAAGCAAAACAAAAGTCCGCTATTTCTCTACTTATAATTCCTTTTAAAACTTGATATTTATTTTTTTTGAATGACATTTAATACTCCTTTCGGTATAGCTTGACAGTTCCAATGTATGAATCTAAATGGTTCATAACCCATATCTACTATATATTGATGAGGCATGTAAGATGGAAAAAAAATCATTCTTCCCGGTTGGACAGCATAATTAATTTGTGAAGTGGCATACGTTACTTTTGTTTTATCTTTTTCTGGTAAAAGATTCATCATATTACCTGGTCGTGGATCTTCAAATAAAGGTCTAGATGTTTTGTCACTAGCTTTTAAAAAATAAAAACCAGAGATATGACCATTCCAATGAGTGTGTAAAGTATGATGACCACCCCCTTTTTTAGCAAATTCTTGTACCCACATTTCTGTAGTAAACAATTGATGGTTTGTCATATCAAAACCCATTTCTCCTAATAAATTATGGGCTGTGGCTCCTATATAATTTTGTAATTGTAAAAAATTAGGGTCTCCAACTAAAGGAGTTGAATGAAATACATTTCCCATGTCCCCTTTATCTCCAAACTTTTTATTTCTTTTAGCTATATCTTTTTTTAAATTTTTCTTTGCTGTCTTAATATAAGAGTCAGATGCTTTATTTAAATCATCAACAAATTGAGGAGCATCTGCAAACCATATAGGGCATTGAAAATAATTTTCTCTATTTAATTGTGTTGGAAATGATTTTGCACTCCCACATGATATCTTATCTAATTCTTCTTTACTTTTATATTCTTTCATACTGTAAAATCAAAATTAATAACGTATCTAGATTTATATTGTGTGGGCGTGTTACCTGAATGATACTGGCGACCCTCAAAATAAATACCATCTCCTCTTATTGGTTTTTGCCTTAAAATAATTTTTTTGTCAAGGTCTTTTAACACCTCACTATAATCTTCTTTCTCATTATAAAATTTATCAAATATAAAAGTATCGCCGTCTGACTGATTTAAATAAACTATTAAGGTTTTATATGGTTGTTTAAACTCTATAAGATCTGTGTGAGGTTTATTAAATAAATATTTTTCTTTTTCTGGATGTTGAACCGTCAATCTCAGCCTAGCTCTAAGTACCTTTAAAACATTTACTTTTGTTTTTTCGTTAAAAAAATAAAGAATAGGTTTAAAGAAATTCCAATAATCAGATTGAATTTGATTATTATCTATTAAGGAGTGACTTAATCCTATGTTATCTAAATATTTAATTCCTGATGTTTTAGGACTATTTTCGTCATAACCTATAGATTCATTGTAATAAAAAGGTAACTTATGTAAACTGTTTTCTAATTCTTGTTGATAGGTTTGAGGTATTAGATTTTTAATATACTGAGGATTTATCATTTAAATGGCCATCCTAAATTCCACATCACTAAACTATGTCTGCTTCCTTTTTTAACTGGACATACTCTATGCCATACGAAGCCAGGAAATACCACTAAAGATCCTTTAGGTAATATTTCTTTACACTTTCTAATGTTTGGTTTTTTATCAGGATCTAAATTCCTGAAATCAAATTCTAACTCTCCACCCTTATACTCTTTTGGATCTGATAGTATTACTGTAACAGATAGTTTTCTAATTTTTCCATTAGAGGGATCACCTTGTTGTTTTTGATAGGGTCTATCCCAACCATCACAATGCCAATCATAGTATTGGCCTTTATTATACTTAGTGAATTGCATGGACTCAGAAAAGTCCCATTGAAAGTTCCAACCGGCACTTCTATTTGCTTCATGAACATAAGGTTGAATTTCTTTATATATCCAACGCTCATTTAACCAAACAATATCTGAATCTCTTTTCTTTTTTAAATCTTTAATTTGTTTTTGATTTAATTTTTTAGGATCTCCGTAGCCACCAGTAGTTGCTAATTGATCTTGTAATTGTTTTCCATAACGAACAATTTCATCACAGATTCTAGAAGGAACTGCGGATTGAAAGTACCAATAATAATTTACTAAATTCATGTATCTTTATGAAATATTTATAACTTAATTATAAATTAAAGTAAAGGGGAATAAAAAGAATTGATCTAGATCAATTATGCGGATACCCAAGCTAGTGCTGATGCATCCCAATTGAAATTATTAACTGGATCTGAATAATCAGTCGCAGTCCATCTTAAATTAGGTTCGTCCCAAGTAATAAAATATCTATCTAAAGGATCTTGACTTCCGTAAGTTGTAACAGTTGGGTAAGTTACTGGAGCTTGCCAATCATCATTAGCATCTAATGCCCAAGATGCATATGGTTGAGGGAATAAAAATTTATCTTTTGATGAATCATATACATAACCTTTGCCTGCATAGTGTTTTCTGAAATCGCTATTGTAAGAAGTTTGTTTCCAAGTTCCACCTTTAAAAAAACTTATACACCATTTTTCACCATCAATGTGCATATCGTTATCTCCTAAAGTGCCACCACCAGAAACTGGAATATCATCTCCAACAACTACTACTCTTAGTACTGTTCCATTATCATCTATTTCTGCAAAGTGTGCCATAATATTATTACTCCTATGTAACAGTTAAAGTTCCCGTAACAGTGAATGTTGCAATTTTTTGTCCACCTGGAGCTGTACTTGTAGAGTTACATCCTGGACTAACAGTAAAGGTTCTACAACTTGGTCCTCTAACAACTACTAATCCTGGACCACCTGCTCTTCCAATTGCTGGTCCATCTTGATCACCACCTCCACCTGAACCGGTATTATCATCACCTGGTGTAGCAGATGAAGATCCACCTTGACCCGTACTACCTGTTCCACCACCACCAGCACCTCCTGGTTGTGGAGATGTATATTGTGCTCCACCACTTCCACCACCACCTCTTTGAACACATGATCCTGTAATTCCTGAAGTGGCTCCTGCTCCACCCTTACCACCTTTTCCTGCTGATCCTGTAGGAGACGGAGAAGTAGGTGAAGCTGGTGCACATGCACCAACAGCTCCTGTTCCACCGCCGCCACCACCAGCTCTTAATCTTCCGGCACCACCATCATATCCTTGAATCGGATCTGTAGCAGGTGTATTACCACATCCTTTGCTGAATCCAGCACTATCTGTTGATCCTCCTCCACCACCAGAACCTCCTGGATCACCGACTTGACCTTCACCACCACCTCCACCACCTCCAGTGGATGTTATTGATGAAAGTGTTGAATCTGTTCCATTGTTAGCAGGACTTGAAGGAGAACAAGCTCCACCACCACCAACGGTAACATTAATTGCTGTGCAACCTTCTAATAATATAGTAGGTACTCCTGAATTCCATGGAGAAACAGTATAACAACCTGTAGAACTACCAGATGATTCTCTATAACCTCCGGCTCCACCTCCGCCACCTCTTTTGTTACCACCTGAACCACCCCCTGCGATTACTAAATAATCTACTTCATATGAAACTGATCCACTACCAGAGCCAAATCCTAAAATTTGGTAACCAAAAGATTTACCTCTTCTTGATTGGGTATTTTTTGAACTCTTACCTATTGTATGTAAGTTGTTGATATTTTTCATACTGTAAACTCCTATGCGTCGTTAGCAGCATCAGTAGTATAGAATAATTTAATTCCCATTACTCGTGCGTCACCAGTAAAAGTATCACTACCATCAGCCGCGTCTCTATATAATTGAAAAAAACAATAGTCATCGTCAGCGGGAGATCCGGCAATTGTCATTGCAGAACTAACTGAAGTCATTTGCACATCTTCAACAGTTCCAATCCCAGCATCTGTAACTTCTATAGCCGTTCCAAAAACTGCATCGGCCGTATCGCCTTCAGTACATGCTAGACCTTGAAGACCAAAAATAGCATTTCCTGTATTTGTATTACTTGGACTCCAAAAAACTTGATATGTTACAGTACCTAAATTCCATGATTTTGGCATTGCAATAGCAAACTGTGCATATTCTGCTGTGCCTGCATCAAAATCTAATACTTTCAGATCAGGTCTTGTTGCTGTTGTTTCAACTTGCTGTGCATCAGCACCATTTGTTTCTGTACCATACATCGCCGGTGCTGGAATAAAAAGAGTTTCTGTGCCTGCAATTTTAATTGCTGCTGTTGCTGATTTAAGTACTCCTGATCCTTTAGGATTTAAATTTATATCAACATTAGATTCATCACCTGTTGCCGATAAAATAGGTCCAGCACCTGCTGCTGCATTAGCTATCGTGAATTCATTTACCGCAGATCCTGTAGCTGTTAAAAGAGCTAATTGAAGTCCATTGGTATCTAAAATAGAAGTTCCAATTTTTGGTGATGTTAAAGTTTTGTTTGTTAAAGTTTGAGTTCCTGTAAGAGTTACGTCTCCAATTCCAAGGCCTGTATTAATAATATCTGTTCCATTATGATAACATAAATAAGTTGTACCTTCTGTTAAAGCAAATCCTGTTTGACCTGTAACTTTAAAAGTTAAAGTATCTCCTGAGTGGGTTGTGTTATCAAAAACAATAAAAGGTTTTTCAATATTAGCTGCAGGATCTCCTGCTTGAGCTGCAATATCTAAAACTCTAGTTCCTCCAAGAGTACCTGTTAATTCTATGATAAAAGCTCTTCCGTCATAAGTTCCTGTAGAGCCATCTGGAATAGTTAAAGTTCTGTCTGCTGTCATGGCTATAGAAACATAACCAAAAGTTTCTTTAATCTCGTCTAATGTTGTATTGGTTTTCGTTCCCCATGTACCGGCATTTTCGCCAGTAGCCATTTTTTGATAACCTAAACTATTATATGTTGATGCCATTTTTCTCCTATGCTACATCACTATAGCTTGTATTAGATCCAGTGTCAATATTACTATAGGTTATATTAGATCCAGTGTCAACATCTCCATAATAAATTGTAAAAGGAGGAGTTAAAGTAATTGTAGCGGAAAGGCCAGTTAATCCCATTACTTGCTCTTTAGGTGTAATAGCTCCAACTGATGTTGTTGCTGAAATTCCAGTAAGTCCCATTACTTGATCTGCCGGCGTAATAGCTCCAACCGCTGTCGTTGCTGAAACTCCTGTAGGCTGAACCGTTGGATTAGAAGTAACCGTTATACCTGCAGCATTCTCAGCGGTAGTAGCAGAAAGACCAGTTAAAGTAGTTGTATTACTTGAGTCTATAGTTGGCACTCCATCAGAAGAAGTTATTGAAAGTCCTGTGAGAGGCACACCAATTCCTGCAATAACGGATCCTACTGAAGAAGTAGCTGATACTCCTGTCAACGCTGCAATCGTATTTGGAGTAACTGTAGGAGAACCTAAATCTGAAGTAGCCGAGATTCCCGTAAGTCCCATTTGTTGTTGAGGAATAGTTACGGGTGAATAACCCCAACCATACTCACTATTATTCCATGCCAGATCTCCCCATCCTGGAATAAGTGTTCCTAATGTTGTAGTTGCAGAAACTCCGGTTAAAGAAACTGTTGCATCAGAGAGATCGCCCCATTCATCTTCACCCCAGGATTTAGCGCCCCAACCTTGAACATAAAGGGTAGCTTCGTTCCAATCCGCCTGTCCCCAGGTTAACCGCCCCCATCCTGATGATACGTCTGCCATAAGGAAGGACTCCTTATGCTATTTGTATGATTGCTGTTGATGCCGCCGCTGCCGGAAACTCAATAGTAAATGTGCCAGAAGTTACAGTTTTATCGCCACCGAAATTAATAGCAAGAATTGATCGATTAGTTGTAAATCCTGTAATAGCAGTAGTATTATAAATCAAACATCCTCGTGCAGTGAAAGTAGCCGATGTCCAGCTGGTGTCTGCAAAATCACAAACCGCTGTATCACTATCTAAGGTAGGATCAATATTTGTTAAAGTATTTCCTCCACCCGTATATCCTGAACTTGTTGTTGTAACTTCATAAGTTGAAGTTGGATCCGCAGTTGCGGATGAGGGTGCTGCATAAGCTGTTGTTGATTTACTTAATGTTGCTGAGTTGCTTGAATATAAAGCTAGTTTAAGAGTATTCCCTCCGGGAGTACTTCCAGAGGCATTTAAATTATGTCCTCCTTGCAGAATTTCTTCTTTGAAACTGTTACAAATTGCTGATGTTATTGCCATAATTATCTCCTAATTTAAGGGTTCGGAGACTCAATTGGAATACGAATTGTACCATCCGTATAATCATCTCGTCTTCTTCTCCCAATTTGCTCTGCAGCAAATTTCTGAACTACATTATTATACTTTTGTTCATACATTGTCAACATGTCCATTGGACCTTTTAAAAATCCATAAGCTTCTATTAGACAGGCATACAATAAACCATTTGGAAAGTTCTTACTTATATAGGTTCCACTGGTATTTGTCACCAAACTAGTGGGCATAGCATTAAAATGAACTTGAAATTTATAAGTACTATCAGGAACAGGGGCAAACATATATTTTCCTGAAGTAGTATCAGTTACTCCGGTTGCTCCTCCAAATTGAGCATAGTATTTAGGATTTCCAGTATCAGTATTCGCAGATACATATTCATTTAAAAAAGTCTGATCTTTCCTTTGTAACCATGTATTAGCTCCAGTAATAACTGAAGTTGAGGTATAAACCTGTATTCCACGGGTAAATAAACATCCGGCCGGACAATTTATATATTGTTGTCCTGTAACTAAATTTCCTTCTTGTTGTTTTCTATCTGCATCAATTGGAATATCTCTTAAAAGTCTATATTCAGCGTTTTCTATAAATCTACCTAGAGTAGCACCACTAAAAACAGTACTGTCTACTTCAGTATAACTTCTAATGTCAGCTTCTAATGCTGAGAGTGTATATCCTGCCATTATGGTTCTATGGTTACTGGTCCAACGGACACTGGATAACCACCTCCTTCTATTCCACCTGTTGTAGCTGTATCAGTATTAACAACAAAATAAAACCAGTCTGTTGTAAAATCTGTATCTCTTGCACCTGATACATATTTTCCTGTAGTGATAGCATAGCCTGCTGCTAAAGCAATTTTAGCTCCTGTAATTCCATCAAACATAGCTGGATCAGCATAATCTCCTCCTGTAGTTGGCATTCCTCTAAACCTATAAGTACTTCCATTTGTTAAACCATGATTTGGTACATTAACATTTATATAAGATGAACCAGATGCATAAGTTGTAAAAGGATCATTAGGCATTAATTGTGTAACAGCGGGGGCTGTTCGCGCCGGTCTTACTCTTTGTAATCCTTGTGGATCCGCTATAACAGGTCTAGGACTTATTTGAGGTTGTTTAGGCTCAAACTCTGAATAATGAACCCAAGCTCCTGTCCATTCTCTAACCATTTCTAAATAAGGGAATTGCATTCCAGATCTATCGGAAATTGCTATTGCGTATTTACCTGATGCAAATCTAGCCATTATACACTCGGAAAGTAGGTTTTAGGGGTTATATAACTACTCGCAGGAGAGCCATCTTCTGCTAAAGCTCTTGCTAATTCATCTTCATAATAAAGTTTCATTTGTTGAGAAAGTTGTGGATTATATTTTTGACTTAAATAAAAAGCTAATCCTGCAGACATACATGGAACAAAACGATAAGGAAGATCTGTTGCATCGGTATAAGTAGAATCAGCATCTTGAATTCTTTTAACAAAATAAATATGAGCATTTTTAGATGCTGCTGTAGAATCTGGTGTGGGATAAAAAGTTACTGTAGTTTTATCAATTAATCTTTGAACCCAAAATTGATTAGGAGTTCCTTTTGATAATTTATTAGCTAAAGCTGAATAAGTAGATCTACTAACTTTTGTCATTGATGCATCTGATTCAGTGGTTTCACCTAAATTTTGTCTATAAGTACATTCTAATATATCAGCTAAACCGTAAGTAGATGATCCACTTGTTCCTCCAGTAGTAGTTGCACTAGTTCCATCTGAACTTGCTCTAAAAAAATTATAAGTGGCCTGACCTTCAACAAGATCTATATTAGTATCACCTACTTCCCAAAAATGAATTCCTCTATTTCCCCATTCTTGAAAAAGAATATTTAAAGATCTTCTTGCTGTTTTTAATTGATATCCTGATGTTCCTTGTAAACCTATTCGTTCATAAGCTTCTTCGATAACATCATCGACAGCAAAATTTTTATCAAAAACAACTGTTCCCGAAGTAGTATTAGCCATCTAGCCCCCTATCCGTAATAGGCTGTAAATGAATCTATAGCTGATAATGTTACGAAAGGTGCAGTATCAAATTTAACTCCATTACCACCAAAATTAAAATTTAAAGTATCATTGCTTGCACTTCCACCTTTAAGATGAATTTTAATAACACCAGTTGCACTAGTAGCATCTTGAATAGTGATTTCACCATCTGCCCCAGTTAAGTGTGCATTAATACTTATAATTCTACATGGTCCTAAATTTGTAGAAGAACCACCTATGCTTCCTTGTAATGCTCCTGTGCCTGTAAGCTCTACTGAAGCTTTAACATCATTTAAATATGTACCCATAATTTATCTCCTAATTGTGAGCTCCCGAAGGAGCTCACATTAATTATTTATTAACTCCACGCCGCAGCGCCTGTATCAAATGTAGCACCGTTAGCGAAATCATAAGCAAAATCCCAAGTGCCTTTTTCATAGCACGTGAAATAGATAAAACACCCATGAGTTAAACTATTAGTTGCTGCCGCCGCAGGTGTATACGTTAATATCGTTTCACTTGCTGCCGACGTATCGATAGTTGATGCTGCTCCAGCGGTTCTACTTTCCACTTTTGAACCTTCTCTATAAACATCACTTCCTGCACATGTAAATGTGAGAGTGTTAGTCCCACCATTTGTGTCATCTGTTTGGTAATGTACTACTATAGTTCCTACTGTAGCTGATGGTAAAGTAACAGCTTGTGCTGCATCACCGTCAAAGTCATTAACTGTGATTGTGTTAGCCGCATAAGTTAATGTAGCTGATGTTGCAACAGTAGTAGCAGTCAGACTAGTAAGATCTGGTTTTAGTCCCAGAGTTCTTGCAGTATAAGCTCCTGTTGAAGTGTTTTTATTGACTTGTTGAAATCCTTTTTCGGATCTTACCGAGCCATTAAACGTTGTTGTTGCCATTTTATAATCCTCCTAGATTATGGGATATCGTCTCTAGGTCGTCGACTATACTCGTCGATATCCAATTAAATAATTGTATAGTGATTTATTTATACCCTATTTTTAAAAATAGTGCAAGGTATCCCTGGGGAAAAAATTGATTTTTGACAGCGCTTAAGTGGCTATCGAAACTTCGGCCTTGGCCTGGTCTACTTTGGTTTGAAGTGTTTGTTCTTCAAACTCTTTGGCAATAATTTCTTTAACAATTTCCTGAATTTTTTTATCAATGTAGGACATATTTATATTATATTTGCCCTCCTTCAGGTGCTCTTGTTGCCACTCTAACTCCAAGGACCGTTTCGTAGTGTATAGGTCTTGTGTCATCTATAACCTCCTCATAGGTTATTCTTTTTTGATCTTGGTATGAATTCCCAAGATTTTCCCATTTTACACTTTTTTCTCCTAGTTTGTCAAGGATAGATTTTTCAATAGATGTAGAATTATCCTCTGCTAAAACTTCAAATTTAGCGTGATGATCGTAAGCCCATATCTGTACTAGGAATTTTTTCATAGAATTTTCATTATATCAGTAAAATGTGGCGACATTAAGGCGCCGCCACATAATTAATTTAATTACGCACCTGGTGATGCATAGATACCTCTAGGGTCAGAACAGCCGAAACTGTATCTTTCTCTAGCTTTATATCTAACATTTCCAGTATCGAAATCGCCTTCCATTGCTGTTTTCAATGGTGCTCTATCGAAGTATTTCATGCCATTTGGA
>Ga0080013_1005141_pt1 | contig 12389 bp, 17 predicted proteins | sample ETNvirenome_6_85_FD_69236 | JGI IMG/M metagenome (GOLD analysis project Ga0080013, IMG submission 69236) | Marine viral communities from the Pacific Ocean - ETNP_6_85 (SPADES assembly) (version 2) | ecosystem: Environmental > Aquatic > Marine > Oceanic | place: Pacific Ocean | collected 2013-06-19 | reverse complement strand
GAAGACCTGCTCCGCGAGTACCTCAACAGGAGTGACCTCGGCAACTCCGACGACACAGGATGCAGCCTCGCTTCGAGGTTCGAGAAGGCGGTCCGCCTCGCCAACCAGCGCAACACCCGCAGCATCGACGGGGCAGGCGTCGGCTGGGCGAGGGACACCGACCTAGACGACCTGCGGGAACGTCTCGCCCAACTGGAGCGCATCGTGCGCCGCGTCGCCCTCGTCAACCTGTCCCACACCCGCGACATCGCCGCCATGACCAGCGGCATCGCTGACGGGCTGCCCGTATTCCAGACCGGCGACGACGACGTCGACACCATCACCGACAACACCGCCGCCATCCTCGGCTAACCCCCACGGTGCTGCCACGCTGACCTCATCCACCAGCGCGTCACGCAGCGCCCGCCGAGCAAACGCCCCCCCGACTCCTAGCGGGGGGGCGTTTCGCGTCTACCGCTCAGAGGCTCCCAGCGGCCTCGAAGACCGATTCACCCCGCCACCCCACCTCTCAGAGCCTCTCAGCGGTCCAGAAACGCCGCCGGCGGGCACCGAGGGACCGCCCCCGACCGACGTCGACCAGGACGACCGCCGCCGCCGACAGTGACCGGCCGACTACGGCCGACCAGCCGCGCCGCCGAACGTCGCCCCGCTCGGCTACGCTCGGCCCACCGAAACCACTACCGAAAGGCACCCGCCATGCACTGGTCCGTCCTGACATCCGAGGCGTTCCTGATCGACTTACTAATTGCCACCGCCTGCATCGTGACCGGCGCGGGTTGCGTCGCCATGATCCGAATAGCCAACCGGCGCAACCGGCGGCGCACCGAATATTCCACCCGCGTGATGATCGACGGGCTCGAAGGGTGGGGGCACTGATGACTAAGCGCATCGCCGTCGCCGCCGAGGGGCACGCCTTCCCAGCGGCCTTCCTGCAGTCCCACCTAACGGTCGACGCTAAGACCGCGACCGCTTACAACGCTCGCGGCGCACCACACGACGGGGCGCAGAACGCGACGTGGGCGCCCAGCGGCCCACCGCTCCCATACGGCGACCTTCCTGGGGGTAGTTGTGCGGGAGCCTCGGCCGCATGCGCGGGCCGCCTCCACACTGGCCGCGCCGCCGACGCCGTCACTTGCTACGGGTGGCGATTGGAACGCGGCAGGCCGTCACTCGGGGCCGCAGCTGGTCGACGCTGGACCGAGTGGCACGACGGGGACGACGCCTACCGCGCCGCCCTCGCCACCGCGTTGCTCGTCTACTCACACGGCAGACAAGTGGCGCACAATGTCGCCGCCCCCGCCTTCCGTATCAATGCCAGCGGCGACCTAGACACGGCAACCGCGACCGCATGGGCGACCGCCCTGCGGTCGCCCGCCGTCGCCGCCCTAGCGTTCCCAGCCCTCGACGTTTGGCTCTACTCCCGCTCGTATGGCCGCGGCCACGGCAACGGTGACGCCCTGCGCCTGTTGCTAGACCGCCACGGGCGACCGCCGCCGCGGTGCCATGCCTTCCTCTCGTCTGACGCGTCAATGATCCCCCGAACCCGCGCCGCACTGGCCGCGGGATCGATCTACCGCCGCCTCCCCGTCGCCATGCTCGCCGCCGACTACGACGAGGGCCGACGACTACTGGCACTCGCCCGCAACGGCGACGCCTCGCGCCGCGTCATTGCCTGCCCCGTCGACGTCGGCCGTATGCCCCTCGCCGTCACGCGCCGAGGCCGCACCGTCGGCGCCTGCAGTGCCTGCCGGTACTGCCTGCCCGCCAACGGCGCCGCTGGGGACGTAGTGTTCGTCCAACGCTAGCCACGACCTCCCGCCGGTATCGGCGGCGGGAAAGGCGCCCCGTCTCTCCGAGGCGGGGCGCCGTCGCGTGGTCGCCACCCCGCCCCGCGTCAATTCGGGAGAACGGCGCTACGGCCTCGAGCCTGCCCGATCGGGACGAATTGATCGCCCTGGCATGCCCTCAGCCGGTCGGAATCGTCGCCGGCTGGCACTATCCCCCACCGAAAACGCGGCGCGGCTGGTAATCCGCGATCCTCGCGACTTACCGTCCGTTCACCCCGCCGCTGTCGACCTCGCCGCCGCCGCCGCGGAGCTGTGCCCCCCCTGAGAACCTCGAGGCTGTCCCACCGGTTACCCCGTGCCCGCGCCTGCCTCGCCACCCCGTGGCACGCCTCGCCACCCCGTAGGCGTAGCGACGTCGACGACGGGGCGAAACGCCGCCGGCCGTCCCGCTCGGCGTCCCCAGGACGACGTCGACGACGTCCTGGCACCGCCCAGCCGGTCGCACGGGCGACGGGGAAGGGAAGGTGTGCCGAGCAGCGGCGGTGCCCCCCGAAGGGGGGTGGGGGGCCGCCGTAATTCAAGTATTATTACTAGAGGGACGGTGCGTATGATTTTGACAAGTGGGCGGAATGCAGGGCCGTGGGTGACTTGGCACCATGTCATATACGTCTACCGTATACGGAGGGGGGAGATTCTCTGGGAGGAGAATCTCCCCCCCGTTACCGTATAGGTCAAGTGTCCCACTATTTTCTTCTTGGGACACCGCGGCTAGTGTGTAGAGCATCTGTCCAGGAGGTTGTCGTGGCTCAAAATGGTGGTGGTAAGGGTTGGAAGGAAGATCCTTCGTCGGGTGAGAAGGTTATGCCTGATCGGTGGGCGTTGTTTTTGGATTGGTTGTTGTTGGGGTTGGATCGTGTGCCGGCGACTCAGCGTGATTGGGCGGCTGAGAATGGGTTGCATGAGGATTCGTTGCGGCGTTGGAAGCGGGATCCTCGGTTTGTGCGTGAGTGGGACCGTCGGGCTGCTGAATTGAATGTGCATCCCGAGAGGACGCAGCGGGTGATCGATGCTTTGTTTGCGGCTGCTGCTGGTGGTGACATTAAGGCTGCTGCGTTGTATTTGCAGTATGTTGATAAGTTTACGCCGAAGCGTCGAATCGTTGTTGATGATGAGCGTGATGCGTTGTCGTTGTCGGATGGTGATTTGGTGGCGGAGATTGAGGCGGAGTTGGCTGCGTTGAGGGTGCCTGATGGATCCTGATGGTGGGGTGGAGTGGGAGAGTTTGGCGGATTGGTATGTCGGGTCGGATGATGTGTTACAGTGTGGGGTGGAAACTCCCGACGAATGTGAGGCTTGTCAATGAACTTTGTAGAGTGGATGCAGCATGGTATGGACAGTGGGTTTTGTTCTGATGGTGTGTGCGACACCCATGAGGGTTTGTGGGATGTGTTGACGGAGGAGGAGCAGGTAGCCTGGGATGAGGGTGACGATCCGTGCATTGGTGTGGTTCGTATTTGGCCCCAGGAGCCTCCTGAGTAGCGGTGGGGCAGGCGGGTGACGTTTCTAAGGTTCTCATGGCTGTGGCTGCTCTTGTTGCTGCCGTGGGGGGCTTTGTGGTGGCTGTGTGGGGGGATTCTCCAGACTCTTCGTCTAGGGGTGTGACTATTGTTTTGCGTGAGGTTGGCGATTACGAACGCTTTTTGGACGATAATCCCAACCATTGGCGAGAGTGAGTTGTTTCGATGAGTCGCCTGGGCGAGTTGCGGCGGGAGGCTGAGTGGCGGCGGTGTCAACGCGATGAGCAATATTTTTTGGAGAAGTATTGGCATATAGCGCATCCTGCTCGGGGCCGTATCTTGTTCGAGTTGCGTGCTGCTCAGTTGGCTGCTTTGGGTCAGTGGCGTGATGAGCGGTATAGTTTGACGTTGAAGGCGCGTCAAATCGGGTGGACGACGTTGGTTGCTGCTCACCAGTTTTGGTTGGCGTTTTTTCATCCTGATCAGAACATTATTGATTTGTCGCGCACTGAGCGTGAGGCAGTGTTGTTGTTGCGTAAAACGAAGTATGGGGCTTCGCATTTGCCGAAGTGGCTGGTGGAGCGGGGACCGAAGTCGCTGGTCGAACATCAGCAACGCATGATGTTCGACAACGGGTCGCAGATTACGTCGATGCCGTCAGCGTCGGATCCGGCTCGGGGGGAGTCTGCGACGTTGGTGGTGGTTGATGAGTGGGCGTTTTTGCCGAATCCTGAGGAGGCGTGGTCGTCGATTGAGCCGGTGGCGGATGTGGGTGGTCGGATTATTGGTTTGTCGACGGCGAATGGGTCGGGTAATTTTTTCCATCAGTTGTGGGTGGGGGCTTCTACGGGGGCGAATAATTTTGTGCCGATGTTTTTTCCGTGGTCTGCTTCGGAGGATCGGGGTGAGGAGTGGTATGAGTCGAAGCGGGAGGCGATGTTGCCTTGGCAGTTGGCTCAGGAGTATCCGTCTTCTGCGGAGGAGGCGTTTGTGAAGTCGGGGAATCCTGTGTTTGATTTGGATGTGTTGTCGGAGTTGGCTTTGGCGGTGCGTTCGGGTCGGGTGGGGTATTTGCATCGGGTGTCTTCGAGGGCGGTGGAGTTTCGTGTTTGAGGTTTGGTGTGAGCCGCAGTTGCAGCATGGGTATGTGTTGGGGGTTGATACGGCTGAGGGTTTGGGTCATGGTGATTATTCGTGTATCCAGGTGTTGGATTTGAACACGGGGGAGCAGGTGGCTGTGTGGCATGGGCATATTGCGCCTGATGAGTTGGCTGATGAGGTGTTGTCGGTTGGGTTGTGGTATCGGGATGCGTTGTGTTGTGTGGAGTCGAATAATCATGGTTTGACGACGTTGACGGTGTTGCGTCAGTTGGGGTATCCGAATCTGTTTAGGAAGCGGACGTTGAATCAGGCGACGTCTAAGGTGTCGCAGGAGTTTGGGTGGAAGACGACTCGGACGTCGAAGCCGTTGTTGATTGATGATTTGGGTACGGCGTTGAGGGTGGGGGAGTTGACGTTGTATGATGAGCATACGTTTGCGGAGTTGCGGACGTTTGTGCGGAATGAGCGGGGGTCGATGTCGGGTTCGCCGTTTGATGATCGTGTCATTGCGTTGGCTTTGGCGAATCAGATGCGGAAGTATGCGTATGCGCCTGAGTTTGTTCAGAAGGTTGATGATTATTGGACTGTTGATTGGTTTAAGCGGTTGGCGTTGCGTGAGGAGGTTGGGGAGGATCCGTTGAGGATTGGGGCTAGTTCGGTGCGTGGGACACGCCGTCTAGGTTTATAGGCAATGTTCATTTTGAGAAGGAGTGGCCTGTATGGCTAAGAATTTTGTTTCGCATACGAGCGGCACTGAGACGGTTGATGGCCCGAAGGGGAAGAACAATCGTTTGGAGCGTGGCGCTTCGGTTGTGAAGAATCCGATTTGGCGCCCTGGTGGTCCGCAGTCGCCTAAGCAGCGGCAGTCTGATCCGAAGTATGTGAATCAGACCAACGATGAGGGTTCTGTTTCGCCGCGGTCGACGCCGAAGAATCAGCATGGTACGACGGGTAAGGTTGAGCCTGCTTCTAAGCAGCCGAATTACCGCGGCCATAACGCCGGTTGATCGTGGCGGTTTTGCCGCCCGAAGCGTCGTTCGACGAGTTTGTCGCGTATACGCTTGGGGTGCGAGGCGATGTTGGGGACGCCGAGTTGCAGGATCTGTGGCTGTGGCGTCAGAAGTTGCTGACCGTCAAGATCAATGCTGGTACGGGCATACAGTCCCTGCTGCCCGACGATGAGAAGGGTTTGACTAACCGCGAGCGTGAGCGTAAGACGTTTGCTGAGGCGAAGTCGCAGGGTCGCAATATTGAGAAACTTCCTGAGAAGGCGACGTTTTGATGGCTAAGAAGACGCGTGCCGAGTTGCATGAGGCGTACCAGGAGCGGTTGAATACGTCGCGTCGTTGGCGTGAGGAAGAGCAGTACGATGAGACTTGGCGCCGGCTGAGAGATTTGTATCGGGGGAAGCATTGGCCGATGACGACGATGGCGCAGCGCGATTTGATCGCTGTCAATTTGGCGTTTTCGACGATTAATGTTATTGCGCCTTCTGTTGCGGTGAATCATCCGAAGATTGTTGTGTCGGCAACTGAGTCGTCGAATGAGGGTCGTGCCGGTTATGTGGAGGCTGTTGCTAATTATTTGTGGCGGCATCACGATTTCCGTGCGCCGTTTCGTCGCGCTGTCAAGGATTTCTTGATCTTTGGGCATGGGTGGATCAAGGTGGGTTGGCGTTTCTTGGAGCAGGAGCGGCTTCTCAGCATGTCGGAACGTACCGATATGTATGAGCAGGCGCAGTCTGAGGTTGACTTGTTTGCCGGCGAGATGCCTGATTTGGCGGGTTCGTTGCCGACGAACGAGGAGGTTCTGGCGAACCTCCCTGATACGAAGATGACGATCGTGGAGGATCAGCCGTTTGCGGAGCGTGTGTCGCCGTTTGATGTGTTTGTTGATCCTGAGGCGACTTGCATCGATGACATGGTGTGGATTGCTCAACGTATCGTGCGGCCCTTGGAGGATGCTCAGAAGGACAGACGGTACAAGCCTTCGGTGAGGAAGCGGTTGACGGCTGATGCTGGGGTGAACCCGAAGTATTCGGATGCGTTTGACGATAGCCATGACTGGGATCGTTTGGAGGAGCGTGTCACAATATGGGAATATTATGATGTGACTGAGAATACGATGGCGGTGTTCGCTGAGAACAGTGAGGAGTTCCTGGTTGATCCTGTTCCGATGCCGTATGCGTATGGGCAACCGTTTGTGATGATTCGGAACTATGATGTTCCTGATTTCTTTTACCCGATTGGCGATTTGGAGTCTATTGAGTCGTTGCAGTTGGAGTTGGATAAGACGCGCTCGCAGTTGATGAATGACAGGAAGCGGTATGCCCGCAAGTACCTGTACCATGAGCGCAGTTTCGGCCCTGAGGGCCGGCAGGCGCTGGAATCGGATATGGACGGCCAGTTTGTTCCTGTTGTAGACGAGAACAAGCCGTTACAGGAAACGGTTGTTCCGTTGCCGCAGGTTCCGATTTCGCCTGAGATTTACGATTACAGCGCCACGATCGAAGATGATATCAATACGGTTAGTGGCATTTCGGAGTATGCGCGGGGCGCTATGCCTGAGATTCGGCGTACTGCTACGGAGGCGTCGATTATTGCTGACGCTCAGAATGCGCGTGCTGCTGACAAGTTGGCGATTGTTGAGTTGTCGATTGGTGCTATTGCCCGTCGTGTCATTCAGTTGATGCAGCAGTATATGACGGGGGAGCATGTGGCTCGCATTATTGAGACTGGCGGGGAGGAAATATTTGTTGGCTATACGCGTGATGATATTGCCGGCGAGTACGATTTTTCTGTTGAGGCGGGTTCGACGCAACCGATGAACGATACGATTCGTAAGCAACAGGCGATCAGTTTGTTGAATGCGGTGGCGCCGTTGATTGGTACTGTTATTGATCCTGCGGCGATAGCGATCCATATTTTGGAAACGGGGTTTGGTATCAAGGATCCGCAGAAGTTTCTTATTCAGCAGCAGCAGGCTGCGCCGCCGCCCGACGGGGCTGCAGCGGGCGCGCCTCCTGCGGGCGCCATAGCGGCGCCCCCGCCGCCCCCTGGCCCCCCCCTGGGTGGCGGTGGTGCCCCTGTTCCGTCGGGGGCTTTCGCTCCGACGGGGGGTATTCCGCCAGAGTTGCTGGCGCAGTTGCAGGGCCAGATGGGTTTGGAACTGCCGTCGCTCTAGTGGGACACTCTTTTCGTATATGTAGAGCAACCGTTCGCGGACTCTGAGGAGGCGAGATGCCAGAAGACAACGAATTGTCGGAATCCACACAGGTGGACAATCCGAGCGGTTCAGTAGAAGTAGGGACGGAACCTGGAGGTTCCCACACTGTCAAGATTGATGGTGCGGAACATCAGGTCAGCCTGAACGAACTTCGTGATGGTTACCAACGTCAGGCGGATTACACCCGTAAGACGCAGGAGTTGGCAACCGAGCGTCAGCGTTTACAGCAAGCAGAGACTATCGTGGCAGCCTTGGAGGCTGATCCTGCGAACACTCTGCAGGCTTTATCAACTGCTTTCGGGATCGATGCGGACACCCAGGCAGCCCCGAACACGGATTTAGAACCGTGGGAGGAAGGCTACCAGGATCCGAACGACTTGCGAATAGCGAAGATCGAAGCCACGTTGGATCGTCAGGCGCAAGCAGACAGACAACAGGTGTTGCAAAGTGAGGTTATGGCGCTGAAGCAGCAGTATGGTGATTTCGACGCTCAGGCGTTGTATCAGCATGCTCTGAAAAACAAGATTCCGAATCTGTCAGCCGCTTTTACACACATGCATTTTGGAGAGGTTGCTGCCGCTGCACAGCGGTTGCAGGCTGATCAGAATGTTACTGAAGCGAAGCGTAGCGGTGTTCCTGTGGCGGGTGGTAATTCCACTCAGTCGGGGGCTGTCGTTAGTGGAGCCGATGTGCGTAAAAAGGTTTCGTCGATTCGGGAAGCGTTTAATCTCGCCAAGCAACAGCACGGATAGTAAAGCGAGGTGAGGATACAAAATGGCTGGTAACAGTAATTTTGACGAGATTCTCTCCACTACGCTGAAAAACTATATTCCGAAGTTGACTGACAACATCTTCTCAGCGCGTCCCCTTTTCTATGCGTTGACGAACGGTCAGACAATTCGGCGTATCAGCGGTGGATCGAATATCGTAGTGCCGATCATCTATGGCACAAACAGCACTGCTGCCTCGTACAGCGGAACCGACACTATTGCGGTCACGGCTCAGACAGGCATTTCTGCCGCTGAGTACGACTGGAAGCAGTACGCGGTTACGGTGACGATCAGCGGTATCGAAGAAGCCAAGAACAATGGTGAGGCTCAGATCATCGACCTGCTGGAAGGCAAAATCTTCCAGGCTCAGGAGACGGTCATTGAGAACATGAACACCATGTTTTGGGCAGACGGAACGGGCAACGGCGGTAAGGACTGGATTGGTCTGGACCTGATTGTGACGAAGCCCAATACGTCACTCGGTGGGATTGACCCGACTGGTGCGGGTAACTCCTGGTGGGCGTCGACGGAAACAGACGAAAGCGGCGTTTTGGCGCTGGCTTCGATGGCGAGAGTCTATAACACTGTTTCGGTCGGTAACGATCAGCCCACCATCATCATCACAACCCAGGTGGCTTACGAAGCATACGAGGCGCTTCTGACAAGCAACATTCGTTACACCGACACTGATGTCGCGGATGCTGGTTTCCAGAACCTCATGTTCAAGGGTGCCCCGTGTACCTTTGACGGGGCTTGTACCACGGGTGAGATGATGTTCCTGAACACCAAGTACCTGCAGTTGGTGGCACATAGCGATGTCTGGTTCAAGCCGACACCGTTCGTGCGTCCCACTAACCAGGACGCGGTCTTCTCGCAGTTGCTGTCTTACGGCAACTTGACTTGCAGCAACCGCGCTCGGCAGGGCTACCTGTTCGGAATCACAAACACCTGATTCCCTTTTGGATAGGCGGGGATCACATTCGGTGGTCCCCGCCCTATCCGCGGAGACATAATGGCTAGAGAACTTGCGGTAGGTTACGGCACCAGTCGGCGTCCTTATGGGCAACCGAAGGACGGCTTTCGGAACGCAACTCCGAAAGAGCATGCCATAGCACGATCCCGCAATGTTCAGCCGATGCATCCGATTCAGGACGAAATGCCAGCAACAGGTTGTGCAGCGACAACAGTTTCGGGGCAGCCCTGTAAGGCCCATCCGAAGGTGGGGGAAAATTTTTGCGCGTTTCATAAGGAGTAACGGTGAACATTCTGGAGATGCGGAACTACGTTCGTTCCGTCGTCGACATCGACGACGAGGACATCTCTGATGATGTTCTGAACCGTTTCCTGGGCGAAGGCTACGACACGATCGTTTATAACGAGAAGCGTTGGCCCTTCTACGAAGTTGAAACGACATTTTCGACAGTCGCTGATCAGAAGGATTACACGATTGCCGAAGTGGGGGTATCTGTTACGAACGGATTGCGTGAAATCAATGCGTTGCGGACAGATAACCATGTGTTGACCTTTGTTGGCCGCGACGAGGGTGATGTGGTGTATCCGTTGGAATCGGACAGCACGGGCGATCCCTGGTGGTGGTCGTACTGGGCGGAATCTGTCAGATTGTATCCGACTCCTACTGGTGTAACGTCGGTTACGGTGCGGGGTTATAAGAATCCGACAGCGTTTGGGGCGGGATCGGCGGACACTGTGTCGCCATCGGATCTGCCTGATCCGTTTCATATTGTGATCGCTACATACGGGTTGGGGCGGGCCTATGAGCAGCAGGAAGATCCTGAGATGGGGCGGCAATACTTTTCGATCTTTAACCAGGAGTTCGATAGTCTGAAAGCCCGTTATGCGGACATGCCGGCGCCGCAGCCTGTGCTGTTGAATAGCCGCAGTGCGACGCGTTGGCGTTCGCAGGTGATTCTTCCGAATCGTCTGCGGTACGGCTGGGAGTAGCGATGCCGCGCACCTTCAAGTTGGAGGCTCTGGAATCTTTTTCTGGTGGGCTGAATCTGCGCGCTGACCAGTTCAACCTGGGCAGCACAGAATCTCCCGACATGCTGAACGTAACCGTCGACCCGCGTGGTGGCATCGCCATGCGGAAGGGCGTCAGCAGACGCAACGTGACGGCCCTGGGGGCCGATGTGAAGGGCATGTGGGGGTTCCATACCGAGTCTGGTACGAACCAGTTGATGGTCAATCACGGGACGGCTGTGGCGCATTCTGTGTCAGGGGACTTTACGGCTTTGACGAACATTACTGCTCGTACTGCCGGTTCGCGTGTGTACGGGGTGACGTTCAACGATGTGGCCTACGGGGTGTCATATGATAAGCCGTCGTTTAAGTGGGATGGTTCAACGGATGCCGATTTGGGGACGACTTGGGATTCAGCCGGCAACATGCCGAAAGCCCAATATATTGCTGTGTGGAATAATTTTGTTTGGTTGGGGGGAACCTATGAGGGGTCGGCATCGAAGTATCGGGTGCGTTGGTCGAATATCGATACGGCTGAAACGTGGACCGCCAACGACTATGTGGATGTCAACAAGGGGGAAGACGGCGATTACATTACGGCCTTGGTGCCTCATGGCGACAGGTTGATGATTTTCAAGTCGAACAGTGTCTATGCCATCTTCGGGTTCGATTCAGACTCGTTTCAGGTGACGACGTTGTCTCAGCGCGTCGGCAGCATCCCCTTGTCATCCCCTGTGTCGACACCGTATGGGGTGTTTTTCTGGAACGCTCACGACGGACTCTATGTGTATGATGGGGAACGGTTCAGGTGGTTGTTCTCTCGGATGCAGCCCGCTATCGACGATGGGCGGATTGGGTTCGCCAATCCGCCGCAGTTGACCTGGGGCAACAACAAACTGTATGTATCAGTCGACTGGGTGTTGGCGGGTGCTACGACGGTGCGGCGTACTCTGATCTTTGATCCGTCGCTGGGAGATGAGGGTGCCTGGACGTTGACCGACATTGATGCCGGCCCGTTGTATACGTTGCGGCCACCGAACGGGGATCCTGTTGTAATGGCTGGCTGTGTGGCAAATACAGGCAGTGTGATCCATGTCGACGATGAGGATGATCGGGTCACGGACAATTACCTGGCGTCCACAGAGGTACATATCAATTCGCATTTCCGAACGCCGTGGGTGGAGGGCAAGAACGCCATTGTGAAGAAGCGATGGGGGAAGCCGCGGATGATTACGTTGGCTAAGTCGTCGATCACGTTGGGGGTGAAGATTTACAAGGATTATGACACTGCTGAGGCCAGGAAGGCGTTTGTGGTGGAGGTAGCGGGGCGTACTTCGTCGTCCCTGTGGGGCACGGCGGTGTGGGATGATTCGGCGGTGGGGTCGGCAACGATAGCGATTTGGGGAACGGATGCTGAGGCGATTGTGGCTGATGTGAAGCGTTTGCCGACTCTTGGGACAGCAAAGGCTATAAGTATGAGGATCGATGGACCGACGGTGACGGATAATTCGTGGGAAGTGAACGCTTTGGCGTTTACCTATACGCCGAGAAGACTGAGGTAACAGCATGGCAACCCTGGCAGTAACGAACGACTTTAGCGCAGGTGCTGCGATTGTCGCTTCGGAAATGAACACGAACTTCACAGATATTGAGACGTTTATCAATTCGACGCCAGGTGTGTTGCAGTTGACTGGTGGCACGGTGACTGGTGCTGTCACGTTGAGCAATACGCTGACTGTGGGGGTTGACGATACGGGTTACGATGTCAAACTGTTTGGTGCGACGGCAGGCTCCTACACCTTGTGGGACGAGTCGGAGGACGAGTTGCGCCTTATTGACTCGCTGCTCGTCGTGGGCAATACGACCGACGCCGTGGACATGGGCCTCGTCGGCGGCGTGGCGACCATCCGCGGGATCAACGTCGGGGCGAGCGCCTACAACGACCTGTCGATCCGTAGCGCCTCGGGCACGCAGTTGTACCTAGACACCGCTGGCCTCGTCGGCATCGG
>Ga0080013_1005138_pt1 | contig 12390 bp, 11 predicted proteins | sample ETNvirenome_6_85_FD_69236 | JGI IMG/M metagenome (GOLD analysis project Ga0080013, IMG submission 69236) | Marine viral communities from the Pacific Ocean - ETNP_6_85 (SPADES assembly) (version 2) | ecosystem: Environmental > Aquatic > Marine > Oceanic | place: Pacific Ocean | collected 2013-06-19 | reverse complement strand
GACGGTGAGCTATGGTACGATAGCACTAACAAAGATTTCAAATATCAATATGCAAGTCTAACAGCAGCTGGTTCATGGAGAACTGGTGCAAATTTAAATACTGGTAGATATGCAGGAGGAGCAGCAGGAGCTACTAATACAGCTGCTTTAGTTTTTGGAGGAGCTCCTTCAGGGGTTACAGATGCAACAGAATCTTATAATGGAGTTTCATGGACTGAAGTAAATAACTTAAATGTTGCAAAATATTATCTAACAGGAACAGGAACACAAACTGCTGCTTTAGCTATTGGAGGTGCACCTCCTGCAGCTGGAACAACTGCAACAGAATCTTGGAATGGAACTAACTGGACTGAAGTGAATGATTTAAGCACTGGAAGAACGCAATTAGGGGGAATAGGAATACAAACTGCTGCATTAGCTTTTGGTGGTGGAACTCCATCAGCAACAGCTGTAACAGAATTATGGAATGGAACGAATTGGACTGAAGTAAATGATTTAGGGACTGCAAGAGCAGCCTTAGGTGCATTAGGTACACAAACAGCAGGATTAGGTTTTGGTGGTGGACCATCAGCATTAACCGAAAGTTGGAATGGTACTAATTGGACAGAAGTAAATGATTTAAATGCTTCAAGATCATCTTTAGTTGGAGCAGGAACTCAAACAGCAGGATTAGGTTTTGGTGGAACTCCCCCAGTAACAGGTGCAACTGAAGAATGGGATGGAACATCTTGGACAGAAACATCAGATTTATCTACTGCTAGAGAAAGTTTAATGGGAACTGGAACTCAAGCATCTGCACTTGCTTCAGGAGGACTTCCTCTAACAGCAGCAACAGAAGCATGGACAGGTGCAGGACAACCAGTCGGTGCTTGGTCTACAGGCGGAAGTTTAAATACAGCTAGAACAAGATTAGCCTCATCAGGAACTCAAACAGAAGCATTAGCTTTTGGTGGAGGTCCACCAAATACTGCAATAACAGAATCTTACAATGGATCAAACTGGACTGAAGTTAACGATTTAAACACTGCAAGAAGAGGTTTGGGAGGAACTGGAATTGTGACTGCTACATTAGCTATGGGAGGTGAGGCACCCCCCTACACAGGTGCTACAGAAAGTTTTAATGGAACAAACTGGACAGAAGTTAACGATTTAAATACTGCTAGAGAGCGTTTTGCTGCAGCAGGTGCAAATAACACTGCGGCTTTAGCTTTTGGAGGAAGAGATCCTATTAGAAATGAAACAGAATTATGGAATGGAACTAATTGGACTGAAGTAAACAATTTAAACACAGCTAGATATGGACCAGCAGGAGACGGAATATCAACAGCAGCATTAGCGTTTGGAGGTTATGCACCACCATACACAGCTGTAACAGAATTATGGAATGGAACTAACTGGACAGAAGTTAATGATTTAAATACTGCAAGATCAGTTTTAGGTGGAGCAGGACTTTCCACAGCATCATTAGCATTCGGAGGTGAACCAGGATATAAAACAGTAACGGAAGACTGGAATGGTGTTAGTTGGGTAGAAGTAGCAGATCTATCCACAGGCAGAGCTAATTTAAGTGGAACAGGGACTGCAACAGCTGCATTAGCTATAGGTGGTGACGCACCACCTGCGTCAGCAGCAACAGAAGAATGGAATGGAAGTTCAAGTATAATTAAGGTATTAAGTGATTAATCAAAGGAGAAAACTATGGCAAAAACATATCAATACTGTGTAGCAGAAAACTGGGGAAAGGGTTTCATCGATCACGTTGAATCTCAAAGAATCACGTTTTGCAGCTTTCCTGGTAATGTTTGGCAAGTTCCTGCATACAATAAACACGGCAATCTTTGGATTGCTAAAGTTGCAGGTGCTGTTAAAACTAAGGATGAAGCACAGGCGATTGTTGATGCAGAGGTTCAAGCGGCGCAAGCTGCGTGGGATGCGTTAGATGATGCTGAAAAAGCACCAGCTGTACCATCAAACACAAGACCTTCTGACATAACATTAGAGGAGTAAAAATTTAAATGGCTGAGTATAAAGAAGTACATGGCACAAAGATTCGGAACTATACGACTGATCCCGATAACCCGATTACGGGAGAGGTGTGGTATAACGAGACGGCTAATACATTAAAGTTTCAATACCCTACTGTAACTACAACTGGTTCTTGGAGCACTGGTGCAAATTTAAACCAAACTAGAAGACTTGCTTCTGGAGCAGGAAGTGCTACAGCTGCTATAGTTGCTGGAGGAGTTATTAGTTCAGCCCCATATTCAGCACTTACAGAATCTTATGATGGAACAGCCTGGACAGAAGTAAACGATTTAGGAACTGGAAGATATGGGGGAGGTAGTTTTGGTACTTCAACAGCAGCGTTGTTAGGTGGGGGAGGTTATCCTTATAAAGCAAATACAGAAATTTGGAATGGAACTAATTGGACTGAAGTTAATGATTTAAACGTAGCTCACAGTACTTGTGGTGGATCAGGAACTTCAACAGCAGGTATAATTGCTGGAGGAGGTCCTGCACCTTCAGGTGCATTAACAGAATTATGGAATGGAACAAACTGGACTGAAGTAAATGACTTAGGAACAGCAAGATATAACGTTGCAAGCAGTAAGGGTACATCAACTGCAGCATTATTATTTGCTGGAAGAACTTCACCCGGAAGTGCTACATCAGCTATTAGAAAATTTACAGAGTCTTGGAATGGAACAAACTGGACTGAAGTTGGAGATTTAAATTTAGCTAGATATGGAATGGGAGGAGCCGGAGCCGATAATACAGCAGCACTAGGATTTGGAGGTTATGCTACTCCACCAAACAATGTCACTGCTACAACAGAAGTATGGAATGGCTCATCTTGGACAGAACAAGGTGATTTAAGCACAGCTAGAGAATATGCAGGTCCCGCAGGTACTTCAACTAGTGCATTAGGTGCAGGTGGAGATACTTCTGGACCATCATCCGCACCCACTGCGGTAACAGAAGTTTGGACAGGTGCAGGTCAACCGGTTGGAGTTTGGGCGACTGGTGGTAATTTAAATACTGCTAGATATGCACTTGCAGGAGCGGGAACTCAAACAGCTGCTTTAGGTTTTGGAGGTTATGCTCCTCCATTTTCAGCATTAACAGAATCTTACAATGGAACAAACTGGACAGAAACAACAGATTTAAATACAGCTAGATCATCTTTAGCAGGAGCAGGAGCTACTAATACAGCTGCTTTAGCTTTTGGGGGAAGTCCGGGAGCTAAAGCAATAACAGAATTATGGAATGGATCTAACTGGACAGAAGTAAATAATTTAAATACTGGTAGATTTGAACTAGGGGGAAGTGGAACAAATACAGCAGCTTTAGCTTTTGGTGGATCTCCTCCCGGACAAACAGCAATAACAGAATCTTGGAATGGAACTAATTGGACGGAAGTTAATGATTTAAATACAGCAAGAAATTCTGTAGTTGGAGCAGGAACTCAAACATCAACTTTAGCTTATGGTGGTTGGAACCCCCCATATTCAGCATTAACAGAATCTTGGAACGGAACAAACTGGACAGCAGTAAATAATTTAAATACTGCAAGAAGAGATATAGCAAGTTCTATAGGAACTAGTAATACTTCGGCACTTGCTGCTGGAGGATCTACTTCTACATATTTAGCAGTAACAGAAAAATATGATGGAGCAAGTTGGACAGAAATAACAGATTTAAGCACAGGAACAGGTATTTTAGGAGGAGTTGGAACAAATACAGAAGGTTTAGTTTTTGGTGGACATACAGGTTCAATTACAGCAGCTACATACGAATGGAGTGGAAGTTCAAACACAACTAAAACGGTAGATACGGATTAATTATGGCAACATACAAAGAAATACGAGGAACACAAATTGAAGCGGTAGCAACCGATCCATCGAATCCTGTTGAAGGACAAGTTTGGTATAATACAACTTCTAATGTTTTAAAAGGTCAATCAGTTACAACTACGGGAAGTTGGGCTACAGGTAATAATACAAATAAAGCAAGATCTGGTATGCCTCAAGCCACTGGGACTCAAACAGCTTGTATAATTTATGGTGGATATGGAGAACCACCACCTAATAATAATTATACTGGAACTGAAAGTTATAATGGAACTAACTGGACTGAAGTTAATGACTTACAGAGTGGAAGAAATAGTAATGCGGGTTGTGGAACTGCAACGGCTGCAATAACAGCTGGAGGAGATCCATTTCCTAGTGTTGGACCTAAAACAGAAACATGGAATGGAACTAATTGGACTGAAGTTAATGCTTTAAATACGGCTAATAAAAACCAATATATGTCTGGAGGAAGTCCTGCAGCAGTGCAGTATGGAGGAGGACCACCTGTACGAGCTAATACAGAATTATGGAATGGAACAAACTGGACAGAAGTAAACAATCAAAACACTGGAAGACAAGCAATATCAGGAGCAGGAACATCAACAGCTGCTGTAGCTTTTGGTGGAAATAATGGTAGCAATGATGTAGCTAATACAGAAAGTTGGAATGGAACCAATTGGACAGAAGTTAATGATTTAAATACAGCCAAAGAAAAAATATTTGGCCAAGGCGCTACTTATACAGATTGTTTCGCAGCTGGTGGTCTAGTATCATCAACTAACACAGCACAAGCAACAACAGAAGTATGGAATGGCACTAACTGGACTGAAGATGGTGACATGAATAATGCAAGATCACACGGTGCTGGAGGTGGTACGACTTCGGCTGCTGTAATTGCAAATGGAAGTAATGATCCAGGTCTTTCACAGCAATGTGAAGAATGGACAGGTTCTGGTGATCCACAAACAAGAACATTTACAGACAGTTAAGACTTGTAATATATTTTAAATAGTATATATTAGTTTTAATTATAAAGGATAAAGCTATGAAAAAAGACGTTAAAGAAGTAATACAAGGTGAAGAACCTCATTTAAATAATCTATTAACACCAGAAGATTTGTCATCATTTAAAGGTATGGTAGACGAGCTAAGGGACACTTGGACCAAAAAACAGATGTTTCGAACAGAAACAGAAGCAAGGTTTTCAGTATTACAAGACAATCGTTATCCAACTAAAGCATCAAAGTATTGGCAATGTGTTAGAGAACAATCATCATACTTAGATAACTTAATGACATTATCATTTGATTATAGAAGAAACGAAGCAAAAATAACTTGGTTAGAAAAGAAAATAGATAAAGAAGAAGACGAATACAAGAGAACTAAATATCAAATAGACTTAGACGAATGTAGATTTGCAAAAGCTTCTATGGAAAAAGTTGCAAGACATAGAATGAGAGAAATTAAAATGTGGTCTAAATTAAAAAAAGAATTTAACGATGGGTCTTTTAATGACAAAGATGTTAATGTTCATCAACTAGAATCTTATGGATTACAGTATCATGAAAAAGCTAAGACATTAAATCAGAACTCAAGTGAGGCTGAAGTATTTAATGTAATGGGTCAATTACAATCACTACAGAGAATTAAAAAATCTGGTGAACTAGAAAACAGTTATAAAGAGAAAGAACAGATTACCCAGCATGACAAACCCAAAGTTTGATTTTATATTTTTAGGTCAGTCTGTTTTAAAGTATCAAGTACCGCTAGATATATTTAATTCTATTAACTATATTTATGAAACTAATTTTCATAATTTAGAGCCTGCAAATGGTCAGTTAGTAGGTAAGATTGAGAACGAACATTCATTGTTTTATCATGGGGCTGACCAAACCAAAATGAAAAATCATAATAGGCTACCAAGAGATGTAACAAATTATTTTTTAGAAATGTTTAAACATTACTTAACATTTAATAAAATAAAAGATTATGATTTACATCTTAACTCTATTTGGGTTAATGAAATGAAACAACATGAATATAATCCAGCTCATGTACATAGAGGTATGTTGTTTACTGGTCTATCAAGTGTAATGATTTTAAAATTACCATCAACATTTGGTAGAGAATACTCAGCAAGTCAAGTTCAACAAAACGGTAGACTACAAATATTAGGTGCAGCCAGCGGTCAGTTTGCTAAAATAGATTATCAGCCACCTATGGACCTTAGAGATTTTTATATATTTCCCTATGATATGAGACACTGCGTTTATCCTTTTAATGGAACAAATGAAACAAGAAGAACATTAGCTGCAAATTGTGATGTACAATTTGACCCCATAAAAAATAGAGGGACTGTTTAATGGATAAACAATACTACATAGATAATCATATAGGAGTATTTAAAAACTTTATGCCAGATGAATTAATAACTGATTATTTAAACTATTTTAATAAGTGCGAGCAACAAGGTGCGATACATCCTAGAAAAGTAGATGAAACATTAATTGCTGATAGTGCTTTAGATACAATAAGAGAAACCAATGTTGCATTAACTTATACTAATAAACCTTTTATAGATATGTTTTTTAAAGATGTCTATCCTCTGTATGTACAAAAATATTCTTATTTAAAAAAGTTATCTACTCATAATATACTTGAAGTTAAAATTCAAAAAACTGAAGTAGGTGGAGGTTATCATATGTGGCATTGTGAAAATGCTGAAATGAAAGCTAGAAATAGAATATTGGCTTTTAGTGTTTATCTTAACGATGTTACAGAAGGTGGAGAAACAGAATTTTTATATCAAAAGTGCAGATTCAAACCTGAAAAAAATACTGTGTTAGTTTGGCCTGCACAATTTACACACGTTCATAGAGGCAACCCACCTTTATCGAACGATAAATATATAATAACGGGATGGGTAGAATACGGATATTAATATGATAACAGAACCTCGATGGCGATCTTTTATAGTTGAAACGACTACACCAATATTTACTCCTGAACAATGTCAGATGATTATTGAAGCAGGAAGGGCCGAACCAAAACAAGATGCTTATGTTGGAAATAAAAAAGGTATTAAAGGTGGTGTGTTAGATACAAAAACTAGAACTTCACACATAAGCTGGATACCATTTAAAAAAATGCCAGACATGTATAAAGACTTAGAACGTATTATGAAGACTACAAATGGTAATCATTTTGGTTTTGATGGAATGACTGTAAGTGAAAACGCTCAATACACAGAATATCCTGAAGGTGGGTTTTATGAATGGCATGTCGACAATGATGTTAATATGCAACATGAACCACCTGTTAGAAAAATATCCATGACATTATTACTTTCACCTGAATCAGAGTTCGAAGGTGGAGACCTAGAGTTAATGGCTGAAGGTAAAGTTGCAAAAATTAAACAAGGACATGCAATATTCTTTGCATCGTTTATTAGACATAGAGTAAAACCTGTAATACGGGGAACAAGAAAATCTTTGGTTATGTGGTTTGGAGGTACACCATTTAAATGATGATTAAAGCTGCATACTTTCCAACTATTATATATGCTAAAGATGTTAACCTAGATAACAGGCTTTTTGAAAAAGAAGTTATTGCTTGGGCTGATAGAGACAAAGGAGTTAAACGAACTAATATGAAAGGTTGGCATAGCACAACCGAGATGCACGAGATACCTGTGTTTAAACCTTTAGTTGATGAATTATTTAAAATGATGAATGAAATATTTCCAGAAGAGTGGTTAGATAGAGAACCAATAATGGGAAATATGTGGGCTAATATAAACCCGCCAGGTGGATATAACAGACCTCACGTGCATCCTAACAGTCATTTTAGTGGAGTATATTATATTAAAGCTCCACAAAACTCAGGACAAATTGTGTTTAGTGATCCAAGAGCAACAGCACATATGGTTATGCCACACAGAAAAGAAGACAAACCACCATCACATTTATGGAAAGAGGTTAGGGTTGATCCATTAGAAGGTAGAATAATTATATTTCCAGCTTGGTTGTGGCATTCTGTTGAACCAAACGAAAGTAATGATATAAGGATATCAGTGTCATTTAATTTTTTACAGAAAGGATTTGATGTTTAACGATCAAAAGTATCAGATAATAAAAAACGCTTTATCTTATGATTTAGCTAACTTTATATTTAATTATTTTTTACTTAAACGAGACGCTGTTAATTTCATGTATACACATAACGTTCATTCACAGTCTCCGATACTTGGAACATGGACCGATAGACAGGTGCCTAATACATATTCTTGTTATGCAGATTTTGTAATGGAAACTCTTATGGTTAAAATGCTCCCTGTAATGAAGCAACACACAGGTTTAGATTTAATACCTACTTATTCTTATGCTAGAGCTTATAAAAATGGAGATATTTTAAGACGCCATAAAGATAGACCAAGTTGTGAAATATCTACTACTCTCAATCTAGGGGGTGATCCTTGGCCGATATTTATTGATGGCACAGGTCAAGACACAGTAATAGATGAATATAAACAAATCCATAAACCTAACGCTCCCAAAGGCACTAAAGTCCTACTTGATGTTGGCGATATGCTGGTATATAGTGGGTGTCAATTAGAGCATTGGAGAGAACCGTTTGAAGGTAATACTTGCGGACAAGTATTTCTTCATTATAACCATGTAAATGGTCCTTTTGCTGAAAAAAATAGGTTCGACAAAAGGCCGATGTTAGGACTTCCCGCATTTGTGAAGTCATAATATTATGGAGTTATATGCTACAAAAATTAGGTTTTTTACCAGGATTCAACAAACAGGTTACAGAAACCGGGGCTGAAGGCCAATGGTTTGATGGTGACAATGTTAGATTTAGATATGGTACCCCAGAAAAAATAGGTGGTTGGAAACAGTTAGGTGATGATAAATTAACTGGTGCAGCTAGAGCTATTCATCATTGGGACGATAACGCCGGTATTAAATACGCTGCCATAGGAACTAATAGAATTTTATATGTTTATTCAGGAGGAGTGTATTATGACATTCATCCAATTAGAACTACTTTAACAGGTGCAAAATTTTCTAGTTCTTCTTCATCAACAACAGTTACGGTTACATGCACAGGTAGTCATGGTTTAGCTGAGAACGATATTGTTATGTTTGATTCTGTTAGTGGAGTGCCTGCTGGGTCAACTTATAGTGACGCTACTTTTGAAGATCAAAAGTTTATGGTAACATCAGTTCCTACTACAACTACTTTTGAAATTACAATGGCTACTCAGGAAACAGGGACTCCATTAACTACAAGTGATGGTAACAGCACTTCTGTTTTATGTTATTATACAGTAGGGCCTTCACAACAATTAGGTGGTTATGGTTGGGGTACAGGATTATTTGGTGGTACAGCTTTAGGGGCAGCAACTACAACTTTAGCAACAGCTATATCAGATTTAACAACAACCGATATTGTACTAGCTAACTCAGCAGCTTTTCCATCATCAGGAGAAATTAGAATAGGAACAGAAGATATAAGTTTTACAGCTAATAATACTTCTACTAATACTTTAAGTGGTGGTGCTAGAGGAGTTAACGGAACTACTAAAGCTACACACAGCGGTGGAGCTACTGTAACTAACATATCTGAGTATGTTGCTTGGGGTGATCCATCTAACGCTGACTTTACAATTGATCCAGGACTATGGGTATTAGATAACTATGGCACAAAATTAATTGCACTTATATATAATGGTAAATGTTTTGAGTGGGACGCTGCAGCTGGTGCAGCTGTTTCTACTAGAGCTACTATACTGGCTAATGCACCCACAAAATCTAGACACGTTTTAGTTTCTACACCAGATAGACACTTAGTATTTTTTGGTACAGAAACAACAGTTGGAACAGAAACCACACAGGATGATATGTTTATAAGATTTTCTTCTCAGGAAAGTATTGATCAAACAGATTCATACACAGTTAAAGCAAACAACACCGCAGGTACACAAAGACTTGCCGACGGTTCTAAAATTATGGGAGCTATTAAAGGTAGAGATGCAATTTATTTATGGACTGATACAGCATTGTTCCTTATGAAATTTGTTGGCCAACCTTTTACTTTTTCATTTGAACAGATAGGAACTAACTGTGGATTGCTAGGAAAAAATGCTTGTATTGAGGTTGATGGTACAGCCTATTGGATGTCAGAAAATGGTTTTTTTGCATACGATGGTCAATTAAAATCATTACCGTGTTTAGTAGAAGACCATGTTTATGATGATTTAAATTCTACTTCGAGAGATCTTGTAAACTGCGGTTTAAATAATCTTTTTGGAGAAATAAGTTGGTTTTATTGCACCGCTGCCTCTGATGCAATCAATAGAGTTGTTACCTATAATTATATAGATTCTACCATAAAAAGACCAATATGGACTACAGGAACGTTGTCTAGAGCAGCTTGGCAAGACTCAGCAGTATTTGCAAAACCTCACGCAACATACTATAACCCAAATAGTAATGCATCTTACGATGTTACAGGGAACACTGATGGTTGTACGACATACTATCAACAGGAAACAGGGACCGATCAAATAGATGCAGGTGGAGCAGTAACTGCTGTAATTGGTACCATAACTTCAGGGGATTTTGATATTACTCAAAAAGCAGCTAGAGGTGGTGGCCAAGTGGTAGGAATGCCTGACCTTAGAGGAGATGGAGAATTTATAATGAGAATAAGCAGATTTATACCAGATTTTATTTCACAAACAGGCAACACTCAAATTAGTTTTACAACTAGAAACTATCCAAATAGTTCTGGCACCACTACAAACTTTACTGTTGATAATACAACTACAAAAAAAGATACAAGATTAAGAGCAAGATCTATTGCCATGAAAGTTGCAAACACAGGAAGCAACCAAGATTGGAAACTAGGAACTTTTAGATTAGACATACATCCAGGAGGAAGAAGATAATGGCTTTTTACGAAGGCATCGATGAAGAAATATACGAAGGTGGTGATCACTATGTACCTATGGCAAAATTTAGGTTAAATAAAAGTTATACACCTACAACAGTTACACCAGACGTAGTACCCACAGCATCAACTAGTTATGGAATTCCAACAATATATCCATACGGTGGAGAAGGTGACTATCAAGGCGGAGGATTATTTGGAAATTTAGATTTAAGTAATACTAAAACTTTTACTAAGGATGTTTGGAGTGAATGGGGTCCTGGTAAAGGAGGATGGAAAAAACAAGAAGTTACAGGATATCTAAATCCAAAGACCGGACAATATCAAACGTTTGAAGGTAAAAATATTAATCACTTAGGTATAGAAATTCCAACTATTGCCGGTGCTTTGCTTGACAAAAATTTTGGTAAAGGACCTCAATTAGGAGACATTAAAGGAACTTTTACTGATGGTTGGGATTCAGGAATAGAAAATATTAAAGAAGGCTGGGACGAAGAAAAAGATAAATGGTCTGGAATTTTTGGAATAGATAAAGCTAAAGCTTTTTTTAAAGGTAAAAAAGAAAATCAATGGAAAGATATTACAGACATAGACTCTCAAGAAAATCAGCCGGATGGTGGTGGAGATACTATAATTACAAATCAAAACCAGACTGGTGGTGGTGATGGCGGTGGTGGCCATGTAAGAACTCCAGGAACTTACGACACTGACACTTCAACAGGAGGAAGTGGGGACCATAGAACAGCATCTACGTCTTCTTCATCATCTAACAAAATAAGACATCATTCAATGGCGGAAGGTGGAAGAATCTATTTAAATTTAGGAGGACTAGCAAATATATTAGGGAGAACAGGATTTGCTAATGGCGGCCCTGGTTTTTACAGTCAAGTTGACCAAGATATTTATGAAGGAGGAAGTCAATATGTTCCTATGGAACAGTTTCGAACAAGTCCTTTTGATTATAATCAGTTAAAAAATATCTCATATGATTCTGTTCCTATAAATGAAGGTATAGTATCTACTCTTGGCAAACCCCCTATTATAAACGTCGGAGGAGAAGGAGAAGGAAGAGATGACGACGATGATGAGACTACTGACAAAGGTGGATGGTATGATGAATATGGAAACATGAAAGATAATTTTTCATTTACGGACTTAGGAGCATTTGTTACTAACCCTCTTGGCTTTATGGCATATAAATCTTATCCAACTATTAAAGCAGCTATACAAAAAAAACAATTTGAAAAAGATTTACAAAATCCAGACTTTAGAGATATGGTAACTGAAAATGCAGCAGCGGGAACAGGTGGTCATCAAGCTGGTTGGGACGGTGATTTTATGGGTGGTCCTGAAGGCGCAGGTCATGGAAACGCACCAGATGATAAAGGTGGATCAGATACAATGGGGAGTCATTAATGGCAAAGATCGTACAATCATTAACAAGAGCTGAAGAAGAATATAGTAGACAAAATCTACAATCATTGGTCAGGGATCTTGACGGTGTAATAACAAAATTAAACTCTTCATTTCAAGATGAAGTTAAACAAGAGATAGAAGCTAAAAGTTTCTTTCTAGATTC
>Ga0080013_1005137_pt1 | contig 12391 bp, 20 predicted proteins | sample ETNvirenome_6_85_FD_69236 | JGI IMG/M metagenome (GOLD analysis project Ga0080013, IMG submission 69236) | Marine viral communities from the Pacific Ocean - ETNP_6_85 (SPADES assembly) (version 2) | ecosystem: Environmental > Aquatic > Marine > Oceanic | place: Pacific Ocean | collected 2013-06-19 | reverse complement strand
CCTGCATAGGAAACATTCAAACAATGCGTTCCGTTGTCATTTTGAATGACATTAGCGGAAACTACTCCTTCAAGCGGGGCTACAAGGATTCCTTCAGTCAAAACGGCTAACCCTGCACAAACACCATGATAACAAGAGATTGATACCTTGATAGGGTCATCAAAGTCTTTTTGCTCATCGAACAATTTTATAGTATCTCTCCAATCATGATTTGACCCACAAGTAAATTTGATGGTAGCACCCTCGCACGAAGGACAATCTCTTTCTCGCCAACCCTTTTTTATTTTTCCACTACCCTTACATTCGGGACATTTCTCGAATTTCCCGTATAAGTAAGATTCCGCCGCTACTATTTTGGAGATTTCAATAGCAACCATTTCACGATTACCTTCGTGTAATTGAGTGAGTTCTCTAATTTGCTCGGCGGTCTTTCTCGGTCTGAGAAAGTCCAATAGTTTCTGAGTTCTGTCGGCCAAATCTTCGGCTTGAGGAATCTCAACATAGTTTTTTGGGTCAAATCCTTTTGACCGTGCTACCTTTGCTATTTCATATTCTGCATCACATTGTTGCTTGAGAAATGAAATGTATTCACTATGGTTCATGGTTTTAGATGTTTTTAGACCTATATAACCATTTGCTCTATGGGTAAGATAAGGTAAGTTGATTAGGAATTTTTTCTGAAGTTATTATCAAGATAAAATTCCCCCCATATATCCAATTATCCTCAAAGATAAATGGTTCATGATTATATAGGTTATCTTGGAAAAAATGTCCTCGATTGATATTTTTTACTAAAGTCCATTTGAAGGGATTGTCTAAAGACCTCTCAAAACCATAACAATTTAATTCAGGAAGAATATAGGCTAATTGATTATCTAAATTCTGATTCTTTCCTAATGGAATAGTGATAAAATAATTTTTAGCAGTAGTCATTATTTGTAATAAACCTGCTAATCCCTCTAATTTACTCAATTTTTCATTACCATATTCATCCGTTCCAAAATGTTCTAAAGTCGAAATACAAACTACATTTTCACCTCTAATATCGCATTCTGATAATCTTCTTCCATCATCTCCTTTAGGGTCAAAACAATCTATCACTCGTTTGGCCTTTTTAGTATAAGGCTCATAATAAGGTAAAACTGCCCCAATTTCTATGTATTCGGAAAACCCCTCATAAAAATCTATGGCTAAGGCCACTTCAACGCACCTTTCATTACATTTTGTAAAATTATATGAGTGATAAAAGTAATCAAGATTCATTATCTTTTAATTAAACTACACCTATTAAAGACTTGTGTTGCTTTTGGTAGCGGAATAGTGCTTGTTCCTTCATCTTAGCCTCAATCATAATATCAATATCTAAATCATAGTTGTCTATGTATTGATAGATATAGTCTGAGTGAGCAGGAGTTTCTTTTTCTTGCCCTTGCTCAAGCGTTTTAGATTCCGAATAGTGAAACACAGGCTTAGTAGGCCATGTCGAGTAGGCTAACTTTGCCGCCTCTTCTTCTGACAATCCACCTGTGTTGAATTTATGGTGATGATAGTCAAATACAATTGGTATGCCTGTTTTGATATAAACACCATGATATAGGTCAAAAACCGAAAATAAATTAGCACGGTCATCATTTTCTATGGTAAGCCGCCTGAGAACTGAGTCGGATAGTAAATCAATATTTTGAACAAATCTATCCATTGCCGAATCCTTCTCTCCATAAGCCCCCCCAAGATGAATGTTAATTTTATTGTAATGAGAGGGGTGAAAACCCATTGCATCAAATATTTCAGCATGAGCCTCTAAGTCTAAAATGGTCTTACTAACAACATTTTCATGAGGGCTACACAGAACATTGAAAGGACCGGGATGAGTAGTAATACGATGGCCGTTTATAGTAGCATAGTCACCTGCTTTTTGAAGCAAATCTAATATAATTTCTGCTTGAGGTAGGTCTTTGATATGATAACCATGCTCAGGATGGCTCATGAAAGGGAACACCTCCGATGAAAGGCGATAGAATCGAATATTATTAGCCTCATTCCATTCTAATATTGTAATCAAATCAGTAAGATTCTGAATGACTAAATCCGCAACTTTTTCATATCCTTCCGCCACCAAAGTAGCCATTCGCAATGTTCTATTGGTGTATATTTTCTTCTCCCTTAGTTCCGCATTTAGACAAGCATAACCTAACATAGTTTGCATTCCTAATATAACCCTTATAAAACTACCTTATTCAAGATTAAGGTATAATTCTCGATAAATTAAGTTAATCACCGAATCTAAATTTTGTATTGTTTTAATTGGAATCAGGTGATTATTTCCAATATAGAACCCGCAATCATGAAAATAGTTTGAGTTTTCTATATTAGTGGTTTTCAAATCTAAATCCCTTACAAATGGCTGATTGACGAAATTTCCTATTAAGAAAGGCCTCGTTTCTATACCATTTTCTTCAAAAATTCGGATAAGTGATTCCTTAATCTCTTTACTTTGGCATAATAATGGAAATACCATCGCACTATTTCCTTCTAAATTAAAGGGCTTTAAAATTTTATCATGATTTTTAATGATTTTATCAAACTCTTTCAAATTCCTTTTGCGGATAGTTATGAATTCATTTAATTGTTTTAATTGGGTATCTCCCAATACCGCATTCAATTCCGTATTCCTTACATTGAATCCTGTATAGGGGAAGAGAAATTTAGAGTCTATATTAGGATTTTCAATACTCAACTTTTCTTTATAATCATCATCCACAGATTCTCGGCTCATGCCGTGTGACCGCATAATTCTCAAAAGGTTATACAACTCTTCATCGTTGGTGCAGACGATACCTCCTTCGATTGTCGTCATATGATGACCGTAGTAAAAACTAAAGGTGGAGGCTATTCCGAAATTCCCTACCTTTTTCCCATTATAGGTAGCCCCATGAGATTCACAACAATCCTCTATCAGAATTGCTTTAGGAAAGTGTTTTTTAATCATATCCATATCACTTGGAGAACCAAGTAAGTGAGTTACAAAGATGACATTTATTTCTTTATATTTTTGTTTTGCCTCAATAAGAGATTCTTCGGAAATTCCAAAATTATACAAATCGTTATCTGCGACTACAAAATCTATTCCTAATTGAATCATCGAAGATATATTAGTAGCCCATGTGCAAGATGGAGTTAAAACTACCATTTCTGTATTTTTAAAGTGCTTTTCCTTTAACGCCCATAATAAGAGCATATTGGCACTTGAACCCGAATTGACGAAAACTGAATATTTGCAATTCTGCCAAGCCGACCAATTATTTTCAAATTCTAAAACCCTCTTACCATTAGTAAAGCGGTCTGTATTTTTAATAAAATTGATTAATTCTCTTTTTTCTCTATCACCGATAGTATTTTCCATTAACGGCCATGAATAATCCATACCCCTATTTCGCAGAATAAGTATTAAAACCTTTCCCCAAGAATTATTCAAACTCATTCTTAATTTCAGGATATTCTTCCTCTAATACATCCACAACTTTTTCTATATATTTGTGTGTTCCCTCTATATCTGTGTTAATCATGTTTTTGAGGTTGAACATAGTCCAATAGAATTGTCGAACCACATCCTGCACCGTCACCGTAATCTCATCCTCGGCACTAAATTTGTCATCGTATTTCAAAGAATCAATTTGAATCTTTATTTTTTCGCATATTTCTCTTATTCTGTCAAGAGTCAATCTCTTTCTTCTCGTATATGTTATAGTGGAATAATAATCTATTCTCTTTAATGAATCCAATAATCTTTCCATTTCTTGAATTTCTTTAGTTACTGCCCTCACACCACTCTTAGAGGGGGCATTATACTTTTCCTCATACTCTCCATCTAATCTCATTTTTTTTTGCTCGTAATTTACCTGACAAACTGGGCCACAAAAGCCTCTTTTTCCTTGAGGGGTGAAAACCACTATTAAGTCCGATACAGTATCACAATTACTACATCTTGAACCTTTCTTAATTCCCAACATTAAGATTAATATAACTCACTACTATTTAAATGTTATTCATTACTGAGCAAGGAGTTCATACAAAAATAACCTATCTATTATTTCTAAATTATCAAAATAGATTTGGAAATTGTTAAGGTTGTCTTTCCAAACTATATAAAATTCGTAATCTTTAAAATTCTTATAACCTGATTCAAAGAACCACTTACAAACATCCTTGGCTTCGAGAAATTCTTCTCTATTTTCATAAGCAATAAGAATATTAGCCATGCAATATTGGCTGATGAAGGTATGTTCTGTTCCTTTGAGTAAATCATAAAAATAATCATTTATCTCATCATTATCAACAAAGAAATCTTTATCTGTTATCTTTCCATCAATATATTCTTCACCAATGGTTTTAAAATCCTTTTTAATATGTTTTTTTACCCTAAATGTGATGAAGACTTCATCTATGTTTATTTCTTCTTTCTTCTTAAAAAATTTCTTAAACATTAGAGATATTCCCTCAACCTTTTTACATCATCATAAAAAGAAGTTTTTACAATCTTTCCAACATTCGGTGTCGGTTGAATAGTCTTTTTTCTATTTAGAACTTCTTTCAGCCACTCTTCATAGTCAATACCTCGTTCCCTTTTGAAAGCCTTCAAACATTTATTACAAAAGGGTAATGCAAGAAATAGAGATTCATCTCTCATCCACTCATCATCCCAGTTTCTGCCATTTAAGTCATAACCACAGTAATTGACCCATTTAGTTCCCCTCTCAGGACTAAAATGGAAATGTCCTATATGCCTAACCTTTGGTATCAATTAACCACTTCCTTTTTTGTTTTAAAGAGTAGGGGGGTGGTTCTGTATCGGATAATGATACTACCAAAAAACACCAACATAATTAGAGTTAGAGTCTGTTGAATGAAAAAACTGGTGCTTTCAATATATATGGCGTAAAACCACCAAGAACCATTACATATCAATAGGATGAGGGTAGTCCATAAACTAAAATCATCTGTTTGTTTTCTTTCTAACATTCTCGCAATTTGTGGAATCCATGAAGTTAGGGAAAGGAGGGCAATAAATGACATAAGAGATTCTATTATAGCACTATCCACGAAACTCACGCCCTATTATACAACTTGTTCCAACCATCTATTACTTCATCATAAGGTATATGGAGAAGACAAACTAAGCATCTCGCATAGTGATATTCAGTCGCATTATATTGCTTTCTATTACAGATGCAGTAATTATTCAAAAAACTCACTCCTTTGTTATATAGTGTTGGTGTTCTTGTGGCAACCTGTGTTTTCTCCTTTGTGCAAGATTATCTATATATTGTGCCGCCGATTTAACACCCTCTTCAAATCTCTTCTTAGCGACTTTATCTCCTTCAGGAACTAACTCCATCTTTAATTCATTAATAGTTTCTGCTATCAAGTTAGAATCCAATATCGCATTAAAAACCTCATACTCAACATGAGTTACAGTCTTTGCTCTCATCTCATCACAACCCATTTACAACACTCATCAGTCTTGATTCTCAAATCAGTTATCTTCATACCGCAATTATCGCACTTCATGATATTATTGGCGATGAACACCTTTATCAAAGTTCCGATTATATTCTTCAATAGGTATAATAGTATTAGCGGCAGTTTTTCTAATTCTTTCTGTCATTTTTTTATCATATTCCTTTAACTCAGTCGTGCCTTTAGATAACTTCTTGCTTATTTCCGATGAGGGATTTGTTATGGGCTGAAAAACATCTCCGTTTTCTTCGATTTTTTGGTCTTCATAAGGAGATGCGACCCTACGATATAACTCCAATTTACAACATTCTAAAACTCCAATGAAATCATTGATAAATGAATATGAAACCCCATTAGCCTCTATCAATCCTTGAGCAACGGAAGAAATAAAGTAGTTTAATTTTCCTCTAAAATTCCCATTCCTTAAATTGGTAATTAAAGCCCCTGCAATATCATCTAACTGATTTCTTTCATCCTGCGGTATGTATGGCATCATAATAGGATTTTAATATGACCTATATAATCTTATCTTATACACCTAAAGACAATCTAAAACAATCATCACACAAATCTTTGGAATCCTTTGTAGGCGTTATTTTACACGATATACAAACCATCTATTCTTCCTCCAGTTTCTTATTATGCTCTCTCTCTTTATGAGTAACGGGGTCAAATATCTTCCGCCCCAAGTTTTTCCTTCCTTTCTTAACAGGAGTATTTTCTTCATCATTCTTTTTCATTTTTTACTCCCCCATTAGAATTTTCTTCTTTACCCACATTCTTCTCTTCCTTCTTTTTACCCCTTTTCATTTTATCCTTATTCATCGCTTTAATTAATTCTTTTTTAGGAGGACATTTTTTCATCTCTCTCATAAACCAAAATTCACCCAATATTCCCGCTACACAGACACACATCAAGGTGGCTGAGATTATCTGTCCATTTTGAAAAAGTAATTCTGCATTAGTATTAACTTCTTGTCTAAGTTCTAATTTACTACTATTGAAGAAACCTAAAGCCCCGATAAATACTCCTACCATGTATTGACTGATTTTAGCATAACTCACAATCACTCCTCCTCAAAATCACCCGTATCTATAAATACTTGTGTTCCATCTTGAGTAATATTATTGTTCATCGCATAGTAATTAATCCTATGTGTCACCAACTTCCTCTTTTTCCTCACCTTCCCATTCTGTTCTGCCAATCTAACTCTATTTCTATCAATTTCGGAGGATAGTCTTCCTCTCTTATGTCTTTTTGTCACCATTATATCACCTCATTCTTCCTCATCGCTGATTTTTTTCAAAAGAGCGTATGGAGAATCAAATTTAATTAATTGATAATCTGATACCTCATTACCGTCAATAGAAATAGGAAAAATTCTTCCTATCAATTCATCATCTTCGGCGAGAAGCCCTCTTACCTTTATAATTTCAAATCCCATTTTATTTACTCCATTTTCTCTCTTGGAACTATTTCTAATTGGGAATCACAAGTCCCGAAGTTTTTATCGCCCCAAACTATAAATCTCCTCAAAGGCACGAAAATGGGCGAAGTAATCTTCCCAATCATATTCCTGAAGCCGTTCATACTGGCTATTTTAGAATTACACCTATATAAAAGTTATCTCTTTCCGCCGAAATAAGGTTTTCCATGACCCTCAGCGAGCAAAGTTTCAGTCAAGTCCGTGTTTTTATCTTCACCCTCATCAAAATTGATGATAGTTATCTCACCCAAACAACGCCCAAATTTCCCAACACCGTGCGACTTTAGTATAATCTTATCTGCGGATTGGATAAGTTCTTCGACCCTCGCCGTAGCCGCCTTACCACGCTTCTTCTCTTCCAAATCCCTTGTTCGTGATTCCGGTGCATTAATTCCATAAAGCCTTATTCGGATATTATGATGAACCTTGAAGCCCAAATCCACTTGAGCATCTATTGTATCTCCATCAACCACTCGTAATACTGTTATTTCATACTCATACATAATTAGGGGTATGATACATTAACTATTTAAAAATTCCCAATAATTTAAGTAGCAGTAGCACAATGCTATTTTATGGCATCCTCAACTCCTTGGATAACGGATAGTAAGCATGACCCTATTTGGCATTATAGTGAGTTTGGCCGTTGGGTTGTGGAAAATAGAGAATTGATAAAGGAGAAGATGGTTGATGAGAATAATATTAGAGAGCAAGGGAAAAGAGGCAAAGGTTTTTTAAAACCTCAGATAGATGAGATAATAGTTCTTAACGCCCGAAGGGGGGATGGTTTAATGTCGGAAGGGAAGGATTACTATTATTGGTTTAACTATACTGATTCCCCAAGGGGAAAGCAATATTTAATTGATGATATACAACTCGATGAGTTTCTATCTGTTGGTGATTTAGAATCGAAGGATTATACTAAATTAAGAAGAAGAGTTCAGACACCTAATCCAACTTGGGCGAAAGGCGACTTTGGAGAAATTTTTAGAAATGACTGGGACTTTTATCGAATCAAATTTAAAGATATTGTAAAAAAAACTTCTTTGATTAATTGGAATGAAATACCTTGGAGTGATGTTAAATGAAACCGGGTGAGAGATTTACTTTCAGCCTTATCCCTTTGTCAATATGCGGTCCTCTCAGAAGAAGAAAAAGGGAGGCTCTCTTAGGGGATGAAGAGGTGGGTGATAGGAGTGAATTGTCGATACCTGTTGATGATGACGCATGGTGGAATAAGAAATTTATGACGCAATGCTATTCAGGAGAAGGTTTGACAAAGGCATGGTATTTCATGGCTTTGAACCCCAGTTATAAAAACATCGGCGGAAGGGAAGCCTATGGACCTCCTTTTATATTTCAGAAAATGTATGCCGACATAGATTTAGAAGGGGGGAGAGGGGTTGTAGGAAAGCCAGTTGAACTGAGTTCGACAGGAGGTTCATTTAATCCCTCTATGCAAAGGATGAATTGGTTGAGTAACTTTGATATTTTCCTAATATCTAATGAATCATCTTTGATGAATTGGGATTTTGTGCCTTGGGGTGAGTTAAAATGAGATGGAAGCGATATAGAAGCAAGGATGTAAGGCTTGATGAGCAAGGTTTTCCTGTAAGTAAGGAAATTAATAGAATCATAGATGTTATTGAGAAAACTCCTAAGAACAAGTTTATTTTAAATAATTCTCTTCGTAGGTTAAAATTCCTTAATGGATTGTCGCATAAGCAAAGACTGGAATTTTTCGAGAAAAATCCAAAGGCTATGTTTTCTTATGGCCGAGGCGGTGTGAGAAGTAGCGTGTTCACTAACTTTGGTTTTAGTGATGATGGTGAAAAAATATATTACGACATTATCAGGCTTGTTCCCTTTGCTGAACCACCGGCCGGATATTTGCCGGACGAGTTGGTAAAGGTTGATAAAGTTGAAAGACACTCAGGACTCAATGTGGGAAATTTAAACCTTAGTAATTGGTATCATATAGATTTTATAAACCCGACCATTTCATTCCTTAACTGGAGCAATTTTAGTTGGGAGGATTTGAAATGAAATTCGAGGATGTTTGGGATTTTTCATCCTATATCACAAAATCTTTGGAAGATGGCGATTTTGATTCTCAAATAAAGCGATTTGCTGAGGGGTTGAAATTGAAATACATGAGTCAAGGAAGGAGATGGTTATCATCATCCTACCCTAACGAATCTTTTTATGAATATGGTAATTATAAAAATTGGGATTGGATGGAATTTGGAAAAACATATTTAGTCACTAACGGGTCTGATTTTCCAATTTCACCACATGATAAGCGATTCCTTCATATAGAGGATTTCTCAAAGGAGGGTGTGGATGGAACTATGCCTTCTTTATTCTTTATTTACTATGGTAATCAAGAGGGGAAGTTTATGTGGGTAGCACTTGATTCTCTTACACGCCCTCAATTTTGGAATATGAGTTCTGATGGTGAAGACCTTAGAACCCACTCCCCTGCTTGTTGGGTAACTAATTATATCGAATTGAATTTGGGAAATAATTCTTTTCTAAATTGGGATAAAGAGCCTTGGAGGAATTTGAAATGATTATTCCTCGAAATGAAAGAAAGCGAATTATTAATGAATTCGTTACTCAGATTATGAAGAAATTGAGAGTCCCTGATGAATATTGGCGTATCGAATATACCCCTACCCTTACTCACCCAACTGCATATGTGAAGTGGGTCGGAACGGAGGATTCTTCTAAGTGGCAATATAGGGATATGAGTGAGGCTATCAAATACGCATATTTAAAGGACTATATAAAAACTGAAATAGTTCAAGTTCCGGAATCGCCTCATCCTTATAGCCTCCCCAATTTGCGAAGTTTATTAAACAAGAGTTCAACAGGAGTAGTATCTCATTGGACTAATAAAGACAATGATTGGTTACTGATGTATTTGGCACAAAGAGATGGTATTGACTTTTGGATGCGGGAGGATGGGGGTTATGATGATGAGGGACCAGTTAATAAATATTTAATCTATAAGGTTATAATGTATGGTGGTGCTTCCTACATTGCAGTTCTAAACACAAGATGGGGTTACAATATGTGGTGTAATTTATATCTCGTAAAAAAAACTCATCAATTAGGGAAAGTTTGGAAGCAATTTGATAGGGGTATGGGGGAGCCTATCATACCCATAGTAATAGTCCCATTTAGTCGTTCCAAATCACTCTCCTTTATAAATTGGGATAAGGAGCCTTGGAGTGATGTGAAATGAAATTCAAGAGTTTGTCTGAGTTCAGAACCTATCTCGAAGATGAACTATTAAGCAACAAGGTGATAATACAACACTTGAATATTGTTGAAGACCCAATAAAAATGACAGATTTACACACAGACAAAACTAATCAAACTTGGGATTGGATGAAAGACGATACACTATACCTCGTAAGGTCTGCTTCACAAGGGTATATGGCTTATCTATATGCTCCGGTGTATGATAATAGACCTTCCTTAAGAAAATTTTACTATGCACAAGCACAGAAACACAAATTTAAGACAGACAGTCAGTATGATAGCCTTCCTCCACCCTTCCATCAATCTCTTTTTAAATTTTATGATATGAATGTAGGGGATTGGGATGCTGCCGATGAAGATGCTACATGGGTTCGAGGGATATTTGAGGTTGATTCATATGATAGATTATTAATGAATTGGAACAATATTCCTTGGGAGGATTTGAAATGAATATAAAGAATCCCTTTACGAGTCACCCACACGAAGTTGGCGAGTCTTACCTCCGACACATGAAAACGGCATTCGGTTATTCTTTGAAGTTGTTCGGACTTTCTATTATTGCGTTCACTCACGGACTATTTCCGTTTCTATTCGTCACTACTACCAGCGATAGTATCAAGGAAATGAGTTCTAATATGGGTAAAAGTCGTTGGCAGAAATAATTATTTCTTTTTTAAGTCCTTGGCCGTAATATCTCCTACGCTCTTGAATGAATCTCCGCCTTGGTTATTGGCTATGGAAAGGTGGAAGAAACGATTTGGTTCAGGATTCTTGATTCCTAATGCCGAGCATACGAGATTGGCGTAATCTTGGAACTCTTCTTGATTCTCAATTACTGTAAAGTAGGTTTCTCTCTTTTCTCCCTCCACTTCTCTAATGGCTATCCCAGTATCTCCAAAAATCGGTTTAGGAGGCATAGGTAGTTCATCGAGATTTTCCTCATTCCCCTTCACTATTTTCTTTACAGGTTTGAGAGCCTTACCACTCACAATCGTAATGTGATTTCTTCCTATTGGCTCAAGTCCTTGGGGAATTTCAAACCCAGTTCGGCCACTATCAGGATATTTAGCAACAAGAGCGTATTTATACTCTATTCCTTCTGCTTTAAATCTATGAGGTAGTGTAGGATTCATTTTCTCTTCATAATCCCAATATCTCAATTTTTTCCAATCATCAACACCTTCGATTGTCCATGCATCATAATATAATTTTTCTTCAGGAACATAAACCCATGTGTGAGCAAAATTAGGCTTCTCATCCAGTTGTTGTATTTCATTTTCAATACCCTCCATATTTAAATATTCTGATAACTCATTAGCAAAATGCATACAATCGTATTCCTCAATATCCTCATCTAAATACATATCCCATAAAGTTTTATCTCCCATATTAGTATTTACAATCGCTTTACTAATACTATAACCATCCTCAGCCCTTCTTTTACGCCGATATTCACGCTGTTTCCTATTTCTCTCCTGTCGTTCCTCATCAGTCCGATTAGCCTTTATTTTACGATAAGATTCGTGCCGTCTTCTTTTATACTCCTTCAGTTCATCACCAGTCATATTAGCCAGTTTTTTACGCATATATTTCTTATCATTGCGCCGCCTAACAATTATAGCACAATCTCCATAGCAGTATCTTCTGTTAGGATTATCTTTCATAAATAATTCTCCGCACTCCTTACAGAAAGCCATGCCAAAATTATGTCTTCGTGCCTGTTTATGGTCGAACTTTCTATGCCTATTACCCTTATAGGTCGAAAGAGTCGTGTTTGAAACATTGATTGCGTTGAATTCTTCTGCATCTTCAGCCTCCATGACCTCTCCTTTCCCTTCTCTCTTCTGAAGGGTATCTAAGGTCTTCATTGAAACGGTAATCGGCTTACGAGTCAAGCCATACTCAAGCCACCAGTTTAATAAGGCTTCAGGAGTATATCCTCTATTCTTGAATGCTTGCACCGTATATAGACGCTTATCATCCCATCCTGTGAATTTCCCTTCTGCTATATCTTTGGCGTATTGCGAGGAGGAGAATCTAACTTCGTTATCATTTTGGTCTAATATCTTGACCCTACCCCAATAAGTAGTTTCAGGATAATCCCAATCGAAAACGGA
>Ga0080013_1005136_pt1 | contig 12393 bp, 14 predicted proteins | sample ETNvirenome_6_85_FD_69236 | JGI IMG/M metagenome (GOLD analysis project Ga0080013, IMG submission 69236) | Marine viral communities from the Pacific Ocean - ETNP_6_85 (SPADES assembly) (version 2) | ecosystem: Environmental > Aquatic > Marine > Oceanic | place: Pacific Ocean | collected 2013-06-19 | reverse complement strand
CATCAAAGTTTAACATCGGCTGTTCTTTTTCTTGTTTAGCCATTTGCTATTCTCCTGTTTTGTTAAATTATTCTTCGACAGGCGGATTATCTGCCGCCAGCTTTTCAGCCCAAGCCGCTTTTACTTCATCTGTCCAGACTGCATTGCAGATATCCTGAACCTCTTGAGGTTCGCCTGAAATATCTGAATCGGGATGTAAAACGTGACGATGAAAACTTCTTGTAAGTTCTTTTCCATCTTCACTCACGATTGTTGCCTGACGGCATTGTACCGCTTTGAAATCACCGACAACTTCAATCTTGTCGTATTTTACTTCTTTACTTAAAGCCATTTTTGACTCCTTTGTTTATTCGTTTCCAACTATACTCTGTATAGTATTGAATTATGTCGTGTATGTCATATTAAATGTTATAGCTCCATCCGCAGAAATTTCGCTTACCTGTATTATGGATGTACCTGTTGCTACATCCCAGCTTTGTATATAAGCATGACTCGCATTTTGCTCAATCTCACAAGTAAGTGATGTATCGTCTGTTATCGCCAATCCAGATGCCCTTGTTACTATACCACCTTGTTGAGACGTACCCGAAGATGCAGTAAAGGGAAGTCCATCTATATAAACATTACCAGTTGCACTATTTTCACTACTGACTAAAATATATCCACTAACATAAACTAAATTACCAATCTTCGTATATTTTCCGCTTTGTGCAGAAGTTGTTAGTGAAACAGCACTAGTCCCAGTAAGAACAACCGTCCATGTGCCTTCCTCATAATGGTCAAAAACCTCTGATGATGAAGAACCAGCATCTGGTGCTCCTTGAGAGCCTGACATATTAATACCAGCACAATAAACCGTAGCCCCACTATCCTGTGCCATATAAACTGCGGTGACATCTGCGTTTCCAAGTGTGACTGAGTTGTCTGCTTGTGCGCTACAATCATAACCGATTGCAATTTGATTTTGTGCATCAGCGGTAGAAACATCTGCTTGAGAACCTATAACAATACAGAAGTCTCCTGTTGTAAAATTTACATCATTTGTTCCCGCTCCATTGCCGATGAGAACATTATCGTCTCCATCTGTTATGGCATCTCCAGCAGATGCCCCAATAGCGACATTTGAATCTCCAGTAGTAAGAGCGGTTAATGAGGAAGAACCTACTGCTGTATTATTTAGTGCCCCATTCATAGCACCAGTCATAACGGCATTACCAATACCTACATTATAATTTGATTCAGCAGTTGTCCATGAACCTCCACCAGCGTGTGCTCCCATAAAAACATTATTATTAGCACCGATAGTTCCAGTTCCATCCATGGCATTATAGCCAACGACAACATTTTGAGTAACATTTGCATTACCATCACCTATATCCCCTCCAAGTAAAGCATTATATCCAATAGCTACATTATCATCTATATCAGCATTTGCATGAGTACCTTGGTCACAAGCACCCATTGCATTAACTCCGATAGCGACGTTCCATGATTCGTCATCAGCGGCGGCATCAAAAGCTCCATATCCCATGACGGTATTATTTGACCCAGTAGTTATTAACTTTGCGGCTCCATATCCCACAGCCACATTAGAAGCACCACTTGTGAGGGCATTGAGTGCAACCGCTCCGACTGCAACAGTCCCATCAGCATCAGAATCCATGGCGGCATTGCCAGCACCATAACCAATAATAACTGCGCTATCTACATCAGTAGTTGCAGACCCAGCCTCTTTCCCCAGAATCGTATTATGGCTTCCTGTCTGTAAGGCATCCCCTGCTAATGAGCCAACAACGGTATTTGCATCTCCAGTAGTTAAAGCACCTAATGCCGCATTGCCTATTGCTATATTATCTGTAGTTACATTAGTTGATGTAGCATCTAAGGCATAGTTGCCGATTGCTATATTTCTATCAGACCCTGAGTTATTTGCACTTCCGAGAGCATGATGACCAAGGGCTATATTATTATGCCCTTCTTGCATTGCATCCATAGCCAAATAACCAATAGCTATATTTTCTCCACCAGTAGTTAACGCCGCTAAAGCACTTCTTCCTATAGCAATTGTGCCATCTGTGTCGGCTGTCATATTTGCCTGACAAGCCGATTCCCCTATAATAACCGAATAACCAGTATTTGTTGTTGCATTACCAGCATTTGCACCTATAATAACATTTTCATGTCCCGTTGTGATTGCTAACCCTGCATCGGCTCCGATTGCCACATTTTTATCGCCTTCAGTCAAATTCTTAAATGTTCTATACCCCACTCCAGTATTATATGTAGCATCATTCATCGATGCGTCTGAAACTTCCCAACCTATAAAAGTATTGTAATTAGAACCAGCATCTAAATTTGCCGCCGCACCTTTTCCAAAGATGGTATTTGAAGTACCACTATCATTATTCGATAGGCTAATGCGGGAGTTGATGTCGAGTACCATATTAGTAGTCCAAGAAATATCATCCCCACCAGTGCCAGATGCCGCTGACATAAATACATGAGTGCCACCCGTTTGTTGATACAGCGATGCTTCATCTGTTGATACATATTCCCAACTGCTGTCAGTATCAAAATGAGCGTTTTGTCCGATAGATAAATATCCACTTGCCCCTCTGGATACATCATGCATAAGCCACCCATTACCACCCAGAGTTATTGAAGTTACGGCTGTACTGCTTCCAAGAGCAGATGCTCCTAAACCGACGTTTCCTGTAGTCTGCAACGCTGGACCAGTGCTATCCTGCTGAATATATAAGCCAGTTGTACCAGTAGCTAATGCGTTGTTATTAGTGATTTTTACAAGATTTCGTGTTGTGGTGTTGCTTGCATCAGATTCAAATGACGCTATTAATCCCGATGTTAAAGAATCACAATCTTCAATCGCCAATACTGACGACGTAGTTACCGTTGGGGCATCAACATGAATAACAGGATTATTAGTTATTCCATCTGCATCAATATATAGAGATGCTTTATTAGCATTATGGTCAATGCTTATTCCATAACCAGCACCGTCTTGCTGTATCTTTAATGATGGTTGGGTGTTGTTGGCATTGTCATCTACTATGCTAACCAATGGATTACTTCCTGATTCTGCTATATCTCTCGTAATATCCATAGCACTCCCACCCGATACATCTTGGGCGAATCTTGAAGCATATTTTCCCGTAACATATATACCATAATTACCAGAGGCTTCACAATCTATATTAATGCCATGAGCATTATCATCTTGGTCAATTTTTAATGTTGCATCATTTAGGACTAAATCATCTTCCGATGTGTCCCATGTCATGTTTGAACTGGCAGTGTTGCCGTAGAAGATTACATCATAACCTTGGTCATCTGCGCCAACTGTAAGTGTAGCATCTAACTGCAATGCACCATCAATATCTATTGCATCTACATTAAGAGTACCATCTACATCAAGGTCTCCCCCGATGGAAACGTTTCCTGCCTCAGTAATAGTTAATCTGGTTGCACCGCCAGCCCCTAAAAGCATAGCAGTTCCATGGTCATAATCTATGAATCCTACACCAGCATCTGTTGCGTCACCAAAATATAATCTGGAGTTCCCAGCGTCTGGACCGTGTATAGTTACACTTGTTGTTGCGGAAACTGTACCTAATGAAATAGCACCAGTAGATTTTATTCTCATGCGTTCTGTAGCGGTAGTTGACCCATCAGGAGTTGTCATAAACAACAAACGTCCCGGCATATCATCGTTGCCCGGGGTCCCGTCTATCTCGCCTCTAATTGCGGCGGCACTCTCAAAGTTGTTGCCATCACTACCTTGAAAATATAGATTTCCCAAGATATCATCATCTTGCACAATCGTGTGAGAACCATCAGTTGCGTTCCTTGATTTCTGTAATCTGATGTCAAGACCACCTGAATCAGCCGCATTTCTTGTTACCCAAATATTGCCATCCTGCACATTTAATAAAGTTGTAGGCGACGAGGTTCCTATACCGACGTTGCCTGACGTATCAAGCACTATGCCGTCATTGAAAGTCACAGCACTCCCAGCCGAAATACCAGAGTCATACGATATAATAAATTTATCAGAGGCTTTGCCTATCTTAAAATTTGACCCAGCATCAGATGATTTCCAGTCGCCATCAAAATATGAATCAAATAACAAATGTACACTATCGTGACCCCAGTTTAATTGCTGAAACAAGGGGTAATCATCAGAAGCAGTAGTATATTGAACATGAGGACCAGCAGAACTTGTATTAGTCCCATCTATTGCTAATTTAGCATATCCTACACCGCCATGAGGAATAGTCGCAGTTCCAATTCCCACCCGCTGGTTGGTTACGTCAAGATATAATGCAGTATCTACTGCCACAGCACTATCATTTTGTAATTCAATTCTTGTGCCACTCGCTACATAGGTATCCGCCCTTTTTAAGAGCTTTTCATAGGTAGCCGCAATAGTTGTTCCAGTTAAATTTGTTGCCATAATTTTACTCCGTTAAGTTTCTTGTTCCCATACGTTACCAGATGCTTCCCATAAACCTAGCTCGTCTTCCCAAAACTGCTTTATCGCTGCTGTTACAGTTGCGGCTAAAGCTGCTATTGATGCTCCTAATCCTAGTCTAGGCATTATCCACCAAAATAAATTATTATTTTATCTCCATCACTATTTAATGTACAGGAATCCCATCTTCCAAAAATAGTTACGCCTGAGGGAAATGTGTCTGAACTTGTTAATTGATCAGAGCCTGTACCGGGCTGTAAACCATCCGCCACAGTAGTCCCAAAATTTTCATTAATATTACTAGGTGTTAATTCTGAAAACTCTACATCAGTAAGCATAGTAATCATAATAATTTTCTGTCCAGAAGGTGGGGTAAATTGTCCTTCGGTGTCTACAAAAGCTGAGCCAGCTTGTCCTAATTGTATATTTGCTGCCTCTACTACAGAGTATGTATGCATAGCCATCTTGTTTCTCCTTTGAATGCCTTACCGAGCTTGGCTGCTCTCATGGGCATTTCTTTTTAATTTGTGTTATTTTAATTTACTATATCGCAATAAGATATTCAATAGTTGTTGTGGTACTGGAGCTAGCAGCTGTCGCTACTTTAACAGTTTCACACGTTACTGAAGAAGTTGTTCGCATTGACACAGATGCTCCAGGAGGGATTAATATGTCACGCTCATCACCCTCAAGGGCTAATTCACAATCATTCGTAGTCCCAAGATTCTTTATGTACAGAAATTTTACTGCAGTTGCACCGCTTCTTATAACTGAAAGACTGTCACTTACTGCTACTTCTCCACTATCTTCTCCCCATACAGCTGGGGTAAGATTCCATGCCTCATCAAAGGTTTCCCATTCTTGAAGAATGCTTACCATAGATGTCCATAAATCACTAGCTTGATCATGAGTTATCTGTACATGATCTCCACTAGACTTACCACCAAATCTTTTTGCAACTGTAGTATCTAACTTCCAATCGACATACGAAGCTCTACCAGCAGCTGATCCTTCTTCACGCACAACTTCAGTACTTGTAGTATTAAAAGCTATCTGAGGTACGACATATGTTCCATATACTATTCGTCTATCATTGGGGACTGCCATATTATGTTCCTGACATATAATCTACTGATGCTGAACCTGATATTGTTACATAAGGTTGCGATCCACTTGCTATCTTGGAAGCAAAACATTCACCTTCTTTTAATTCAATAATTGATGTTGTACCATTGTCTAAAGAAATCATTACTGTACCAGATGAAATAGATGTAGCTGTCACAGCTATAAAATCAAGTGTTGTACCAATAGCTCCGCTTGATGTTACAGTACCAGTTGCTGTAGTACCAACACTATCAAGATCATACAGATAAGAGCCTGTGAGTTTGCGACCACAGTCGCTGTCTAAATAATATTTGTCGCCTGAGCCTACTTGTTCTTGAGGGACACAGTGATTTTTATATAATATTCTTTTATCACCAGCGGATGGCATTTTTATCTAACCGCAAATGGACTAGTAGGAAATGTTAAAGAAATCCTTCTTTTATTACTCTCGTTATCGCCTACTTTTTTCCAAAACTCTTTCATATAGTATTCTTTTCTTTCGAGGTCTCCCTTTAAATCAAATAACTGAGCTTTGATATAGTCTACAACAGCTAAACTTAACATATTGTTTAAGTTTACATGATTAGTTTCATCTGGCGTAGTATCTTCATCGGGTATCTGATATATAGTTATACTTTCACTTGCTGTTTCTGCTGTAAACGATCCTGTAGCCACAGTTAATGTACCCGCTATAGCAGCTGTGAGTAAATAATCACCATCATTACTAGCAGAACCTATTACTCTAATCTTATCACCAGCTGCAAACCCAGCAGTAACAAACCCACTACCAGTATCTGTTATAGTGTCACTACTAAGTCCTCCATCTACAAAAGCTAATGTTGTACCACTTATAGTAGATGTTAAACTTTCCCACGCTTCATCTACAAATGGTTCTATTACTGCAGTGTATTCTACTCTTAAGCCATTCGTTATATCTTCATTAGGGTATATAAGCTGATTACCATATTGCTCAGCAGGTAAGTTTATTTTATAATTTCCCAGAGTATCCATACCGGATGTTTGTACATACTGCCATAGATGGATATACCGGCCTTCAAGTTTATAAAGCCAAGTTCTATCTGTTTCGTAACTCATTATTCTGGGTCAGTATCTTCAGCAACAATCGGGTTATGGACTAATCGCTTAATATTTTTATATTTACTGTCAGTTGTATCTTTTACTGATATAGTCTTTATGCTAATCATATCAGCGGGCAGAGGATACTTGCGTATACCGTCTATAATATTAGACTTTTGAGTCTTTGTATTCTCTTTAGTATTAGACTGAATTAAATTGACAGCATCTTTTATCCATGCAATAGCAAGAGTGGTTTCGGTCATTCCAGACCTTTCCATTATTTCTTGTACTGTCATTTAGGTAACCGAAAGAAACTTAGCACCTAAAGTATTTGCTCCCGCTGCGTCACCATCTGCATTTCCAGACCTAATATGAAGAGTATTCGCGTTTGCAACTCCTCGTAGTGGGAAAACTACACTTTCATTCGCAGCCAGCACAGCTACTTCAATACCACTAGTCCCAGTTGCATGAGATTGTACAATTAAATAATCTGCTGTATTAACAGTTGTGCCTATTGTTGCACTAGATGATGCTTGCTGAAATCCTGTATTTTCAATATACACAAATTGAGCTGCTGCTAAAGATGGTAATGTTGTAGTACTTCCAGAACTATTAGCTACAGCTGGAGCTGTTAAATAATAAGGAGCCCCAGATGCAAACCCATGAGTAGTATTCGTCAAATCATCAACACTTAATGTAAAGTCTGCACTTGAACATCCTAATGTTTGTTGAACTTCAGTCATAATAACGTCTACTGATCGAGTTGCGTAATCTTGTAGTATATCAACAACCTCCCCAGTGAACCCATATTGTTCAGTTACTGTCTCTAATGGTGTTACGCTGATAGAGTATCTTAATTTACCAGCCATATTTATCTCCTTCGTTGCGCAACTTATTGTTGCGGTTGTTGTTGCGGTATCCCACCGCTGATTAATAGTTGTAAGCCTTGATTGTATTCAGCCTTCAACTGTTGATACTGACCCTGTTTCCATTGGTAATCCATACCATGTTTCTGGATCTTTGATCCATAGTTCTGGATATCGGCTCCATACTTGGACAGCTTACTTTGATTGCTTTCCGCTACTTTCTGGAGTTCGTTTACGTATCGCTCCATAGATGTACGGAATGTTTCTGTGTTTTTCTGTAAGTCGCTGGTAAACCTGCTGGTTTGTGCCTGTACTTCAGAACTGTATTTACTCATATCATAGCCTGTTTCAGCTTGATATTCCTGCAAAGCTTTTTGTATATCTTGCTGATAGACACTTAGATCAGATCCAAAACTAGCTGTCTCTTTTTGTATATTAGCAGAATAATTCTGTAGACTGTTTGTATAATCAGTCTGATATTTTTGGAAGTTTTGATTCCATTCTTCATTTACCCATGTCTGAATAGTTGTATTTACCTGTGCTTGATATGATGAGATCTCAGCCTGATACTTAGCCATATCTGCTTGATATTCCTGAACGCTCTTTTCATAATTACGCAATGCATTCTGGAGTCCTAATTGAGTATCTTTATCCATATTAGCCTTGCGTGAAGTATACTCTTGTTGTGCATTCTGTACTGCTACTTGAGTATCTTTACCAAGATTCTGTGTCTTTCTTTGTATGTCTTGTTGGTATACAATATTATCTTTATTAAAAGAGTTTAAAGCACTTTGTATATCAGCACTGTATTTCTGTATATCTGTTTGCCTCTCAGATTGCCATACTCTTAAATCACCCTCAAGATTTTGCTGATATTCTTGAACTTCTTTAGCAACTTCTGTTTGATAGCTTTGAAGTTCATTAGAGTATTTCTGGAGTAATTGACCATCATCACCAGATGCTAATTGCGCATCCTGTATAGCGATTTGAAGATCAGTTTGATATTCTACATTTTCCTCGTTAAACTTGTTAAGATTATTTTGTATATCGCTACCATACTTTTGCAGATCAGTTTGCCTTTCTGCCTGCCATACTCTTAGGTCTCCTTCGAGATTCTGCTGATACTCCTGTACTTCTTTAGATACTTCAACCTGATAAGCCTGTAATTCGTTGGAGTATTTCTGTAATACTTGTCCATCATCCGCAGATGAAAGTTGCGCATTTTGTATAGCTACTTGCAGGTCTGCTTGATATTCTACATTAGCATCATTAAAAACATTTAACTGATTCTGTATATTAGCCTGATACTCACCGATCTGTGCATTGATCTCCTGAATTTTTGCTGATGCAAGCTCTACATCTTCATCTGTAGATATAAATGTATCTACTGTGCTGAAAGACGGAGCAACAACAGGTCCTGTATAAGTTGGAGCTGTAGAACTAAAACTAACTGAATTAGAACTAAGTGCTGGAGCTACTGGTATTGCAACGCTAATAGTCAAATCTGATATAGTTGGAGCTGAACCAAGACTAACAACAGGCTGTACATAAGTAGGTGCAGTACTTGAGAAACTAATACTGTTAGAACTAAGTGCTGGAGTTACTGGTATTGTAGCACTGATAGTTAGATTACCTATAGATGGGGTAGCACCCAATGAAAGCACTGGAGCTACATAACTTGGTGCAGTCTCTGTCATAGATGCCATATCGCTTACTGTAACAATAGGCTGAACTATATCAGATACACTTGCATCTGTGTAAGTAAAACTTGGAGATGCTGGAGTGACTGGAGCTGCAGGCAGTGATATACTTCCAACTGATCCAAGCGATGGTGCTGAGTAAACAGGTGATACAAAGCTTGGAGAAGAGGGTACACTACTGAAATCTACATCAGCACCCGCTGGTGCGGGTGTCAGAACAAAAGCACTTGGTACGGTAAATGTAGGCAGACTCTCTGATATACTTCCCAATACAGGTTCTGGTACATCACTAGGAAGACTGGATGTTTTATCTGCCATTAAACGCTGTAAACATCTTATTGCACCGCCAAGAACCAGTAAACGCTCTGCTTCCTGCGGAAAATTAGTAACTGTACTTCCACCATGAACTATAGCTGTACTACCGTCTGATGTAGGTATCTTAGGTACATAATGTAAAACTCCTGCAGTAGCACCGCTTCCCGCAGTTCCATTTACTTTAACAACCTCATCTTCAATATAATAGACCGCATCTGTATCGCTTGCCGCATATATAGATGCAGTATCATTGTATTTTGCTTTCTGGATAGCAGGTATTTCTCTAGCTGGTAAGTCATCTTTATCTACCGCAAGAACTCTTTTACCTGCAGTTGTTAATCCTGAGGAAGAAACTGCTGCTGTTTTAGCAACAGCTAATAGTTTTTGAGGAGGAAGCGTACTAATTATCTCAGCACCTATATCCTGTATAGATGTTGAAATAAGATCGTCATCACCAACTGATCCGATTAAATCTTCTATTTGTGTTTTAAAACTCATCCTGATATTGCCACTTCAGTAAATGTTGTTGCTGTATTACTAACTGTTGAAAAGGTTGTTGTATCAACCCACTCTAATGGTAAACTACTAGATGCTACAAGAGAATCTTCCCAATTAGTAGCCGTAAGGTCTTCCCAATAAAAAGTTTCTGGTAGTACTAAAGTAAAAGTTGTACCATCTGCATCTATTGTTACTTCTGTAAAAGCCATTAGTAATCATATGGGATCACTGAATAAGCAGTTCCATCCCTTCCTTTATTTGCATATTTCTTACCTTCTCTAACATCATCATTAAACAAACTTCTGAAGTAACCAGCTTGTCTAATTAATTGGGGTTTTAACTCGTACCCCTTTGCTATTGCGTAATTCGCCAATGTTTCATGAAATTCTGCTGGAATAGCTGGAGATTCAGCCATAGCAATGCCAGTTCCAGATGCAACAAAATCTTCATCCAGTTTTACAGCATGAACATTAACTGTCTTTACTTCAGATACAGATGTATAACTTGTAGTATTGTCTGTAGTTGTACGCTTTGCAATAGCAATTGCATCACGCTCTATCCACCATACGTGCTTTAAAGCACCTGTTCTAGCATCATCAGCCATTATGCATCCGTATCTATTTTTTCAGGCGGAACAGCCAATCTGGGTATTTCATAATTATCATAATCTACTCTTGTAACTTCTAAAATATCATCATCAAGATTGTAATAACGCTGATCTGCAACAGTTGGAAATGTGTACAACTGATTCAAAATTCGTGTTTTTCTACAGAACTCGTCTAATGCGCGGTTTAGATACAAACGTATCTGAGTCTCACCCAATTCAGGATGATGTTGCTTAACGAGTTCTATTAATTGTTTCTGTGTCATAATGTTAAATCAGAGGGGCATTACGCCCCCCTGATTCGTTTATTTGGGTATTAGCCTGAATGCTCACCACCTGCATCTGCAACAACTGCATGAGTTACGTAATAGTTTGAACCATCACATAAAACTTCAATCCAGTCACCGACAGTTGCATTACTGGCATCGAAAATAACTTTATCAGAATCAGCAGTAATTACTGTATTCGTATCGCCCATTTCTATGCCAACCATCTTATCCGCTGTGCCACCAATGATATCAAAATCATTAGCACCTGCAGTACCTAGAATAAACTTTGCTGTCCATCCCTTAGCAGTTACTGCCGGTATAGTGATATCATAAGCAGCTGCCTGTGAGCAAATGAATACTTTACCACTATCTGCAACACCAAGCGTTTTTGTTTCAGCAAGAGCTTCCACACCTGCACCCGAACCTCCTAGATAAGGTCTAGCCATAATTAACCTCCCTTAACTAATCTGGAATAGTTTATGACTCTCAATCAGTGTTACGCCAATACCTTCATCAGAAAAATACTGATCTTTTACACCATCGTAAGCATCATCTGTTAAGATGTTTGCCTGGAACTTTGGCGCACGGTATTGTGCATGAAACAGATTCTCATCAGATGTAACAAGCATTGTCTTGTTATATGTCTGACGTAAAGCTGGAGTTGGAATCAATTGCAATGCTCCATGAGGCGTTTCAAGAACCCGGTAATTAAAACCGAGAGCATCACGCTTCATATCGCCAAGGCTTACTGTCCAACCAGAGTTACCTGCCATACCTGAAGAACCAGCCATCTTAGACCAGTAGCTTAAAGCTCCTGCTCCGCAGAAAGCACGCTTAACACCAGCTTCTGGAACATACTGGAATACTTTTTCCATATCGTCCACAAAGTCGCCATATCCATAACTTGCTTCAGTTATAGTAAAACGACTCTGATCTGCTCCAGATGAATCACCATGCTTTTCAATCGCAGGGATAATACCCATTGTTGCACGAACTTGATTGCTGTTTGCATCTGTAAGATCATCATCTGAGAAAGCACCAGTGATATTGATTGGAGAACGGCCAAATAGAAACGCACGTTCCTTTTGGATCTTATGTTCCTGTGATTTCTGATCACGCAGTCTTGCTAATTCAGATGATTCGCCACGCAAAGCAGCTTGCAGGATTGTTCCTGTGATCTGCAAAGGTGTTTTGAATATCTGACATTGGTTATAGACTACTGCCAGTTCATCAGCCCATGCGGTTCCAGCTACTGTACCTTCACCATATGCACTACCAACAACTATTAAGTATGAACCATCAGCACTTGTAATAGTACCAGTATCGTTCATGTTCTTTACACTGAAGTTTGCACTTGAGCCACTGCCAGCTACTGCGGTAATAAGAACCACACCTTGCTTAGTTGATCCTGGGGTTAATCCATCCCAGACCTCACAAGTTAGTCCGATCCAGCTATTATAAGCATAGTCTC
>Ga0080013_1005135_pt1 | contig 12403 bp, 9 predicted proteins | sample ETNvirenome_6_85_FD_69236 | JGI IMG/M metagenome (GOLD analysis project Ga0080013, IMG submission 69236) | Marine viral communities from the Pacific Ocean - ETNP_6_85 (SPADES assembly) (version 2) | ecosystem: Environmental > Aquatic > Marine > Oceanic | place: Pacific Ocean | collected 2013-06-19 | reverse complement strand
TTTTAGCAAGACTCCATTTCGCGAAAATTCAAATCAACTCGCGAAGGTCGGATTTATTACAGTAGGCTTGAACCTCGTCACTACAGCACGTCGTCGTCAGGGTGTTATCTACAACCTGAATGATTAATAACAATCCAAGACGCAAGCCAATGCGTCTTTTGAGTCCGAAGAAAAGGACAAAGGAGAATAGTAAATGAGTACAATTGAAAACGCCAACTACGGGTTGGATCGAATCGGAGGAGATGGCGGTCAAAGCATCTACGAAGAATCGTCTACGCCTAAGCATAGAATTGGCGAAAAATTAGAGCTGTCTGATGGTCGTGTGTTTCGTTATGGATACACTGCCGCAGCGGTAAACGCAGCAGAATTAGTGTCGCAAGATTTGTCTGCTACGGCTTTAGTAGAAACTGATAATATTGTTATAGCAGCAAGTGGTGATTTTTCACCAGCAGCCGGATCGTATCAGTTTCAAATAACGCTAGCAAGCATAACAAAAGATCAATATGCTGGCGGTTATTTTCAGGTAGCGAATGATGGTGGTGACGGCACTGGAGAAGGTATCCAATACCGTATTAAATCCAATAGTGCTACAGGCGCAACAACCGCAGGTAAAGTAGATATTTATCTATATGACCCGATTAAGGTCACATTAACTACTGCATCTGATGTTGCAATAACTGGCAATTTATGGAACAATTTAAGAGGTGCGGTTGGAACAGCAGATTATGTTGTTTCGGGTGTAACTCCTATTGCATTTACGGCTAATTATTACGGCTGGTTTCAAACTGCTGGGGTTGCGTTAGTAGCAAGTGATGGCGCAATAACTATTGGAACGAACTTGACGTTGTCAGACAGTGACGTTGGTCATGTCCAGATTGAAGACGCTTACACTGAGCCGCGTATTGGTTATTCGCTTTTTGCATCGGATGATAACGGGCATGTAGGTGTTTTGTTGCAAGGATTAACGGTTTAAGCAGTTCACATTTCGTGCGGCGGTGGGTTTCCACCTCTTGGTGCCGTGTCCATTTAGCGGTGGTGGCACCGTGATACCTCCAAGCCTATCGTCGCACGTTTTTAACGAAAGAGAATACAATGGCAAAACGTATGCCTACAGCAAAGAAAACTGAGCATACCCTGCCGGAAGAGTTGGCCGAAGTAGTGCAAGATGCTACACCTGCCGAAGCACCGGCAGCCAGTGTCACGCCCGATCAGATTGCTGACCTCATTTTGAAGGGGTCTGATGAAACAAAAAATGCAATTCGCAAGGCGCTTGACCTGGATAAAACGCACACTCGTCAGCGCAAGTCACCGGTAACCAACAGCCAAGTGCGGAATCATGTTCGTGCTGTTGGTGAAGTAACTCATGTACCAGGATTCGTACCTGATCCACCGTCGCGTATTAAGGATCGTGGCGAGGAAGCTGTTCGTATCTGGCAAGATCGCTGGCTGGATAACAACGGCGATAACTTGTCGGAATACGATCTCGATCAAATTGCGGCTACGGCACATCAGTAGATGTCGGAAACTTTTTCACAAGTCAACGCGGCCAGTTTCTTTGGCGATTCGGCGTTGATTGGAGCGGTAGAGGCAGATACCGTAAAGCTGGCAGACACGTTGACGGTTGCAAGTTTGACAACAACCGAACGCAACGCACTGACGGCAGCAAACGGTATGATTATTTACAACTCTACCGACAACAAGTTTCAAGGCTACGAAAATGGAGCATGGGCTAACTTGATATAGGGTTAGTTGCATGACAAACTTGCAGATTCTTCAGATCGCGCTACGGCGTGTTGGTCTGAATACAGGCAGTTCGACATTCAAGGATAGTGCGCGTGACTATTTAAACCTGGTTACTCAGGATATAGCCTCGCGTGAAAAATGGAACTGGTTATTTAAAAGCTCGACGTTCAATACAAGCAACGGCACTCGTACGTATTCGCTTGCCAGTGACGTGGTGGCTCCGTTGTCGTTTCGCAATACAACTGAAGATCACGTCATTCTCATTATGTCTACGCAAGACATTGATGCGGCTGATCCGGATGCCAGTATAAATGGCGATCCGCGATGGGTAGCGATTGATGGCGTGGATGGAAGCGGCAACATCGAAGTCACGTTGTATCCGGAGCCGGACGGCGTAGATACGATTGCTTATCGCTACTACTCGTCTATACCCACTTTTACTTCTTCCGATGACAACAATTCAATTACACCCTATGTAGCGGCGGTTTGTCAGCCGGCATTGATACACGGTATCTCTGCGTTGTATAAACAAGAGAAGGGTGACGATCAGGGCGCACTGTCGGATAAGCAAGAGATGGAGCGCGTGATTGCTATTGCGTCCAGACAAAACTTGAACGTGCAGGGTAACAGAAAATACCGGATGCGTAGAGCGGATGACCATATCTCCGGTCAGTTTACTTTTCAGCCTACTGAAGGGTCTATTAGCTGATGCCTATTGCTGCTGAATCGCTACGTCTAGGCCCCTGGCGAAGTGGGGTAAATTATAGTCTTCCGGCTGAAGATATGCCACCGGACGGTTTGTATGAGATGGAGAACTGTACGGTAGGGTTAGCCGGTGAAGTGTCCAAGCGTAACGGGTTTGCAAAATACAACTCCAGTGCAATGAACAGCGGTGCTACAGTTACGGCATGTGGTCAGGTGGTTCTGGCCGGAACAGAGAAGACTTTTGCTTTTGCCGGAAACAAATTTTATGACGTAACGGGCGGTACGGCTACAGATCGAACAGGCACCGTAACGATTACAGCCGGTAATGACTATACGTGGGATTGGGTATTGGCCGGAAGCACCTTGATTGCGGTAAACGGTCAGGACACAGACGGCATCAAGTGGACGGGTGGATCAGCCAATGCAGCAACGCTCGACGATGACTCGCGGTTTACGAAGCCTAAATGGGTAACCTTTTGGGAAAATCGTGCATGGGTAGGCAATATCAATGGAGCCGCTGATCGGATATGGCGAAGCGATGCTGGCGATATTGAAACGTGGGATTCGTTAGGGTTTTACTCATTAGGTTTTGACATCACCGGGTTACGCCCTTTTCAAAATGTATTGTCCATCCACACAGAGCAGGGCATACATACTCTTACGCCCACCGGTAACTCAACGATTCCTTTTCAGCAACAGCAGAGAACACAACGCGGAACGGTTGCCGGTAAAAGCATTGTTACGGTTCCTGGTGAGCGTCAATTATTCGTTCGCAATGACGGCATTTACCAATGGTCAGGCGGTTCTTCTGTTGAGAAGATTAGCTTGGCACTCGATGATCGTTACTGGTCAAACCTAAACGTGTCTCGTTTGCCGTATTCATTTTCGCTCTATTACCCGGCACAAGAACAGGTTTGGTTTTTTCTGCCGTATGGTGCATCGCAAACGACCATGAACAGCGTGGTGATTTACTCTGCAAGACTCAATGCGTGGTTTGGGCCGTATAACGGCTTTGCGCGTGACAGTGCAGCGTTGATAGATGATTTGCCACAGGCCGGAGATTTTGCCGGACATATTATGAAGCACGACTCCGGCACAAACGACGATGGGTCGGCCATACGGGGCAGTTTTGAAACGGCTGCTATTGCACCGTTTGGTGATGCGATAGAGTGTCGCTGGTTGTACAACCGGCTACTCTACGATAACGAAGGCGCACATGACCTCGATATAGCTCAGATCAGTGCCGGTATTGTCAGCAACTTCCAAACGGTTCAGATGGGTCAGACGGGTGCGTTACTGGATAGCACGTTTGTTTTAAATACTTCAACGCTGGAGTCTAACGTATCGGGCCTGACGAGCGATAGTGATTTGTTTGGCTACGATGCAAGAACTCGATTACGGATTTCCAATTACAACACAGATGAAACATTCACGATAAGACGTACGTCATTGCAATACAAGCCTATCGGCAACGTACGCCAACGCAAAACTGGAATAGAATAAAATGGCATATCAAGATCCATATGCAGGGGCAATGGCTGGTCGAGCCGCGCAAAAGAAGAAAAAGAAACAGCCATCTATGGCCCAAGCTCAAGGTGCTGGTGTCCAACAGCCACAGACGTATGGTCAGCCATCAATGGCACAAGCTCAAGGCCAAGATCCATTAGTTACTGCCATAGCCGGAGGTGCTACTGGAGGTGGATTAGGTGCAAACAACCAAGATGGTGATCGTGCTATAGGAACTGGACGGCCAACTGGTTCAGATGTTTTTCAGCAAAATATAAATCCACAAGCTGGTCAGGGTGCGAATACGCCACCCCCACCACCGCCTCCACCGCCTCCATCACCGGCTCCGTCAATGGCTCAAGCGCAAGCTCCATCTGCACCGCAACCAACGATGGCGCAAGCTCAACAACAACAACCAGTAGCACAACCAAGTATGGCTGAAGCTCAAGCACCCGTTACGCAGCCACTGCAACCAACAATGGCCCAAGCACAACAGCCGATAACTCAGCCTTCGATGGCTGATGCCCAAGCCCCTGCGGTTCCAGTTCAGCAAAATTTACCGGGTAGTGTGCAAGGCACACCGCAAGTACAACAGAATATGCCGGGTGCGGTGCAGGGTGCGCCACAGGTTCAACAAAACTTACCTGGATCAGTTCAAGGAACTCCACAGGTTCAACAGAATATGCCTGGTGCTGTTCAAGGTACACCGCAAGTTCAGCAAAATATGGCAGGTAGCGTTCAAGGTACGCCAGAAGTTCAGCAAAACATGGCCGGAACGGTGCAGGGCGATGACCTTACCACTGCATTACGCGATGACATAAATAGGCAATACACTGAAGGCATGGGCGTAACGGATCAGCGCGATGACATAAATAAGCAATATGAAGATGCCTTTGGTGGTGCGCCTGTACAAACGCAACAACCATCAATGGCAGAAGCTCAAGCACCAAGTATACCTGCTGACATTGCAGGGGCTGGTGCTGATATGGCTGCTGCACAAAACGTGGTAACGCCCGAAGCTGAACCGATGCCTGGCACGTTAGAGGATGCACTACGGCAACAATACATGAGCAGGGTTGGTGGAACAGATGACCCAATTTTAGCCTCTCAGTTAGCCGATCAGCAATTACGTCAAAACGAGGCGCGTAAAGCGATGGTTGAGCAGTTGGGTCGTTATGGTGTGTTGCGAGGTGGTGGTGATACAGCAGCCGCTTTAACGCGCATGGGCGAAGGTGACGAGCGTAACCGATTAGCATTGGAGGCTCAAGCGGCACAACGTAGACAACAGGACTTACGTGATGCACAAGGTTTTGATTTAGGCCAACGTGGAATGGGCCTACAGGAAGATCGTTTTGGTCAGGATAGGCTTACGCAAGAACTGGCGAGAGAAGTTACTGAAGCCGGACAAACCGGACAGTTTAGAGGCGGTCAGACAATGGCCGGGCAACGCCAGGAAGCAGACATCTTTGGCGAAGTAGATGGTAGGCAGACATTGCAGTCAGATATACAGCGAGGCCAGTTAGGGTTAGGTGAACGTCAAATAGGATTAGCGGAACGTACGGGTGCAGAAGATATACGCAGATCGGCTACTCAACGTGGAGCAATAGAAGGTCAGGAAGGTCGTGCTGAACGTCAGTTAGTAAGCGGATTAGACACGCAAGACATGCAGCGTAGAATAGCTGAAGCAGGTCAGACAGGAAGGTTTGACTATGGAGATCAGCGTGGTACAACACAAACACAAGCAGCAAAAGCATTAGCAAGCGAACTGGATACAGCGGCATTAGGACGCGATGTATCACGCGCTGGTCAAACTGGAGAATTTGAAGGCGAAGATACGATTGAAAAGAGGTTACGCGAAGCTCAGTTGACCGGAGATTATCTTGATGAAGAAGGTCGTTTTCTTGGAAGGACATTAGCTGGACAACAAGGCGAAATGGATAGAGTTGGAGCAATATTAGCAGCAGCAGATTCTGGCATTATAGATAACAGGGTGGCCGAAGAAGAACTTAGAAGGGTTCTCGCGTTATCATCTGGTGGGGTAGGTGCTTATGATGGTGGAGGAGGCGGTGGAGGCGGTGCAGACTTATCTAATGAAGAAAGAAGAAACAGAGAGCAACAGTTCCAAGACGCATTGAATAGGTCAACAAATCAGGAAGAAGAGTTTGGCGATTATAACCCCGAAGGCGAAGTGATTGATGTAGGGCCAGACGGTGAATTGCCCGAAGGATTTACTGAAAATCAAGATGGAACTTTTTCTTCGATGATAAATGGTATACCTCAAACCTTTATTTATAGAAAAGGCCCTCAAGGTGAAAACGTGTTGGTTAATATTACAGATCCAGATTTTAGAAGATAGAGGAAAAATATGAAAATCAATCGCCTTTTTGACTCAATTTTTTGGTTTGCCAAGAATCCGCTTAAAGACACGCATATAGGGTTTTTGCAAGCGGCTTTACCATATGTAATACCCGCAGGGTTGAGTCTTGCTCAAGGTATGTTTGCAAATCAACAGGCTGAACGTGATCGTAAAAGAGCAGAAGAACAGGCCAAACAAGACAAGCTAATACAGGCGTTCGATCCGCAAGCCCAGCCTTCAGCACCACAACAGGCATCGCAACCGGGCATTGGGCAAACATTAGCAAGCGATCCAATGACGCGCAAACTGCTTGAACAAATAGCTGAAGATAAATTCGGCATTAAACCGTTAGGTTCAGTATGAGTGAATTATTAGGCAGTAAGCCACCAATTACAAGAATGCCGGGCGAAACTGACGAAGAGTTTGAAGCGCGTAAAAGAGAGGAATCCATCAAGGCATTAAGAGAGCAAAAAGGGTTTGTTTCAGAAGATCCAAAGCTCGGCCCTTTTGATCTTTCTCCTGGTCTTCAAAAGAAATTAGATAGTGTAATTAACCCTATAAAAGATTTTGTTTCTCCTACAGGCACTGATACGTCAGGAACAAATTTTTCACCTTTTGAATTACATCCGGAAACCCGTAAAAAAATAGAAGATTTCAAACTGTATGCAGATGAGCTATTAAAAAAACTTATTAGTTCAGATTCTCCTGTTGATACAAGTTCTGAGTTTAATAGGGGTGAGGTTAATATTCCAACAAACCGAAGGGCAACTGCTGATCCTGATGCTACCAGAGTCGAAGCAATGCAAAACGGTCAGGGTGTTGCCCCTCAAGCTGATGATGAACTTTTACAAAGAATGATTGAGCCTGAGTTTGTAGGCCCAAGACAAGGTTCGGTAGCGTTGGACGAAAAAACGCCCGATATGCAAATGCCTAAATTTATACCTGCTGAAGAGTTGGCTAAGATGACTCAAGCAGAACGCATACAATACCGCCAAGACAGATTACGCGCTGCTGGAGCCGGAGGAGATTTAAAAGATACGATTACGGGCCAAACTGACGACGAATTAACGAAACGTATCGCAGAACAGGATGACGAGATAGTCGTTTCCAAGAGTTTGCCTCCTGAGATTATTTTTAAAGACACTGAAACGGATTTGAATCGCAGCGAAACCCCTATTGATACTGATAGCCGTGCAGCAGATTCCTACCGCGATAATACGTTACGCACCATGCCAGCCTCAGTAAGAAACAGTATGGATCAGATTCGACCCACAAGAATGACTGAACGTATATCTCAAGATCGGAAATTACGACGACAGATTGCAGATAAATTAGCAACAGATCCTGTTGATGAAACAACAAGTCTTGTTGATGCAAAGCCAGATAGGCGACCAAAGCTGTCAATGTGGGAAACAGATGATGTTAAATTTGCAGATGGTCAACCTCAGCTACGACCGCAACCAGCCGAAATCAATTTGCCACCAAGAGAAGAACCTGAAGTTTCGCCAACGGCATTGGGTTTGGGTTCTGAGTATGAAGGTATTTTTGCTGATACGGAACCATCTGTTTCTGCACCAACCCCATCTGCAAAACCAACAGTAAGTGTTGAAGAAGAGTCAGCGCCAGAAAGCACCTCTATGCTGGCTCGTATTGGTAAAGCAATAAAAGACAACCCCGAAATGGCACTCGCCGGAACTAAGTCAATCGGTAGTCTGTTAGCCGCTATTGGTCAAGGTCGAGGACAACGCAAGGAAGACAGAAGAGTTAGAGAGGCTACGGGTCGAGCTAACCTTATCAGTGCGTTAACCGGTGGCAAGACACGACCACAAATACAAAGCGAAACTCCGGACATTGGACTATTAGGTCGTATTGGGCAAGGACTTTCTGTAGCCGGTGAAACCGGTTTAGAGGCTTTAAAGCAAAAAGGTATACAAGATATTAAAGAAACTGATGCAGCAAGAAAGCAAGCTGACCTGGAAAGAAAAATAAAAGCAGATGCCAGAAGGTTGGCGCGTGACGCTTTTAAAAATAAGTACACTGTAGCACAAATAGAGAATTTGAAAAACCGGATGGCATTGCAATACGATGAGTTTGGTCAAACTATTCTTATGGATGAATTTGAAAGAGATTATAAAGAACGACAGTTAGAATTTAATAGAGAAAAAGAAAAATTTGATAAAGAGATAGAGAATAGACGGGCTGAACTGGAGAAACGTCGAATTGACCTTGCCGAAACGCTTGGAGAAGATAAGCTGACAACGGCGGCGCAAGATAGAGAAATTGCTGCCTTGAGTATCGAATACGAGGCAGAGCGTCTTGCAATGGAAGCAGAGGAACACGCAAAAGAATTAACCGAATACGATAATGCTGAATATGAGCGTTTTCAGGAACGAACAAAGTTTTTTGTAGAAGACAACAAACATTTCTTCAATTCAGAGCGTGGTTTAGCAGCGGTTTACGGTGGATTGAATGCTGCATTTGAAGAATGGTCTAAGAATCCTACTTCTGCTGGCGCAAACGCGGTGTTCAACATGTATCAACAGATGTTTGACCCAGCTACGGTGCGTGAGGGCGATCTAAAGATGCAAACGTTCGCTCAAGGTATAAGAAATCAAATACAAGCCTGGATTCAACGTGGCTTGGGTACTGGTTTTGTCTTATCAAGTGATGTTATTGAGGACATGAAAAATGTAGCGGATGAGTATTACAATAGCTCTCTTAATACTATGAATGAACAACTGACAGAGTTCTTAGGAATAAACAGAAGGCAGAATCTGCCAACGCGAGAACTTACAAATATTGAAAACTATTTCAGTAGAAGGCTGGCGCGTCCAACGCGAACTACGAGCAACACAACCGGCAGTAAAGATAAAAAAGACAATCAGAGTGCTGAAGAGTTTGGTAAAAATTATGGTAAGTAAAGTAAGGATGGATAAATAATGGCTGAACAAGAACCAGGCAGTTTTAAGACGCTTGTTGAAGCTGGCGATTATGTAAAATCAAGAAACAGAGGCAATTTAAACCTGCTAAATACGCCTTCTGAAAGAGTAGGTTTTGATTTTTACGAATCACGGATAGACGGCACTCGTCCAATACAAATAGGTGAGTTTCGATCAGCCGATACGCCACTTTTTCCATACGTCGAAGGCGATTGGACTGAAAGACCGGGTGTCAGCGTATTAAAGACAATGGGTAATCTACCGTATAGCGCATATCAAATGTATGGCGATATGGCTACTGCTGCACTTAGCCCAATAGAAAGTGCGACAACTTTAGGTCGAGCCGGATTAGGTATGGCAGAGTCTATGGTTACAGATAAACCAATAAACCCTACTAACCGGTTGGTCTACGAACAAATGAAAGAAGGGCTTTCGGAGTCGTTGTCGCCACGCTCTATCATGGAGCGTCCGTTAGATGCGGCCAGCAACGTAGCGTTTGGTGCATCCACTGCTGCAAAAACGCCCGGTTTGTTGGCTCGTCTGACTAAAGCCGCTATTTCACCTAAAGGTATATCAAAGGCACCCAAGCCACCCGGTAAAGGTTTTTTCAGCAGAAAACCTAAAGAGACAATGGAAGATGTGTTTGATGCGGAGGGTAATGTTGTAGGTCGTAGGCCATTCCGTGAAGGAAATCAGCCTGATCCAAATTTGGGTGGTTCAGAGGGTGTTGTTGGGGCGGGTAAATTTCCGGGCTTTGGCGGTGATGTAAAAATAAACTTTCCTGGTTCCACAAGGGCAAGAATAGGCAACATTTTGGATCAGGTTTCAGATTACTCCGGAAGTGTAGGAGCTACCATAGATCGTTATGATCCGGCTAATGTCTTAATGAGAGTGCCAGGTGCAGTTACAAAACAAGGTTTGAATTGGGGTTGGAAAGCAAGTAAGTATGGTGCAAAGAAAGCTAAAAAAGCAGTGTTTGATCCGGCATTAGATTTTGGTAAGGCATCGTTTGAAGTTTTTAATAACATTGTCGAAAACTCACCAATGGCTGAGAAGCTCCGCACATGGCGACAAACAATAAAAGACAAAAAGAAATCGCCTTCTATGCTGATACGTGAGTTTTACAACAAAGGCAAAGAAAAGACTCAAGAACAGGCGCGAGAAACATTTGGTCAGGAAATTAAACTGCCAGGTTTTGGTCGAGGTTTACTGGAAAATATATTCGGTTTTACGTGGAATGTAGGTGACCGGATGGTGCATGAAATGTTTGAGATAGCAATGGATCCAACCGTGCTGGATGAACTGGATCGTCGCGGTTCTCAGGTCATGCTTGATGCTATACGTCAAGAAGATGTGAGGGTAGCTGGCCGTAAAGTTTCTGGTGATGCGGTTGTGGGTAGAAGGTTGATGACAAAAATTAATAATGCGGTTAAAACATATGTTACCCGTCAAAAAGAAATACAAAACAAATTACGTGAACCGCTACGCATGGAGATAGTCGCTGTTCCAATACGTGATTTTAAAGCAAAGCTACAGCGTATAATACCAACTCAACAAGATGCGCTGGGTAATATTACTTATGACTTCAGTCCTTTTTTCGGAGAAACCGGTCAAACACAAATACGACAAGTGTTGGATTCTATTTTCCAAACCTTTGACGAGGCTGATGCAAACATAACGCTCAAGCAGCTTGATGATTTCAAGCAAATGGTTGGTGATGCAAGATATGGCAAACAGCCGCCAAACCAGAATGCGTTAAAGGTCTTAGATCAAATCTATCAGGTTACAAGAGATTACATTGGCGAAGTAGCCGATAATCCGGAATTAATGAACGCCAAACTTGCAAAACTGCGAGAAGAAGGCGTTGAAAAATGGTTAAATGAAAATGTTAACGAATGGCGGTATATACCCAGTTCAGTATTAAAAGATTTTGATGTGCAGTTGTTTGGCGAGTTTGTTGGGGTTAATCCGGCTCAATACAGTGCGGCAATGAGACAGCATTTTGACTTTGTAACTTTTATGGATCGCTTAAAAGAGGATTTAAGGTTGGTCGATCCGGAAAGTAAAAGGTTTGTAGAGGTAACCGATGAGTTTGACACGGTTTTTGATTCGGATGGCAACAAGGTGTATCAGGAGTTCAGCAAACAAGCAGTTGATGATAAAGTAATATTAAGAACTCTTTCAACTATGTTTGATGATCCTTCCGGGTTTCCGTTAGAAACATTTAAAGATTTAGCAGAACTTACTGATAATCCAACCTTATTAGCTGAACTGATTGGTTATAGTTTAAGGGCAAATCTTGCCGGCGGTTTGTCACCCAAAGGTCAAATCGGTGGTATGGCAAGAGAAGTCGGTGGCGGTTTAGCGCACCCGTTAGCAATGGGTATTGCGGCTGTAGAATTCTTACCTGCGCTCACAATGTTTTCACCTAAATACGGTTCACAAATTCTTATACGTGCATTTAGTCCAGAGGGGCAAAAGTTTTGGCAAGATAACTGGCAGTATTGGAAAGAGGGCAGTAAAGACATTGTGGCCTACTACAAACAGGCAGTTCCGGAAGAATACGAACGCATGAAGACTATCGTTGCAAGAGATCTTGGAGTAAGTCGTGACAAAGTAGATTTAGCCCAAGTAGAGCAATATTTTGACGACTACTTTTCGGTAAATGAAGAGTTACGTCAGTTGCCTAAAGGAAAGCGCCAAGCATTAAAAGATCTTGTACTTGGTGGCCGTTTTGTTGAGTCTACAGAGGGTGCAATGGAACGCATGCGTAGACAGCTTGAAAGCGAAACAGATAACAAGTATCGGAAAAATAATCTTTTAGTTGATTTGAGGAATGTTGGTCAGAATCGCCCATTGGATGACAGTGAATCTGCTGCTCTGAAAAGATTGGAAGAAAACGAAAGAATAACGCAAATGGAAAGAGATGCGAAAGACCGGGTTAGGCGTTTACAAGGAGATGCAAGTCAGGAAAGATTAAATCGCATAAAGGCATTTTGATATGAACAACCAATTTAACAGTTTGAGGATATAATGGGTACTGTATCACGCGTACATACATTTTCATCAGGTGCGGTTTTAACAGCGGCACAACTCAACAACGAGTTCGACAACCTTCTGACATCGTCAGCGATCAATGGAGGGCTTGACGCTA
>Ga0080013_1005134_pt1 | contig 12407 bp, 5 predicted proteins | sample ETNvirenome_6_85_FD_69236 | JGI IMG/M metagenome (GOLD analysis project Ga0080013, IMG submission 69236) | Marine viral communities from the Pacific Ocean - ETNP_6_85 (SPADES assembly) (version 2) | ecosystem: Environmental > Aquatic > Marine > Oceanic | place: Pacific Ocean | collected 2013-06-19 | reverse complement strand
CATATATTTTGTCTGTATTCTTCATATGTTTATTTTTATCTAATTCTGATAATATAAAGAAGGCCTTCTGTTTATAAGTATCAAGTTTTTTGATATCAATGAAACCCATATTTAGGATTTTTTGATTTTGTGTGAATGCATATCCCACCGTCGATGTAGATATGTCAAGTCCTAATGTAACCATATTATTTTCCTATAAGTTTAATCTTATTTTGAATGTTGTTGAAATTTTGTTACTCTTTCTTATTGGTTTTGGTAGATGTGCAGTAATTACGGGCGTATCAAAATCATTTCTTTGATATAAATTAATCGTTGTAATATATGGTTGAAAATCACTACTAGTAAATTCAGAAGCTAAATATGGATTACCAAAAAATGTCGAAGATTCAGTTAGTTCATTTACAGTACTGTAACTTCCGCTTAATGGCATTCTTAAACTATAATTCATAGATTTATTAAACTCACCCGGTAATAATGTTACAGAATATTCATGAGTTGTTATTCTATCATAAGAATCAAGTTGAATTGTAAAATTACTATCTTTAGTAATATCAGAATATGTAACACTACCACTCCAAGAACCAGTCTCTGTTATAACAGCCAATCCTTGTTTATAAAATATATTTCCCACATAATTATCTGAATGTGATACGTTATTTGTACTTTGTGAATGATGAGCATTTGTAGAATATAAATTACCATAACCATCGTCTTTTATTATTGGATTAATTCCATCATTATCTGTATATGATTTATCAGTTAAAGTAAAACTTGATTCTTCTATTTTTTCACCATAATATTGCTGTGGAATTGAAACTATAGAACTACTTGGATAATCATGAAATTTATGTAAATATTGTTTTCCAATACCAAGAAGGAGATTTGGAGATTGTTTTATCGAAAAATTATCAAGTATTATTTTATTTTCATTTAAATAGGTAGGAGATCCACTAGTATAATATAAAACATTTAATGAATTCCAATAACTACTACTTACTGAACCAGAGATTATATTTATTGATTTTATACCTAACGATGATGTGGTAAAATTATGTGTGTAATTAACTACATTCTGCTGTATAACAGTGGATGTTTTATCGATGTTTTTAAATACAAACATACCATGTCATTAATAAGTTAGTTTGACTTTTATAGTAGCTTCTTTAGAAAAGTTTTTCAAAAGTGGTGTTGATAATTTACCAACTGCAATCATATCACCAGTACTATTATATAATTGAACTTGTGTAATAGCTGTAGAAGGATTACCCTTCATAGAACTATGTCTTAACTCATTATGAGATCCAGAAACAAATGTTGGATTATTTGAGAAATTGCAATGTCCAGCTCTGATTCTACAGAAAATTTGTGAACTTATTTGATCTTCCTCATCTCTAAACTTAAGTTTTCCACCAGGTATTGATAGACAATTTATGAATCTCAGAGCTGATTTATAGTTAGCATCTTGATTTGATGTACAACCAAAACCTGTTTGAGAGCCTGAATCAAATACAACCACAGAATCTATCGAACCGTGTTTTCCAGGCATAGATGCTGATAATTCAGCTCCACTAAATACCATTAAACCTTGATCAGGATAGAAAAATCCATATGTTGTAATGGATGCTGCTTTTACAATAGTTCCATCTGAACCACTTACAATATTGTATCTGTTACCAGCAGGTGTAGCAGTTGGAGAATCATTTACACTATCGTCAGTTAATTCAAGTATACCAGCATCTGAACCATCAGATAATGAACCTGTTAAAGTTATTGTCCAATTCTTTTTATTAAGTCTGTCTTTCATATTGGCTCGGGTAGCTACAAGAGCAAATATTTCACTATCTTTTCCAGATGCAATAGCAGGAGATGAGCCATTGGAGGAAATAAAAAATCCACCAGTTACTTCATTAGCAGGTAATAATAAATTAGTAAATTGTTTATAAACAGCTTCTGTTGGGGATTTTATATCATTACTGTCATCATCACCACCATTTCCATCTATTTGGCCATAAGCCACATCAAATTCTGTCGTAGTCGCTGTCGAACTATTTGCAATCCCAAAAAAGTAAGTTTCATTTGTATCAGAAAGTGATTCTGAAACTATTGATGTTAGTTCGGTTGATCCATCTGAAAAGTATGGTGAAGTTACCTTTTCTTGTATCGTTATCTTATCTTCACCTTCAGTTGTATTAATTGCAACTTGTGTACCTGCTATAGCCATTTTTATTTCTCCTAATTAATTTTTATTATCCACCAATTACACTACTTGGTGAAACTATATCTCTCTTAAGTTCTGTAACATTGTTTTGAGCTCTGAAAGTTGTATATGCACCTAATTTAGTATCAACAACATGAACCAAAGTTTCTCTTCCTTTTACAGGTTGTACATTAGGTGATAAACTAAAAACATAATCACCTGTCTTAGTTCGCTGTGATACACCATATTGGGTACTTTGAGCGAGCTCTTCTTCTCTTAAAGCTTGTCTCATCGTAGCACTAATTGTTTTTTCTTTTCTAGCATCAGTATTAAATAAAGTTGGGTCTTGTATTATAAAATGTATATCACCAGCAGCAGTTGTAGCTGCACCTTTTATTGTAATAGTCACTACTTTACCAGCTGGATAATCAGTATCTTCAAATGTTAAAAGTGAACCATTAAAGCCAGCTGCATCCACACTAAGTGATGGGATTGCAATTGCACTCTTATTAAGTGAAATTAATCGATTTCTTAAAGAGTATTCAGCATGAACACTCGCTTCCAACATTGGTAAATTTTCTATAGCTTCACCATAATAAGCAGAACCACTTGGATGGTCTATATTCCAAAGTGTATAATCTACACCTGTATCCGTTACTGTGAATGAATTTATATCTAATCTACCACCTTTAGATAAAATTTCTCTTCCTTTTTTAGTTAAAACCGCATCTACAGTTATTGAAGCATTGTCTTGATATCCCATTTTAATTTCTCCTGCTTAATGTTTTTAGATATTTCAATTCATATATAAATATAGATAATTTAAAAAAATCTATTATTTTTTAATTTAATAAATTATTTTATCATCACCATCCAATGTTGGATCTCCACTTTTAACAACAAGTTGATTTTCACCACCGGTAACTTTTACTGTATAAAATGAAGCAGATGATAAATCTGTATAAGTATTGTGTGGTTGCAATGATGAACCACTATTTGTAATATTTTGTGTACCTTGATACATTCTATCAACCCATGGATTACTAAATTGTCTAACATGATTTGATGGTAATGTTATTGTTCCATCTGAAGCTGTGTAGAAATATCTTGTTTTTCCTAGAGCTCTACCCACTTGTGTTCCAGGACTACCATTTATATATGAATCATAGGTTATATTTGAATGAACAAACTCTTTAATAAGTTCTCGATTATAAAATCTACTCTGATTTGAAAAGTCTGATGCATGTGCTATAGAACCTGAATAAACTTCTACATCACCTATTGAGATGAAATAATTTCTTCTTTCAATATGATTGACATTATAATCTCCAAACGAACTTGTGTGAGCATCTTCAGCTGCCATATTTAAGAAGTGGACATCACTAGAACTTGTTCCCCATAATTTATGTAAGTCATTAAAAGCAGCAAATCCTTTAGTATTAATGTAATCATTTGTTCCAGAAATCGGATGAATTAATTCACCTGTACTACCAGGTAATATAGATATTGAACTACTTCTTGGTTTATCAAGTGAAATTTCTTTTGAAATATAATCATCAATTATTGATAAAGATGAACTTTTTGGTTGTACCAAAGATATTTCTTTTGTAATTACATTAGGTATAGATACAGAAGATGATTTTGGTAATATAAAAGAACCACTTTCTTTGATTATATCACCAACTGATATAGAAGAAGATATTGGTAATGTATAGGATATTTCTTCCGATATATTATCTCGTAAAATAAATGAGCCACTTTTTGGTAATTCGTATGACATTTCTTTTGAAATATAATCATCAGGTATTGAAAATGAAGAGCTTTTTGGTTGCTCATATGACATTTCTTTTGAAATATAATCATCAGGTATTGAAAATGAAGAGCTTTTTGGTTGCTCATATGATATTTCTTTTGTTATAGAATCATTAACTGATATTGAACTACTATATGGTAATTCTTGTGATGCAGTTTTAGATATTATATTATTAATAGATATTGAACCACTATGTGGTTTTTCATAAGTTTCTACAATACTAAATCCTGATTTATAATTAGTATTAGTTGTTATTTCAATTGAACCAGAAGCATAATTTGGATTTACTTCTATAGAATGTTTTTTATGTTCAACTTTTGATTTTTCCAGAATAGTTGGTTTTATTGTTACACCTATTGATGTATTTCTATCACTTAAAGTTGAACGAGCAGGTACAAGTTTTTTTATTCCTTCTACCAATGATTGATTAAATATATTTTCATGAGACCTAATAAATTTATTTGTATCTACACTAATATTATAATCTTTGAAAAATTGTTCTCTAAACTCTACCAAACTACCATAAGATGATGAATAATAATCAGTTGGATTTCCATATAAAGTTTCTAAACTAAATCCTTGTATTTTATCTACTATAAATTTATCAATAAAATCTTGTGGCGAACGATTTATTTCCAACTTTATAGAACCTACTCTTTTTGGTTTACTATTTTCAGCAAATAAACTTATTGTTGATGAATCAAATGGATTTAAATTAGAAAATACTTTTCTAGTTGGTTTAATTATTACCTTATTACTATTTCTAGAACTTATATCAATACTTTGTACTCCTATTCCATAAGTTGAAATTAAGTCAAATCCATAAAGTAATGAACCTGTAGCTATATCAGATGGTTTTGTAAAAGTATAATCCGTAGCACTTCCGGATGGTCCATTTGGATTGGAATCTATAATAGCTATTGTTTGAGAAGAACTAGAAACAGAAGAAGTTGTATAATTTTCGTTTAATTTAAAATGATAAATTAAATCATTTTTATGAGAATTAATATTGTTTCCAACAGTACTGAATTTATTAAGTGTATGTAATCTAAATTTAGACATACTCAATGGAGTTTTCCAACCTCTTATTTCAGCCATTGAACCACTAACATCTCTTCCTACAAATAAATTAGAAGCAGATACTGGACTTACACCACTACCAGTTGAATACCAATTTACATTTGCTCTATAATTATCATCTTCAACAAGTCCACCACTTACAGACATTGATATAAATGCAAGTTTTGATATTATATCTTTTTTTTGTAAACCAGCCAATAATCGATATTCATTTGTACCACTACCACTTATACTTGATGACATTCTTTGTAACATTACATTCCAAAGTGAGCCTTGACCTACTCTCAAATAATCAGTTGACATAGAAACCGCATTAGAAGCTATATCTAAAGAACCATGTGAAGAATTATTTAATCTAAATTGAAATGATGAACTAATTTGATTAGCACTTGGAAGTAATCTCAAATCCCAATGATGATGACCATCTTTTCCCCCATTAAGACTTTCAATTGATGATGTAACAGCAGCGGAATTTAAAGTAGTACCTATAGTTGTATTTCCATGCTCTCCACTAACCAATTGTGTAAGTTCCAAATATGAACCCGTAGGTGATTCAACAAAAAGAGCTCTACCTTCGCTATCAGTAACAACATCTCCATCACTATTTACAAATCTCTCATAAGTATTTATTGTCACTTTTCCGTTATGGCCATTTGATGATAAAATTGATTTTGAAACTTCACCAGCAATCCTAGATGCATCACTCAAACTATTTATCTGAATACGAACTCTACCAAAACCATCTGTGGTTCCAGTTGCACCATCACTGTCATCATCAAAAATATAGGTTTTCATTGTACCATCACTAGATGTAATTCCAAGAGTGTGTCCATCAAATACTGATGTCGTAGAAGATGAAATAAATACAGAACCTGTTGCAGCAATTGAATCGCTACCACTACTTACCAATAATTCTTGAGTATTTTCAGTATTATGATGTTTATATACAAATTCAACTGTATTGATATCCGCATTGTCTACACTCCAATCAAGATTCAAACATCTAGATCCATCAGGAGTACCAGCAAATCTATAATGATAAAGTCGGTCTCTACTCCCAATAAAAGAAACATTATCTCTTGTTTGACTTAGATTTGTATCGTTATTTGAAGTTCCAACTGTTGGTGTTGATGGTGAAATAGGAGAATCATTTTGTGGTTGAGTTGAACCACCAAACTCATTCATTGCTAAAACATCAGATGGATAACCGTAAACATTAAATAATGCTCTTATAGCATTGTTTGTTCCCTTTGATTTATATATATAAATTAAATTATTAAGTAGTTTTCTCCAAGTATTATCTTGGATAGTTTTTACATTAGTTACATTCGATAATGAATTGCCAAAATAACTTTCTAAACTTCCCGTAAATGGATTTATTGCTTCCCAGCCTAAATTTTCTGTAATAATTGGTAATAAATTTGTTGGGACTGAATCTAATTTATCATAATTACGATTGTGTAATGTTTCTAAACCATCAATATGATTTTTAATTACATCAAGGTTTTCACCAAGTAATGATAAGAAAACTTTTAAATCATTATATTGAGAACTTTGTTTAATATATGAAGGTAAATTATTTTCTAAACTGTGAATGTTCAATTCATCAAAAGCTGACGCTGAATCATGTATTCCATTATACCAATTTGTCCAATTAGCTGAACTTGTATGATATAGATTATCAAATGGTAAAACATCGGTTGGATTATTTAAAGATATTCGTATATCCGTAAATGTTGATGAAGTTACAGCAGTTCCCCCAGTACTTAATCCAAGATGTAAATCAAATAAATCATTATGTGGCATAATTGAACCACTAAATGACATATCCGATGTTGGATCTTCATTAGAACCAGTTATGTAAGTTGCTAATGATTGATAAATACCACCAGCCGTTATTTCATGCGAACCTGTTTTTATACTACCACTTAAAACCTCAATTTGATTTGTACTTAGTCCAAATGAATCTATACTCGCAGCGTCATAGCCAATGTTTGGTGTGTGTTCAGTTGGTGTATAGTATGAAGAGGAAGCCACTATGATGTATCTACGATACTCACTACTTGTAATCGCTGGTTGACTAATAAATTCTGTATGTAAAGTTTTTGGTGATTGCTTAACACCATTAAATGCATTTTGTGAATTTGAGTGAGATATTGTAGAACTACTAACAGCGGTATGCCACCAGTCATCACCCTTAACCAAAAATGACATATATACTGAACCGCTATGTCCATAAAAAGGTTTTTGTTCTGCTCTATATTTATTTCTAAATAATCGTACTTCTTCCGTTTCGTGTGTATCTTTTGACGCTGTAACTACATATACATTTTCAAATCCATCTTTTGTTTTGAAAAAGGTAGGAAAGTTTTTATCACCCGATGTATTTACATCAGTTCTTAATGCAAAAGTGCTATCAACATAATCATTACCTAAACCTGGAGCAGAAGCTGTTGTTTGATGTTGTCCATCAAAATATAAGAATTTTTCATATGGAGTAAATGATAATTTCTCAGTTTCTATCTGATTAAATAATTCTAATCTTCTTCGAATTATGTTATCATCATCACTACCAGTAGTAATACTTGCAGTTATCAATAATGAACTTGATATTTCTCCATAAAAATTTTGTATTTTTTCAACTTTAGTTTTAAAATTTTCTAATTTTCTTTTCGCTGAACCGAGGAAAGTATGATTTTCAAACTCATTAAAGTTTGTATTTAAATTTGGATAGTCAAAAGTACTACCACTAACTATAGAATTAAGTGATTCATTCGATAAAGATCCAGATATATCATCCAAGTTTTCTGTAGTATAAGCATCATAATCAAAATTTATGTAATCATATTCATTATCTATATCTAAACTACCAAATGCTGCCTTTGGTTTAACATCTGAAAAATAATATACTTGTTGTGTCTGAGTTATTAATATTTCTTTTTCTATTGTTACAGTTTGTAAAGTTTGTATTTCACCAGGTAAAGGTTCGTATAATTTCAAAATTATAGATTGATTACCTATACCTTCAGTAGATGTATCAATATGATAGTTTACAATCGGAATATTTTTTCCCTGGCCAGTATATAATACATGTTTAAAATCATATTCATCGCTGGTATTATTCCAACTACTTAAGTCAAGTTGATTACTTTCATTCAATGATGTATTTAATAATTTTAATCTAACTTCAAGCCTTGATGGTGAAATTTGTTTTATAATAAATTTATCATCTAGCGGAGCAGTATTACCAATAAGCGATGGTTTATATTGATTTAAAAAGTCAAGTTGGATATTATAATTACCTTCAGGTACTCCATTAAAAGCTAATACTTCATTAACTTTTATAAATTTATTCAGATCTCCAGCAGTATAGATTATAAAATCATCTTCACCCGGTAAATTAATATCTGTTAAATTTGAAACTCCAGGAACTTGAACAGTAAATGGAGCAACATTCATAGCAGAATAAAAAACCCCAGTACTATTTTCTGTTAGTACAGGTTTATTAAATCTACCATAAACAGTTAATCTAATATAATCATTAGTATTTGATCCAAATGCTACATCAGGCGTAGTAAGAGGATTGCCTTGAGCATCAACTTCGGTTACGATATTATAATCAATTAGATTAAAATTTAATTTAAGATTAGCCATTTATTATAAAGCTCCATCACGCTTACTAAATTTTCTTGGTATTTTTATTGAAGAATCTCTTCTCATAGGAGTACCCTTTTTCCTTTTGGTAATTTTATATTCTCCAATTAATAATCCTTTATTTGAATTACCACTTGAATCATAAATTGAACTATATTCTTTTTCACCAGTATTTAGTTCAAATTGACATTTTTGTATTAAATCTTGGTCCAAATTATCACCTATAAATATCTGTCCAACAGAACTTTCTTGTGGAAAAGTTAATTGAGGTTCAGATTCATTCCAATCATTTCCATTCCAATACGCTGTATTTGTGTGAGGTCTCCAAGGTATTGTTTCATTAATTCCAAGTAATTTAGCCATACTATAAGTACCATCATTAAAGTATCTAACTTGTTCCAAATCAAACTCTAAAATAGATTGCCCAAGTTCATCATTCTCTAAAGCATCAACTAAAAATCTTTGATCAATAAGATCTGTATCTCCTATTTGACCTCCCCGTAATGTATTCCTTACACTAATTTGATATTTTGAATTTGAATCAGTTCCGCCAATTACAGGAGTAGTATATGACCAAGGTATTGTAACATAATCATCACCACCAAGTTCTCCAAAATCAGGAATTTGATTGAAAGGTATATCTAAAAATAATCTTGCTGTTACAAATTTCCACCTAACAACTTGTGTATAATCACCAAGACTATGTGAAAAGAAAATACTTTTTATTGTTTTAATACCAGGTGTTGAATAACTATGTACCAATGGAGTTCCCATATCAGAAAAATAACATGTATTATTTCCTCTTCTCTCTAGTAGTTCAGTTATATCCGTTGGTATACTATTTAAATAATTTTGCGATGTTTGAATTTTTTCTTCTACATCATCCCAATCTAAAACTAAAAATTTATATCCAAGACCTTCATATGCAGACACAGCATCAAGATCATTGTTTTGGATATAATAATTAGAAAGATAATAATCCAATGAAATTTGAGTTGGTGCAGAACATTGTTGCCTATCAACTGGATTTGGTTGATACGCTTGTAAATCAAATTCATCTCTGCCTAAAATTTTTACTTGGGGGACGGGTTCAAAATCTGCTTTTACTGAAGGATCAGTTGGATAATCTAGAGAATAATCACGAACCTCTCTTGTAGGATCTTGTGTAAAAAATGTATTATCAAGATCCAATAAATCCAACGGCCGTGGGGATTGTACACTACCAGTAATTTGACTAACTTCTTCTGGAAAATGAGTACCCTCTGGATAACCATCAAAACCTCTCATGTCAATTGTAACTTGTAACTCTGATACTTTAAAAGCAGGTGCTTCAGTTGAATTATTTCCACCTCCACCTTCAGTTCTATAAGAATCTGAATATCCCATTCTTGGTGACTCGTACAATATACCATTTCCATCTTCATCAAAAAGGTCGGAAACATTAATCTGAAAAACTTGTATTCTTTTTTTTCTTTTATCTGTTCCCCACCATCTTTTAGCATCTCCTTTCAAATAAAAAGCAATATATATTGTTGTAGGTATTCCTGGTACCATCAATCCTTCTTCATCTGAATATGTTCCTCCTCTGAATGCCCACTCAGGATTAAATGAACTCTCTTTATAGTTCCAAGAATGAGGATCAGAATAATCCTTTCCATCTTCCTTATCTACTCGTATATCACTCATTATAACATCATCATCTATAATGGTTCCTGGCTCCCAACCCTCATCTTTAGTTCCCCATGTTTCTCTTAAAAATTTCCAAGATGTCAATATTCCAAGTGATGCATTTATTGCACTACACCCCGGTGCACCTTGAAAGCAGTTTCCAGTACCGTCATATCCTATACCTAATCCACCATAAGGAGGATCATACGTCCACTCTCCATGTTCGGTGCCACCTGATGGTTGTAAATAATAATAACTATAATTAGTTGGACTTCCTGTATTATTACCATGTTCAGCAAAAGTATAATTATCAAACATAAATCCCCGTATATCAATATTTTTTACTTTATGATTTACAGGAGAATTTTTTATTTTGAGTCGATTTATTTTAAAATTTGATATTGAAATAAACTTAAGTCCATTTTGGATAATCTTATCATTTAAACTATGTCCAAAAGTACTACTATATAAATCTTGGTTACTAAATTTATCAAAATTTATTGGTAATCCATCTGATAGTTCATATGTGTCAACAGATTCATTGAGAAAAGAATATTGTCCTCTACTATTTATTTTCGGTTTATCAATTAGTAATCTTTTTTTCATTAAAATGCTCCATTATTTCTTGATTTTTTGAATCTTCTTGTAGATTTCATTTTAGAAGGTTCTCTACTTTCCAAATCAAAATTTATATTATAGTCATTAATTGTAAATCCGAAATTTTTATTTCCACTTTCATCCATTAATATATTGTTTTCAACATCCTTTGTTTTTATTTCTATTTTAAGAGAATTATCCTCTATATCATTTGTTATTGGTGATTCTGAATCACTTGGATTCCACATTATACCATCATATTGTATACCACCAAATGGTATTTTAGTATTACCATTACTATCAGTTTGTAATTGAGTTTGAATAAACTCTCCTTTTTGGTCAAAAACAGGTAAAACTGGATAATAATTATCTTCATTTAATATATTGTCAAATGTAGAAGCTATATTTTTCCAATGTCTTTGATGATTTGGAATTGCACTTTCTACTTCAAGACAATCTGTAAACTCTAGATCTTCTACAGTATATGAACTCATCGTATCTCCAATTTCAAGTTGAGCTCCCCAAATATATATACTGTCATTAATGTCTAGTAAACTATCCCATACTCCTGTAGCTCCAATCTCAGTACATTGAATACCACCCTCAATTGTACAATTATTATCATAATCTTTCCAGTAACTCTCTTCACCATATTTTGTACCAGTCCAAAAACCTCCAAAATCTTCACAACTCATAGCATCAATATCAACAGGTACATATCTCAATTCTAAATCTTTTACATGTATTTCATTTCTCCAATCAGCTCCGACACTCGCATCATTAGCTGGTTCAAAGGTAGTAGATTCATGTAGTTCTTGATACTCGTTAGATAAAGTACCAACTTCTGGAAAAGTTAAATATGGAGTTATTATACAGCCACCAGTTTCACCACCAGCTAAAGCTAAACCATACTCCGTATCAGGCCTGCAAGCAGTAGAATCATGATTATTACATGATAAGTTCCCTTTACAAAATACATTTTCATTACAAATATCTAAATTAATAATTGTTCCATTACCACCACCACAATTATCTTCATTATGTGGATCATCAATATTTTCCCAATAAGTTTCATTATCGTACTGGTTATCATACGCGCATACACAAGGTACAAACTTCCCAACTTGAAACTCAGAATCAATATCAATCCACTCATCAAGGCCTTCCGTTCCACCAAGAGTTATTTCTCTACTAGATGAGTCTCCTCTAAAACTATGATTACTAAATCCCCTTAATCCAAATAATTGAGTTGATGTTACTTCGTGGTCTGAACATTCTTCGGACGTAACATCAACTTGACATCCTCTAATTTTACCAGTTAATCTAAACTTTGTATCTGGTGTGATAATAGCTGGATCTATCAGAGTTTCTAAATTATTACTAAAAGAGTTAAATGCA
>Ga0080013_1005133_pt1 | contig 12409 bp, 21 predicted proteins | sample ETNvirenome_6_85_FD_69236 | JGI IMG/M metagenome (GOLD analysis project Ga0080013, IMG submission 69236) | Marine viral communities from the Pacific Ocean - ETNP_6_85 (SPADES assembly) (version 2) | ecosystem: Environmental > Aquatic > Marine > Oceanic | place: Pacific Ocean | collected 2013-06-19 | reverse complement strand
GGGAGCAATTGCGTTTTTGAGGTGGTTGCTGGCGTCGGCGACTAACTCTCGAACGATGGCCACCTTATCTTCTTCTGGTCCCAAAGTTTTCAGGACATCCCTGATTCCCACACCTTTGACTTTGAGCATCCTTTTCAATAGTAGTCGAAGCGTCTCATCTGAAAGTTCAACTTTCTTTTCGATAATCTCGATCAATCTGGCGATTGTGTAATCACCAACGGTCTGATTGTCGCTAATTCCCGCATCACTAATCACCTTCTCGATTTCAGTTAGGGTGTTGTGAATGATGGTATCATCTGTTAGTTTTTCTAGTTTTCTGATGGCGTTCATCTGAACTCTGTGCTCGCCTTCGAGTTGCTTTTCAATTCTAGCGAGGGCTATCTCAAGGGCGATTGCCCTAGCAGAAATATCTTTATCTGTTTTCGCGCCTGTCTCTCTATCAAACTCCCCACCGCCGGCGCGGTGAATATTAAATGTCTTATAATCATAGTTTATAACATTCGCAGACCGCGGATCTTGAATCTCAGCGTTATAATAGATATTGGTATCAGCGCCAAATATCTCAACCTTCTCTTCATTCGAGAAAAGTTCTACAGCCCTTTCAAAGGCAGAGAAAGCCTCATTGAAAGCAATCTCCAGATTACCTCTCCCGGCAAACTTCGAGGCCAACTCACTGGCATTCAATCCGCCGCTTTTGATATTCCCTTTGTTTCTAGCGGCTTTTGCTTCACCGGTATTAACGTTGTACGAAATAAAAAGATTTTGGCCGTCAGTCTTTTCTGTCCCTTCAAGACCGCCATCAGCAGCAGCCTTGAGTATCTCTTTCATTTTGGTGAAAGTTAGAGAAGGATTATCATATAGGTGGCTCATATGGCCGGCCACGCCGCCCTCAAGCAATAAGTCCATTTTTTACCCCTTTTAGGTAGTGGTTTTTTTGGCCTTGGCTGCTCGCCGAGCCTTGGTTCGTGCTTTCTTGGGTGCGGACGCATCCGTAGAGGCCTCTGTCGCTTCCGTGACGGCCTCCGCAGCAGGGGCAGGCGCCTCTACTGCCTCGGGAGCAGCCGGTGCTGCTACGGCCGCCTTTTTGGCCTCTAACGCACGCTGGCGTAATAAACGTTTTTTTCTTGGATTCATAATAGTCTCTTGACCTCCATACTAAATAGTTTTATTTTTTGGAAAGCCACCTCTTGAGTCTAGTTGTGCCTTCTTCAATAGTAATATAAGTGGTGTGCTCAACCCAATCACCGCAATTTACATATGTTTTAATGTTTTCATCTTGATCCACCCAAATCAAAACTTCCGGTGTATGTGTATGCCCCGTAATAAACACATCGGCGTTTTCATTCCACCGAACAATATCCCATATCCCTCTGAGCCTTCTTTTATTCGCGAATAATCTTCTATACCAATACGATAAATTGATGTCGAAATATCTCTCCAAATAATCCTGAAAAATGGATATAATATTAATCAAACAAGGCCTGTGGATAAGTCCTTTTTCGTATTTGTCGCCGTGCTCGACAATAAAGCGTTTCTCGCCTGACTCGAACTCATACTTATCCACAAACTTAACCCCAAAGACCTCACAGCCGATCATATTCTTGAATGATATGTCGTGGTTTCCAACGATGTAAATGATCCTGCCGGAGAACAAATCCATTAAGTTAAACAACGCAGCGCTCTGCTCATTAAAGGAAGGCATCTTAATAAAATCTATAATGTCGCCCGCCAGAATCAGTTCATGACATTCCAGATCGGATAAAAAAAGAGCAAGCTCCTGTTGTCTAGAATACTTGCTCCCTATGTGTAAATCAGATATAATTACTCTTTTCACGTCTTCTTCTTGCCCAACTTAATAATTGCAGTACGGCTAGTCGGATTCCCCTGGCAGAAATCCCCTCCAATTTGTGCTCTTTGTTTTAAAGATAATGGTCCCGGGACGCCAAAAATAAAAGGAACTTGCTCTACTTCTTTATTATAAGTCTTTGATATATTATTATAACTATCTATTGTAAAATCAGATTTTAATATAGGCCCCGTTGCTGTTTGGCATTGCCATCCTGGGGCTGGGACATAGCTAATTTTAGGTCTCTCTGCCGGGTCGCCCGTTACCTTATACTCCCACCCAGGGCCCGAAAGCGTGGACGTCGTTCCCTCTGCATTATCAAAATCAGCTTCTACTATAACGGCAAATTTAAATTCGTCTAAAGTAGTCATCTCACATAATGCAAGATTATTTAAAGGAATCTCATTGTATCCAGAATTGCTCCAACCAACGGAATCAATTGGAAATTCATCAGAATAAGCTGTAGAAGAAGTTTGATCAAAATCATGATCAACAAAGGCAGTACTAGAATTTCCCACGGCGGCACCCGGCACCTTAATAATTCTAATATTATTCGCTATGTAGGCTCCTTTTCCGTATAACTTTAAAGAACCTGATACTGGGGTGCATGTGATACCACTAGTGTCGATAGCCGCAAAATATCTATACAGATCGAACTTACCGCCTTGTCCGCTTTTTTTTAAGTTCGCGCCGCCCGTTGCAGGTATCTCCGCAGATCCTGTCGGCGATTCCCGCGCCAAACTCCAAGTTCCTGCATCATCAACTTTAATAATGGCGTCTGTATCAACACCAATATCAGTGGGGTCGGGATAAGCCATTAGTATTTTCCTCTTCGAGTTCTAAATCTTAAATTTTCGATGATTTTCTCGCGTTGACTCAAAGAATTGTCTTTATTTTCGTTAATTGAAGTTAACATGGTCCTTTTATCCTCTATTTCCTTTGTTTTCTTAGCCCATTTACCCACCAAAATATCGTATATTTCGCCGTTTTTCCACTCATTTAGGCCTATTTTGGGCTCTTTTTCCTTCAAAATGTCCTCAAAGTCCCTCAAAACGATGCTAGCCCTGTATGCTTCCTCTTCCATATCGCGCATATGGGCATCATTTTGGGCATACCCAGGCCCAAGATCGGTCATTTGGTCGAAATCACCCCTACAATTCTGTGTATGATGCATTAATTCGTGTGAAATGGACCTCAAAATGTCTTTTGGGTGCCGATTATCGACAAAAATACACACTTTTTCGTTATCAGGGTCGTAATATGCGCTTTTTCCAAGCAAAACACGCCCATTTTCGGTGTCTGAGATCAATTCAACGTCAACTGGGCGGTCAAAACCCATCTTTTCCTGTGCAAAAGGCAAGAACTGGGCGATCATGTCGACAAGTTCTGGCATTTCCGACGAAGAATTGTTATAAACGTTGCATTTCATATTAATTTCCTGTACTAAATAGTTTTTTTACTTATTTTATGCAAAACTGCCGCCAAAATATCTTCATATCTGTTTCTTTCGACATGATATACGTGCGCCATCCAAACAAAACGGCCACCTTTGGTGATTTTCTTGAAACTTTGGACCACACCGAACTTCTTTCTGCCCATTTCCTTTATATCTGTCCACCATACCAGATCACCGATCCTTAAATTCGTCTTTTTACCGAATATTTTAGTCGTTTTCATCATCTTTCGATGTTAAAGCCTCGATTGAAGATATCGCATAGGAAATACCGTCCTGAAGGCGAGGCAAAGAGTCGTTTAGTAGAAACTCCAGGTCATAGTTGTTGAAATAGTCGCCTTCCATGTCGCTTCTGACCTGTCGCAACAGTTGATTAACCACATTATTGATGTTTTGGACCATATTCTCGTATGGTTCGTGCTTAACACGCGATTGATCGAAGTTAGAATACATTTCTTTCGGCGATTTATCTATTTCTCCCTCACTAATGTTCGCTACGGGACTTGGTTTAGTCAAAAGTTCATATTTTTTCATTTTAATCATCCTTTTTTGCGTGTTTTTCGGGCAAATACGCCAGAATAAGGTCTGCTAAGTAGTTTTCGGTTCTTTCGCCGTCTTCTTGACCCGAATATTTCACAAATTCTTCGGCTGCTGCTCGATTTTCTTTAGCATATGCCACAAGCGCCTTGTGGGCATCAAAACCGGCCCCACCTCGAAACTCGCCGCGGCGAGCTTTCGCCTTATAAATCTCATTATAGTACTTTGAGAACTTTATGGCCTCTGGGGAGAGCCCTGGCGGGGTCGAGGACGTATAATATTTTTTATATTTCACCTTTCCGTGCTCCTGGAGGTACTTATCAACCTTTTTCCAGTTTTTGAGCAAAGTAAGTTCATCATCAGGCGACTGCCTGAGCATTATTCTTACATCACGGTCGAGGCGCCTGTTTTCCACGCCCGGAGACAGGGCATTATTGAACCCGTGGATTCCAAAAGACACGGCGAGGCTATAAATCGGGCAAATAGTCTTGATTTTCTCAACATAACCCTCACTATCCAGAAAATAATATTCCAGTTCGCAATATCCAATATCGGTTTTGTTGCTTCCATCATTTTTTACAATATTTAGTATTCTTGCCGGCGCCTCCTTGACCTCTTGACGCGTCCGCGGGATTGTTTCATAGTTCTTATCGGCCAGATTGACCAACCACTCCCACAAACCAAAGACAGAGATGTTATCTCCTATGTCCGGATCAACATATATTACATTATCAAAAGTATTCCCAGGAATAAGTTTGGGATTTAGGTAAATAATACGACCAGGCTTAAAGTATTTTACAAAAGACTTTGTAATCTCTGCTCGTTGTGCTGCTGTCTCACTCAATAGGCCAATAAACTTCTTTATATACTCGCCAATCTTGAATGTAGGCTCGGCCATCGTCATAACAATGTAGCAATAGTATGCGGTCAGGTCTTTTGCAGTGTCTTTGGTGACCTCGTGGCCAGGATATCTAAACTCTATATATTTTATGTCCTCGTCACCCTCTTTCTCTCGCGCATAGTTGATATTGAAGCCCAAGTTCTTGGATCCAATGTGAGCAGCCTTTCTATCTAAGATATTACTGAAAGTTTCTTCGATTTCTGAGATCTCGCCTTTTCTTAAAGCCTCCATAAACTGTTTGGAAGTCTTTGTAACATACTCTGGATCCACCGCAAAGCCCAAACCATCTTCCATAAAGTTCATAGAATCGGCAAGCATCATAGCTTTGGCTTCTTTGGTGATTGCTTTCGCCCATCTGGAATTGGTGCGGTCAGCGTCTAGACCTTTTCTGGCCATCTCTTCCTCATTCAGGAACAAGTAGCCCTTGATTAGGTTAAAATCGCCCTCGCCACCAGATCCCACATCGAGATATCCCACATTGATATGCATACCTGTGTTGTGGCTCATAAAAAAGAAGTCTTGATCTTCATAATCATTATAAAAGACATCTAAAAAGGCATATGCCTCTTCTAATCCGCTTATATAGGACTCCATAGAGAACTCCAAGCCATTTTCTGTCCCCAGAGAGCCATCGCTTTCGACTTTTATGACGTCTCCATAGGCATAATAGAAGTTGGGAAGGTGTTCGGACAGAGCGATCCTATATTGCTCCTCTATTTCATACGTTTCCAAGTTGTCTATATCCAACTCTGTATCATTTATTCCAAGTTCTTCTCTGAAATCTTCTACATATGACTCCAAATATTCTGTGGTGCCTTCTATATAAAAATCAATGAAGTCGACAATATAGGTCTTCGGGGTTATATACTTGGCGCTTTCCTCTCTCATATTGACGAGGAAGTCCGTGACACTATCGGAGGAGTCGGCAACATAATAAATGATGTCGAAGCCGACCTCATATAACTTTTGGAAAGAAGCTGTCGCGCCAAAAACACTATAAAAGGTGGAGACAAGAAAGTTATGATAAGGATCTGCTGGAATGTCAATATCACCCGCGACGTCGACGTCCGCAAAGAACTCCTTGAAGATCTTCGGCATCAGTCCAGAAACTATTCTCAAAAACTTGTTTCTGTCTTCTTCTTCCAACTGTTTTTTTACATAAGCGTCGACGACGGACTCTTGCTTCATATCCCAAAGCGGCTCCTCCTTAAGATCCGGAGCCGCCTTGTAGATCATCTCATCGATGACGCTGCGCTGTTCGAGACTCATCAACGCGGCCGAACCAAACGCGGCATCCAAGAAGCTGTCGACCTTATTGAGATCCTTGAAGCCTTTGTTGAGATCTCCGAAAATAAGCCCCGGCCCCTTCCCGGTCATAATAGCCGCCTCACATCCAAAGATATAAGGTAATAATGCTATGTTTATATTATCGTCATCCAGGTCCAGCCTAGAACTATAATTGTAATCGTTGAAATAGTGAAGGACATTGTTAAAGGCCTCCTCGGAACTTTCGTGGTTTCGGGGACCATCAAGAAAGAACTCTATTTCCATTTCATCAGAGAGTTCCTCCATTGCCGTCTCGGGACTTTTGCCCTGCTTCCCGGTGATCATACTTTCGATGCTTTCCAACTCGATCTCGTATGAGATGGTAAAGTTTTCTCCGCTATCCATAACGGCGTCCCTATCATCTTTGTTGAACTCTAAAATAAGGCTCTTCTTGGATTCATTCAAAAAGTCTTTCCACTTAGTCAGTGCTATATTCATTCTAACTGTCCCTTATATTCTCTGTATAAATAGTTCAGCACTTCTAGATCTTCTGCCAAAAGAAGTCGCTTATACTTTTCACGCAAGTTCTCAGTCAAGCCGGCCTGTACAGGCACCAACTCAAACTCAATAGGATTCTCTTGGTGTGATCTGTTATATTGAACGATACTGTCGATCTCTTCTTGGTCGTCATCCCAGTGTTTGCTGACGCCGAGTTCCGCGAGGGTGAAAACCTTCTTTGCGCCGTTGGTAAAATAAATACCATCAACGGGAAGGCCCAGTTCTTTCACGAGTTCCGCCGGAGTCGGGGCGGGATCCTCAAACGCGAATCCACCTTCCGGCGGTAATGTTCTGGAAGTGACGATATAGATGGTGTGCCCCTGTGCTGCTAGGCCGCGGAGGGTTTTTATATTTTCCTCGTGGGGGCCATCATAAACAACATCTTCTATATCTCCGGCCTGGTCGTATTCATAGCGATACTTAATTAATGTGCTATCATAATCAAAGGAATAGTTGCCTTCGTTTATATATTGACGCCAGCTTTCAAGTAGGAGTTTCATTTATATATCCTCCTGTTCTACAGAGATAAACTGCGGATCGATTTTCGACATAGATGTTACTTCAAAGCCGGCAGCAGAACTATCAACTTCGCCAACACCACGGGGATCAACTTTTAACAAAGTTAGTTTTTCTTCTTCACTAAACCTATCTCCAAGCCAATTCATAAGAGCGTCTTCAGCGTCTGTGGCGCTTTTAAACAAATAAACACCTTCAACATCTTGCATATCATCGGGCTTTGATGGTAGCAAACCATCTTTCATAATAAGTGGAACGTTTTCTGAGCGTGTAATGTGATAATAACTCTCGTTCAAATACTGACGCCAGTTTTCAAGTAGGAGTTTCATTCACTTTCTCCGAATCCAAGCTTCTTCAAAGTCGCGATTGTTGCGCCAGCATCGCCATCAATATGTTGGATGGCGATTCCGCCCGCGCTCTCCCACGGAATAGTATTTTCAGCCCAGTCATCAATAAGAATGTTCTGGCTTCCATCTGAATCGGTTGCCCATTTATATTTTTCTCTGTCCATATGGATTTCTTCCGGACCATCCGGGCCAAGGTGTTCGTCAATCCAAAAGGCTTTGCCTATTTCCGAACCCTTGTTCATCGGAGAGGTAAGAATAAACGGCTTATACGGAGCAATAAACGCCCACAGTTCCCGGCCACCGGGCATCCAAGGCAAATGCGCCCAGAAATCCGCATCATTACCCACTCGGGCATACATATACTTTCTAACTGCCGATGAGGTGGCGGTTTTGCCTCTAAGATCTTCTATCGTAATCCGGTCTTTTCCGAATGTGTCCAGAGCATCTTTTACCCGAAGAAGGTCTTTCTCCTGCTTCTCAGTGCGCTCCATTGCTTCGGTCAGCCGAAGACTATCCAAATCCTTATTGATCTGTTCGACAACTCCGGCCTCAAAATCAACAAGGACTCCATCCATATCACAATAGATCTGAGGCAACTGTTCGGTTGCTTCCGTTAGGTCTCGCCAACTTTCAAGTAGGAGTTTCACTGTGTTATAACCTCTATGTCTCTGACTATTCTCATTGATATTATTGCTTTTTTTCTTTCGGAGACCAAAAAGACCTCCATATAGTCATGCCTGTTAAGAAAGTTGATTTTATTCACCTGCTTCCAGCCAGTATAGCTATCAGCGCGGTGGAATTCGTTGATTTTAGTAATGATGCCCACGTTGGTGCCTTTCTTGTCTGTATCCGCTTTATAGGAGAACTTTATTAGATCGCCCTTTTCCATAATGACCTCGATTATTTTGTTTCGGGTATATAGTAAATAGTAATAAAGAAGGCGTTCCGGAGAACGCCTTTCGCTTTATATTCTATTATTTTAGAATGGGCAACTGTATATTTTTGATTCTTCGGAAACGAGTGGGTGCACAGCTATAATTTCGAAATCACCACAAGTTCCATATACCCAAATCGACAGGCTGGTACCATAAATATCATTTAGCAATATGTGATCGCCTTCTATAGCCCAACTGCCTTCTGCGACACCGACACCTGATATATCTTCCGGACTGTGAATCCAAACCATATGATCGGCTGTGCTCAGTAGCATACAATATCCAGTCTCTATAAGGCTGTTATCTTCAATAGCCCACCACTTATCGAGGAAATAATCAATCGGGACTTCGGAATAAATCACCTCCGGGCTGTCGCAAGATACCCCCGACAGGATAAAAAAGAAAAGATACGCAATTTGCTTCATATAAGACACTTAGAACTCCTCAATACCAATGCGGTGCAACAAATCTCCCCTTCATTTCGCCAAAAAAGTCATCAATCACCTTTTTGTCGCTGCCCTTAGCTACGCCACCAGGCGCGATGATAATTTTATCATTTCCAAACTTCTCTTTATACTCGTTCGTATAAATAACATAACCCGCCGGCCGCAAGTCGGGGGTGTCTTTGCCGGCGCTAGGCACGATAATGAAATCCCAGCCCATATTATCGGCAGGATTTATATAGTTCGGCCACTCGCCGTAATCAAACGGAAGCTTCCGCGGCTCTTTGCCGCCAAACATTTTCTCCGAGCCCTTCGGGGCGTCGATATTCATTTCCTGCTCTGGATCATTCTGAATGATTGCTTCCATTTCTTCTCTGGATGGAATCACTTTCTCTTTTTCCTCTTCTTCGTTGAGGAACTTATTCCATCTTTCGAGCAGGAGCTTCACACTTTCTTCTCAAGTGTTTCTTTGATTATTTCTTCGAGTCTTGCTCTGGACATCTTTTTTAGCTGTTCTTTTATTGCCGGCTTAGAAACGGCCGGGGATGATGCGGCTCTCGCACCTGGCGCCCGACCCAATGCTGATCCGAAAGATTTTTGTTTGGCACCGATAGTCCATGGATCTTCACCAGTAAAAGCCGATGATAAATAATCAATACTTACATCCAACTTTTTCAATTGTAACAACAATTTTCCCAAAAGATCTTCTACTTTTGAAGAATCGCCTAGATCAGTGTTTTCTCTTAAGACTTCTTCTGCGATAATCTGCATTAATTGTGGTTTTGTAATTTTCATAATCTAAACTCCTGTTATCCTAAATATCTGGCGAGCATTTGGCCTAGCAAATCTCTTTCAATTCCGTCCAACTCCAAAGTAAACGGGGCTTCTCCGGCTTTAACTGCCAGCCACAAATCTTCCACAGTTGTAACAGACATCGGCCCTTCTGGCACGACTTCATCAGCCGGCACAACACCAGAATATGGCGCGCCAATACGACCCCCGGCCGCCTCTTCGAGTTCTTCTTTAATAATCTGCCTAAGTTGCTTCTTTGTGATTTTCATATTTGATTCCTTTATACAACGATCATAATAAATAGAAACAGAATGTTCATAAATCACAACATCTTCTTACTTTCTCAACGCTTCTCGGATCTCTTCGTAAAGCTCGTCATCGTATATGACGTGATTCTTAACCAATCTAAGTAGTCTTTTGAGATTTTCGACTTTTTTCGCAAGTATGGGGATGCTGTTCATTATTTTCCTGTATGGCCTGACGGGCGGGATGCCCTTCTTGATATCCATACAATAAATAGTTTAGAATTCGAGTTCATCCACCTCGCACAACCTCTTCACATTTAAACATTATGCTGGAACAGATAAGTTAGTCCGTTTTACAGAAGTTGCTACTAGATCGTCAAACTTGTAAAATATTTGCGAGTTTCATTTTAGAGTTCGCCCTCTATGATATTGGCAGTAAATATTGCTTTTACGAAGCCGTAAATTTTTGCCTCATCTCGTAACTCCTCCATATCTTTATCTGAAAGAATATGTTCGCGTCCTTCGACATCCTCTACAAGTGCGTAATAGGTTGGCGCTTCCTCTTCGTCTAGGCGAAAATCAATATGAGAAGACCCTCGTGGGGGAACTTCTTTCTCTTTTTTTGGTGTTCCGGCCTTCGGCGGCTCTGGTGAGGGCGCATATAGTGGCACGCGTCGATCTTGGGTTGGTTTTTTATACCCGGGGTGCCAAGGGGGGAGGCTTTCTTTCATTTTCGCGACTTCTTCGCGAATAATCTCTTTCAGACGAGCTTTTGTGACTTTCATTAGATATCCTCCATAGGGGTTTCACCACCTCGCACCACTTCGTAGCCGAAACTGCCGACCTGCTTGCCTTTGTGCTCCTCTCTTTCGTGCGCTTCAAGTTGTTCCTGGGCATCGGCCATATTGTCAGCCGGCTGATGGAGTTTGTCATGTTCGACGCAACTCCAATAATATTGTCGAGGAAGAATATCCTCGCTGACGGCAGCAAGTTCCTCTTTAATAATGTGTTTCAACTGTGATTTGGTGATCTTCACTAGATGTCTTCTCTGTTAGACATCTGCGGCCCTTGATCGACGGCCATATCGACTTTCCAATCTCTCTGAATAATACCCAATGCGTCTTTTAAGACGCCCCCGTCAGTATCAAACGCAGCCAACTGGCTCATAAGTTCCAGAACACCGCGAGAATCACCTTTCCCGGCGACGATCTCCAACTGACCAAGGAGTTCCATTATTGCGGGATCTTCGTCTTCTGCGGTTTCGACCATCTTGGAAAGTTCTTCCTTGATGATCTGTTTAAGTTGTGTCTTTGTGATTTTCATTTTAATACTCCTCGCCCGACAGGCTGTTCTCAAAGTCAACAACCGCATATTCCGCAATTTGTAAAAGATCTAAAAGCGTTCCATCTTCTGAGTAGTTATTTCGTATATGTTCTGCAAGAGCTTCCAATGCTGCGGTGTGGGGATCTGCTACGGATCTTGTGGAGCCTCCCGGCACACCAAGCCCATACTGTCCTACCTCATTAAGCTCTTCTTTGATGATCTTTTTAAGTTGTGTCTTTGTGATTTTCATTTTATTGTTCCTTTGGTTGATCAGGATAAGCCAAGCTTGGTTTTTTAGGGTGAACTATCACGCCAGATTTCTCTTCTATTTCATAATCATTCCAGTTGAATGCCGCCGCGTCAGGAGATCTCTCTGCATCAGCTTCCCTGGTGTAGAAGGCTTTCAGTCTCTCCAAGTTCACAATGTGCGCCCACTGTGCGCGCCCATCTCTATCAGAAAAGCGCACTGTAACAGGATACTCGAAGTTCCCAAACCGGGGATCGTCTAGCTCTGTTTCTTCTAAAACCCTTCTAAGCTCCTCTTTGATGATCTGTTTAAGTTGTTTCTTTGTGATTTTCATCTTTATTATCCTTTATATATATCGCGGCGTCCAAACCGGTTGCGGTCATATCTTGCGTCTCTGGCGGCGAGGTCTTCATCCTCATCCCCCCACATCCGGGCGCCCTCTTGATCAGTGAAGTCGCCGCGGCTAACTGAATCCTCGTAGGCGCGAAAGTCCTCGGGGCTGAGCCACTCACGGGTGTCGCCATCGGACACGAACCGCCAGCCTTCGTCATGCATCTTTTCTAGTTTCCCTATCTCTTGACCAAGGCGCTTATACTCGTCATAATCGCCCTTACCAAACGACTTTGGATCAGTTGTGTCTAACTTGTCTTTTATCTCTTGTCGTCTCAGTTTCAGAGCCTCGATGGGTTCTCCGTGATAATCAGCATAAAGTTCGGAAATCTCTTCCTTGATGATCTGTTTAAGTTTTGATTTTGTGATTTTCATTTAGTATTCTCCTTTGGGTTCCACCCCGGTCCAAAGCGCCCATGCCCTTTCCAGAGCCCTATCGGCGTCTTGAATATGGCCTTCCATCGTCGGCGGGATGACTCCTTCGTATCTCACAACATCTTTTAGCGCCTGCTTCGCAGCCTGAAGAAGTCCCAGAAGATCTTGATCGGGCACATTTGAATAAGGATCATCTAGCTCTTCTTTAATAATCTGCTTCAGTTTTGATTTTGTG
>Ga0080013_1005132_pt1 | contig 12412 bp, 26 predicted proteins | sample ETNvirenome_6_85_FD_69236 | JGI IMG/M metagenome (GOLD analysis project Ga0080013, IMG submission 69236) | Marine viral communities from the Pacific Ocean - ETNP_6_85 (SPADES assembly) (version 2) | ecosystem: Environmental > Aquatic > Marine > Oceanic | place: Pacific Ocean | collected 2013-06-19 | reverse complement strand
ATGAAGAAGCTCACAGGACAGCATTCACCGTTCACTTTGATGAACGGCGGTTTGTTTCACTTGGCCTTTGGTGCCATACTGACAGGCAGCGCATTCGGATTAAACAGGTAGAATGAAAACATCTATGAAGGCCATAGCTTTGGCGATAGCTCTTCTATGCGGGAGCGCACAAGCAGGTATACACGGCGTGCGATCCTCCTTCCTACTTGGGGATATATGGAGAGATAAGTTAAGCACCTCCTTGTTGTACTTGTCCGATAGTTGGTCAGCAGCAGAGAGGCAGTCCCATCGAGACAGACTCTTAAACAATGGCGATACCCACATAGACCTGTATGTGAAGGCCACCAGAGGACATCTGGCGGGTGGCACCGTGAACCCTGATGGTGACTTCCTGTTCAGGCTGAGAGAGTTGAGGGCTTCTGGTCTGGAGCCTGTGCTCTGGCTGATACCAGAGTCAAAGAACAAGGATCACGAAGTACCTATGGCTAACCACCTTGCGTTCATTGACAAGACAGTTAATGACTACGACAAGGAAGCGTCAGCCTACGTTGTGTGTCTTGAGTGTGATGAGATGTTCTCTTCTGCTGAAGTCAATCAGATGGTGCGTCACGCAAAGAGCAGGACCAACAAGCCAATAGCAGTACATCTGGCACCGGGAGTGGGTGGATTCAAGGGTGACACATCCTACTATGCTGAAGCAGACTACATCTTCTTACAGTTTGGTGACCACCTAACCGGAGACTACGTTGCCGACACAGCCATGGCAGTAGCCATGTTAAAGGAAGCATTGAAGTTAGGCAAGCCTGTAGTGGCTAACGAGTATTCCCTATACTCTGAGAGCGCACAAGCCAAGGCACTGGGTGACAGGCTATGTGCAGAGGGTGCGGTAGGCACTGGCAATGGCAGGACAGTATCGTTCTGTGGCCAACAGAGAGCCTCAGTACCAACAGCCCACGGTTCTGCCTCCATAGTTATTGGCATCGTAGCCCTAGCACTAGGAGCGACAGTCTATATGCAGAACGACTACTCATCAGTACGGACCTCCAACGAGGAGGGATTAGGAGCAAGATATGATACAGATGGCACAGTGTTCCTGACATATAGGATACGGTGGTGAAGATTGTTGTTGTCACTTGGAAGGATATAATCCAACACGCTGACTGGACCCCAGTGGAAGAGGTGGCGTGTCCTACCTTTCAAAGCATAGGATGGTTAGCTGAAGAGAGCGAAGAAGAAATAAAAATAGGGAGCACCCTTGATGATAAGGATGCCCCCTTTGGGATCACAGCGTTTCCCAAGGGCTGTGTGTTGGAGGTAAAAGAGCTACATCTTTAGTATTTCCCTCAAGGTGATTGCGTGGATTCCATTATAGTATCCCTCGTTATCCAACCCCGCAAGCATGATAACCCCCCTCCACCACTGGTACTCAGTGTCCTGGCACCATGTTTCGGTGTACTCAGGGTGGGAGAAGCAGCCTGCTGACAGACCGAATATCTTTTGGCCATCAGGTCTTGTTTGTTCAGCATGATTATATAGATGCGAATGCCCTTGAACCGCAGAGCAGTGCAGCTTTGTAACCAAGGCATGGCCTATATGAACAGAACTGATGGGCCTTCCCGCCACACCAGATGTAAAGTAATGGCTGAAGGTTATACCTTTGATTGTAACACATTTTTTGAAGGGGGTCACCTTCCACCCAAACTCTTTATACTTTAAGTCCTCTACCCCTATGGCACCGTGTAGCTCTGGGGTAGCGTTGACCGCCCTACTTATCCTATCCTCATGGTTTCCCAAGGTCATATACAGCTTGGGCTTGTAGTTCCTAACCTTTCTGATAGGGGCGAATAGCTTCTGCTGCGCGTCTACGACAGACTCCACATCCTTCTTGTACCTCCTGCCCTCAAACCCTCTAGTACCTTTGTCGTATGACGAAAGACTCGGCATATCAGCCATGTCTCCTATACATACTATAGCTTCAGGCTTCTCCCTAGCTATGAACTTCCCTAGTTTGGTAAACCTAGAGTTGTCATAGTCAGGATGGGCATGGGGGTCACCAATGATTAATAGATTCATGTATCTGGCCCTTTAGTTTCTTTAGAAAAGCTCCACTTCTCTTCAGGTATTCTGGTGGAATTCCAGTTCTTCAGATCAAGACACTTGAAGAATGTCTCCACATGAGGAGCGGGGTTGAACCTCTTCTCCTGGTATTCTCCAGTCTCCTTATCCAATCTCAGGATGATACCCATAGGCAGATCAATACCATGGATCTTGCTGATAGCCAGTGCGTATGCGGTCACCTGTAAGTGGTATGATTTGTATATCTTTTTTGATGTCTTGAAATCTATAACGCAGATCTTACCACCTACTTTAGCGACAGCATCTACAGTACCGGCATAAGGATAGCCATCATCATGGTGATATATCTTCTCTTCTGACGATATCCAGGTGGGATTGTTATCCCTAGCCCATTTAGCAAGGGCGTTAACACAGGATTTCTGCTCACTTCCCTCCGGTTTCTCGGGGGCTTCTGTTCCGGTTAGCTTGGACTTAATAGCCTCATCAATCCAGGTGTGAACATCATTACCCACTTGGGCAGCTTCCCAACTAATTGTTTTATTAGCTGTTTGTATGCCCTTATGGATATGATCCACTACCTTTGCAGGCATTTGGTAGGTGCCTACTAGATCCCCCGGAGCTAACTTGTAGGGTTCAAGGGACTGTCTAAAGAAGTCAGCCCCTTCCTTTACCGCCCAATCTGTCAGGTACTTCGGGAAGCAAGCATCAATTACCCTGGTAACAGCAGGGATTTTATTCCCATCTACCGTATATGAGTGCTTCAGGGGGTCATAAATCAGGTCAAATTCCCTTCCATCAGCGTAAGATATGTGCATCATTTATACCTCAAAAAGTGTCTAGTGATAGGGTAGTACCACCCGACGTTTTTATGGTTTGTAACCCATTGATTTACTTATGCTTTTTTACCCTCTTTTCCCTTTTTCTCACCCCTTTTATTTCAGCCCTCGTTGCCTTTCTATAATTTAGTTCATCCCTTCTGAAAAGCTCTTTGGTGCAGGCTGCGTGAACAGGGCAGCTTAAAGCGCTGTAAGGCTCACCATCGTCTTGGTAGTATACCAAGGCACCCTCGGTAATCTCTTTAGCTGTCTCTGACAACTGCCCATCAGATAGCTCCCTTGCTACAGACTGCCAAACATCTGTGCCTGCCTTGTAATTATGTACAAAATTACCAAGGGACATCATCTTTCTGCTTCTCTTCAGGCGCAGGTGATCTAGGGGGTGATGCGTACTGACCCTCCATAGGTTTGAACTTCAGCTTCTTATAGTCGCTACCTCCTTTGGACACCTTGTCCGTGAGGTTGACCCAGTACATCTTGCCGTCTACCATTGCCTTGCCAGTGAAGTCAGCTTGCCACTCTAACTCCTTCTTTTTGTTAATAAAAAGCACACCATCATTGTCTTGCTGTTCATATTCCACTTTCTTTGTCTCCCAGTTATCTACTGTTTTGACCCAAGGGTCAGCTTTGTGGTACATCCAGTCTGGATCAGCCATTCCTCTGGTTAGCAGAGAGTGTTCTGTACATATCTATTACAATTCTCTCAGAAGCTCTCTTGTTTTCCAGGTACTTATGGTCAGCCCAGGCGTTCTCTACCTTCTCTAAATGCTCCGCATATCCATCACTTGTAGCGGCGGTAGCTTCCCTTTCGGCCACAGTTCCTGTAGCTTTAAGGTATTCATAGCCCAATACTGTCTTCTCGGTGGAGTGCAACTTCTTCACCAAGGCGAGAGCGCGAGCAGAAGAATCGTCAGTATCAACCAAGTAATGCAATGCCTTTTCCACTCTTTCATCGCTAATCATCCAAGTCCTCTCCAAATAATTTTCTCGGCCTTTTGTAGACAAGTATACCAGAATTAAACGCTTTGTCAAGCATCTTATAAAGCATTGTAAACTGGTATCCTTTAGTTTTCAAACCCATTTATCCATCATAGCACCCTTCCATACATACGGGTGGATCAAAATCAAAGTATTCTTCGTATTGTTTTGGGAACATATCTCCCTGCTCAGACAAGTCTGCCCAAGAAAACGATCTTCCTAAACCTTTTATAGTATGTAGGTCTGCATTTTCTTCCATAGCTATTGCCCTAGCAGATAAATCTGGGTACTGATATTTCAGAGCTTTAATTTCTGAAGGTTTTGATGCAGGGCAGAAAAAACAGGCAGACTTTCCAGGTCTAGGTATACCTGCTTTTACAATAGCTTCTATACAATCATCCCTATCCCATCCCCATTCAACTAGGGGATAGCGATTTACATACTTCTTGTCTTCATATACCTTGGCTGTTCTATGCCCTTCCCCTGCATCAAACCCAATGAGCCTAATAATTTTCTCCCCTGTTGCCCAAAAATCTTTTGCGGGTTTCCAATTATTGCAATATTTTTCTTGTGGTTGTAGCTTGAATTTCTGCGAACAGGTCTTAAAACCATAAGCTAAACTTGGGAGTCTATTCCCATTAAGGCAGTCCTGCTCAAGGGTTAGAACATCTCCATGCTTATCCACTTTCTTGACCGTAATAACTTCTGGATAACCCTTTGTTTTTAAAAACTCATTGAATGTTTTTACAAACTCATAGGTATGTGGCTTCTCCCCACCTGTATCAGCAAACAGAATTAAATCAATAGGTTCCTCTCTCTGGATCATACCAATAATCATGGCAGCAGAATTAGTCCCCCCACCAAAAGATGCGATATTCATACAGTTACCCCCACATCTCCGATTTTAGGAATCTTACATAGCATAATACCATCTCTGTACGCTGTGTCAAGTGTTGATAGTATCATAAAGGGTTGATAATCTATTAACCACCTGCTTCCATTGTGTAGCTTGTCATGGCATGAGTAGCAGATCGGCATCGTCAGCCAATCAGATGCCTTATAGCTAGTGCCACCAGACAGGTTAGCATAGATATGTTTGAGGTGGTGAGGTGAGATAGTCTCATCGTGTATACCACAGGCGGCACACTCATGCGTGGCTACCCACCTAGTATACGCCTTGTTCTCCCACCTTTTATTTTTCGGTATCATCGTTGTCATACTCCCACATAGGGGTGAATCCTCTAAACGTAGCCCAAGTATGGATGTTAAAGTACACCCCATCAGAAGCGTATACACCCAGTCCTGGTACGTACTCGTCCCACTGCTCTGCCTCCCAGTACCATAGAGGCTTCTTTCCTAACAACTTAAGAAGCCAATACTTTACGTACTGTCCGGGCATTGCCCAGAAGGGCGGGTCGTAAGAAAAACATCCAGGCCAGTTATACTTTAGGTTATCCATGTACCACTGTGTTAGATGGCTTCTCTCATACCTGTTAGTCCACACCTTCTACACCATACCCAGTAGAGTCACAACTAGAGCCGGTAACACAAACATAAAAAATATTACTTCAAACATATTGACCTCCTAATAGTGTAGATAGAACCACCACATAGGCCATAGATCATGTCCATTACAGTGTCCCTATAAGTGAAGAATGGTATTAAGATAAACTCCATTATTTCCCATGCGATTACCGCGAAACATACGCTACCAAATACAACCGCTTGAAAGATGAATCTATCCTGCAAAACAATTGCGTTCTTATGGGTTAGGTATTGCAGCGCACCGGCTACAGAGTACGCAACAAACAAACCACCAACAAGATGCAAGGCTTTGTCTAATTCCATTCAAATTCCCCAAACTACTACCATCGAATAGATAAGGTAGAGCGTAACCACAGATGAAAACGCTACCCAAAACCAAAACGCTATATTCCACAAACCCCACTTAAACATTGTTCCTCCGAATTATCTTCGTAGATTAGCCCTCTCTTGGAGATTGCCTCGCTGTAGGGTACTGCTTTTATAGGCTGACCACCCCTGGAACCATCTGGGTAGAACGTCAACCCCCTCAAACCATGGCCGTACTTCCTAATAATCTTGGAGAAATTCTCCACATGAGACTCATTATTTAGCTCACTGCCCCACTCGGGAAGATTAACGGTACTGCTTACGGCATGGTCTATATACTTCTGTAGATCGAATTGAAACTTTATCCTTCTTTCAGGATCAGCAGCTAGGGCCTCTGCGTTTTCAAGTCCGTCCATTTGCTCGTTGCTGTATCCGTATCTTTCTTTGATTGCTTGGGCTGTACCGTCAACGACATACTTATATTTCCATTTCGTTCCATCGACAAGGAAGCGTCTGCGATATGCCACGGAGTAGAGAGGCTCCACTCCACCGGTCGTACCTGCGATAATGCTAATAGTCCCTGTAGGTGCAACCGCTCTATATCCTTTAGGACATTGGAGATAAAGTCTGTTACAGTGCTCGTCAGCGGATCTTTTGCTTTCGTGTTCATATACTTTCATCCATTTCTTGAGTTCGTCTGTCATTTCGTACTGATAACCCCTTTGCAGAAGCCATTCATGTACGCCCATTAAGCCTAAACCAAGTCTGGAGTTCTTCTGCCTAACCTCTGATACCTTATCATAGGGCAGGTGCGCTCTAACCAGACCGCACACTAGAAACTTGGAGGCTAAATTTACAACATCTTTTAATTCTTCTATGCTTTCTATGTTGGCAAGGTTGACCGAGCCTAAATTGCATACGTCGCTGTCATCGCTCGATACTATCTCACAGCAGGCGTTCCTCAATGTCTCGTTAGCCTTGTCTCCAAAGTTGAAGGAGAACCCTGGCTCACCAGTCATCAGGGCTTGCCTGCAATTCTCCATGAATACCTCATCGTTACCACCATCTAACCACTCATCACTGTAGTTTATGCTAATGTTCATCATATCCAATGGAGCGGGATAGTTAAAGTCTGCCATCTTTGCATCTGCAATGGTCATAGGACTACCATCTGCTGTGAAAGCTCCCGCTATGGGCATATCATGCCAGTTCTTTGCGTGGAGAAACCTCCACACATCACCGTGATCTGCATCCATGGAGCCGTACATGGCTGATCTCCTGCTTCCACCCTGCATGACGTTCCTACCCACCTCGTTGACGGTGTAAAGCAATGGGATAGGCCCGGACGAGATACCCCCAGTTCTGGAGAGGCTTCTCCCATGGGGCCTGCACAAACTAATGTCCATGCCGATACCACCGCCCGTCATCAGGCATGACATGGCTCTTTCAGTGAGGGAAGCCCACTCCTCTCTAGTATCCTCTTCTAATCTCAGGAGGTAGCAATTGTTAAGGAAGGGGGCAGGTCTTCCTGCATACCAGAGATACCTACCTCCAGGCATGAACTTCATCTCCTCTATGAACCTGACTAACTGCCCCTGATCTTCCTTGCCCAACAGGTTGTTGGACTTGCCAAACATATCGCCACAGACAAAGCTCACTACAGTCCTAGCCCTATCACCCCATGTCTCACCAGGAAACTGTTGGTACTTGTTTACGTATGTCTCTTCACCGAACTCTGTCTTGAACGTCATATCCTTACCTCTTGAAATCGTCTGACTCATCTTCGGCGTATACGCCATACTTGTACGCACCAGAGATCTTCAACACCGCTCTGGCTAACGCTCTTTTCTCTGCCATCTCAGCAACATAGTTGCTCATGCAGTTGCCACCCTGACCATGCCATGCACTACCAAAGGTCTGGATAGACCCATTGTAGTTATCCCTAGTGGCTGTGGCCTTTATACAGGCATAGTCCTTGCTTACAGTCCATGCTTCAAGTTTAACCTGTATGTCATTGTTATACTGAATCTTTTCTATACCTGTCCTGGTGATTATGGCTATTTCCTTACCACCCTTGGGTAGCTTGAAGATATCCTCGTCTATGTCCAGGCCATTCTCTTCAACAAGTTCAGTCAGAAACTCTCTCTTTGTGCTCATTAGCAATCTCCTTGAAATGTTTGAGCTTCACCATTACGTAGCAGTCTTCGTACTTCATCTGCTTCTCATGGAGCACCACCAAAGGAACTCTATGTTCTGCCTCTAGTATAGCTTGATCCATTGCAGAATGCAACCATTCTGGTAAGTTTTTCCTATGTTTGACCTCAATGCTCCAGTCTGAGTGCTCTACATCCCTGCGAGATTCCCCATTACAGCCAGTCCTCTCGCCACCCAAGAGCTTTGCGATCATTCTTTCACAATGTTTCCAGGTAGCCATTTGCTATTCTTCCCTGCGTCTTGACATCTTTGGTTCCACTCATCTCTGGTTTCCTCCGGTTTCTTCCAAAGGTTCCTTTTCATTAGGTTGTCTCTAAAGAGCTGCTTAAATGGGATGTCTTGGCCGTTGATAAATTGAGTGCTGAACCTCTCAGCATAATGAAAATCACACAGATAGAGCGGGGAATAATGGGTCGATTCCTTGTGGCAGTCGGTGCATTTCATGGCGATTCCTCTTTTGTGTAGTCTGGCAAGGATTCCGCATCCACGATCATATCGCACGATTGGCATCTTCTGTCCTCATCTATCCCAATATAACCACCGCAACCATCAGGGATACCCTGCAATATGTACAACTCTAGCACAGATGACAGCCCGGCGAGGTCAGTCGCTGTTTTGATGCTGAATGTGTCACAAAAAGACTCAAACGTCTTCATTAAATCAGCATCCATCTAGCACCTCCTTTTTCTGTCTTGCCATGTCCTTCCTCCAATCCTGCCTTGTTTGCTTGGGAACGTGTACCCAGGAGGTCAAGGTGCCGATAACCTCGCTAGGATCTGCACATTTAATGGCATTCAGCTCGTTATAATATTCATTCTTTGTGGTTGTGATCCCTTCAGCCAACATCAAGCCTCTGGCTGTAGAGAATCCAAGACCACCCGACCTAGCTTCAGCAGAATGAGTAAGAATCCCCAACTGAACCTCTTTATCGTGATCCCATACCTGCCTTTCTGAACCGCTGTACTCTTGAAGATCTGTATACACTTTGAATAACCTCTCTTTTGCGTTGTGTTTCTGCTTGGTTGAAACTCCAGACATTCTATCTACCTTCTCTACCGCTTGCAAGCATCTATTCTTATAGATTTCTATTGGTACCGATTTGGTCTTCTTGATATCGTATAATACTTTACCTCTAATATTCTCTACCCTAGACACCATCCTTTCAAGGGATCGAGACTTGATTTCAACGAATCTGCCTTTCTTATCTGTTAGATTGTGCCTCATATATAGATACCGTTATAGTTTAAGTTGTTGTTATTATTAATCTAATCCTACCCGGAGGATATTCCCCCTTTGTTATCAATTAGTTACGGCCCAACGGTATATATATGTAGGGTATAAACTAATATGGAAGAAAATCACCACCAAGAAAATAAATTAAAGCGTTTTAAGAGGCGTAATTTTGTGTCCAAACATAACAAGCACCGGGCAAAGCGTCATCCTACCTTAAAAGACTATAACAGGAAGGCTAAATACCCAACTCTCTATACAGATGCTTGACGATGCCACCGTGATACTCTCCTCTATTTGATAGGTTTACTGTCTTGTCACCGTGTTTACACTTCCAGTGATTGCTACCGTTTAACTTGGGAACAACGCCCTTTTTCTTTAGGTCTTTGAATAACACCCTTTGTTTAACTAGCATTGGTTATCTCCTATTCATTAGATCTTTTGCTTTCGTTCTCAATAAGTATGATAAGTATAATGGATACCAGGGCAAAGATCAATAGTAATTCAGTCATTGTTATCATCCTTTGATTGCATAGCCATTTGGTACTGCTCCTCTAATAACTGCTCCTCTTCATATTCCTCTCTCCATTTTAACAGCGGTTTAACAGGAGGAAAATAATCAGGATGCTCCAATGGTGGCTCTCTTCTATATGGCGGTTTATTCATTTTGATGCTCCTTTGCTATACCTGATATATCAGATAGGTGACTATGGAGTAGATCACAGAGTGTTTCTGCTTCTGTATATGATAACATATTATAAGACTCTCCACCATCTTTATCTAACATTGTTATATATATATATTCATTAAGTGTGTATATATCTATATCCATTTTGATTAACCCTTTTATTGTAAGATATCCTATATAGTCCCTCGATTGTATACTATAAATAGTTAACAATCAAGAGACCAATATAGGACCATTGTTATTTAGTATCTTTTGTATGGTGCATTTAGTGGGCAGATTACAGATTTCATATCGCCTACATGACCTTCGGCCAGTATCACCTTGTCACCTTTACCATGCCAGGGTTGCATAGATACCTCAAACCAGTCTATACCGTTATGTTCGAACAGTCTGGTCTTAATAGCACCCTTCCAGGATGCTGTTTCGGTAGTTATGCCAGTGTCCACATTACCCATTGCGGTAGGTGTGGTTTTTCTGGTAGATGTTGGTATTTGTGCATAGAAATGTGACATTATTTATACTCCTGTATATATTTAGTGGAAACATAGCCGGTGTATCCATTATAGCCATTATGTTTAGTCTTCTTTTCCCATACGTAATAGGTAGGATCAAGACTGCAGCAGTAGGTTTCTACCTTATCGGTATACCAGACTTTGCGCTTACCGGTTTCTGTATGGGTCATACCTGGAAAATTAACGTAGATTCTCATAGTTTTATACCCTAGTTAGTTAATACAGCATAACGGACTCTACACGAATCCGTTATACTTTGTCAACTAATCCATTTATTAATGTTGTCGAAAGCTTTCTTTAGATTCTCAGTATCGGTGTCTACGTAATCTACAGACTTGTTATCGCTAATCTCATCACCTAGAGCCCTGGACGCTATGCTAAATGCTCTCTTTATAGTGAATCGTACAGGGTCTGGAAGGCTGTTTAAGGTTTCTTGAATCTCGAATTTAGTCATTAGGATAACCTCAGTAGGTTTTACGATAGGGGTCAACGTGGCAAGGGTTGCATTCCCATTGAACATGTTGATATCTGTCATTAATTATTTCCCAATATAGCGGGTATCCGTTACTATCTTTTAATTTCCAATCTGCCATATTGGTTCCACAGTTTGCGCATTCGCCTACCTCAGTTCCCGTGCATGCGGATATAGTCATAATTGACAACCTCTAGTCTAGTTAGTACGCATAAGGGCCAGAATCTGACCCTTAAACCTATTAACAGAAATCATACGGATTAGGGTCTATGACAGTGTTGGGATGACGCAAGGGTATATCGCGCAGACCCTGCGATTTAGACCAGTCTACAAAGTATGGGCAATTGGTGTTTTCACTGGCCAATCTTTGTTTTTCGTATGATTTCGCTGTATCTCGGGAATTACTGTACATTCTATACGTTATCCCATAGTTTAACCCTAATTCTTTACACTGTGCCTGATAGGCGCGGATCAGCCTTAAAGAATCTTGATACTCATTAAAAGCTACTGTATCCATCTTGATAACCTCAGTAGTAAGTGAAATCTTAATATGCCATAACACCATAGGAATGTAAACACCTATAGGCGACTAATACTGTTCCAGGTACGACGTAATGATAATGTTTTCACACACTCACACACGTGCTCAAGGTTCTTTGGTTCTTGGTTTCGGTTAGTTCAGCTAAACCAGTTTGCAAACTGATATATTACCTGATATACCAGGGATATACTACTAGGTATACAAGAGATATATTAGATGATATACTACTGATATACCAGGGTAGGGGTAGGGGCCCCTCTTTTGTTTTTCCTTTTATATATATATTCTCCCCATACAGCGGAGGGATATATACCATATATAATAAAACACTAATACAGGATTATTTCAACAGGTGTACAACTATAGGAGTATTATTATGAGAAATATGTTACTATCTAACGCACATATTCGTGCATTTGACAAGTTCTTTGACGATGCCATGAACACTGGTTTCCGCTCACCGTTTGCCGTAATGGATCGTGTTCTTGATTCCATACAGGAGACTCAGGATGGTGCTGAGTTCACTGTGTACAAGATGGTTCCGGTGAAATACCGTTGTGAGCACCAGAAAGATGGCAGTGTTCACTATAACAGGGTTGTGGATGCCGAAGAAGAGCAGGATGCCCGTTAATAGCCTTACTGGTAGGGGTGGTCCCGCTTTAGCCTAAAAGGCCGTACAGAGCAATACAGGAGCTTGTGTGCTAGGTAATTACAGGAGAGTAGCTGTAGTAGGTTTGGCCCCAACAACGCATGATGATGCGCCTTTTGACGACCCTACCTGGGAGAAATGGGGTTTACCATGGGATGAGAGAAGTTGGCCTTTTCTTGACAGGTGCTTTGAGATACACCCGTTGGAGCTGTTGCGAGAGAAGGAGGCGATGCGCCCGACTTATTACGAGGACAGGCTGAGAAACCTTGATGTCCCGTTATATATGCAGGAGGCGTATCCTGACATACCTAATGCTATAGAATATCCTGTGGATAAGGTAATACAGAGTCTGAGGATGGATTACT
>Ga0080013_1005131_pt1 | contig 12413 bp, 25 predicted proteins | sample ETNvirenome_6_85_FD_69236 | JGI IMG/M metagenome (GOLD analysis project Ga0080013, IMG submission 69236) | Marine viral communities from the Pacific Ocean - ETNP_6_85 (SPADES assembly) (version 2) | ecosystem: Environmental > Aquatic > Marine > Oceanic | place: Pacific Ocean | collected 2013-06-19 | reverse complement strand
GAGCAATTTATGATGATCGAGGATTTATACAAGACCACCGAGAAGATAAACGCACATATAGAGAATATGGCTTTAAACAAAGTCAACATAGAATTTTTAAGAAAACAAATGGATAAAGTGTTAGAAGATATAGAAGAATTAAAAGACGATAACAGAGAAATACATTATAAGAATGGAGGTCATCAATGATCGAAGCTGTAGTTGCATTACTGATGTTTGTAGGAGGAGAGATTAAGGAAGCGCGTATTCAAGACTCAATGGGAATGTGCCTTAGTGGAAAACGTAAAGCGGAACGTCAGTATTCAGAAACAGTATCTTACAAATGCTGGAAGGGTAAAGCAGAGTTAGAGGAAAATATTGATGGATCTTTATCCATAAAGAAGCTAATCCTTGAATAAGAAAAAGAACCCAATTGCTAAGCTTTTAAAGTTCTTTACTCCTAAAGTTATAAAAGATAAAAAGAAGTATAAGAGAAAACAAAAACATGAACAAAAACAAATTTGGTCAATTAGAAATGTCAGCTCAAGTAACTAATGGAGTTTGTCCTACCTGTACTGAAGTAAGTATGTTTATTTCTCTTAGTCCTGAGATATTCAGGTGTGTAACATGTGGAGCAGATTGTAAACAACATATTAATGGTAAAATTTCATATATTCCCATTACTACTGCTCACAGCATAGATGTAACAGTGGATGTCTAGAAAAAAGTCTCTATACGGGGTAAACCTTTATCATAAAAAAACTCAGAGAAAACGTCCGGGCAGGCATAAGAAAAATTTAAATAAATCAACTAAAAGAATGATAAAAAAGAAATATCGTGGCCAAGGTAGGCCTTGACAAATATCCTCTGATATCCTATATATACAGCATGAAAGAAAAAGAAATAAGTATAAAAGTGAGTAATATTACTTCTAAACAATGGGGTAATTTATTAATTGAGCTTAATCTTGTAAAAGATACGTGGCGTCCTTATGGACCTATACTTAAATTAAAAGCTACTAGTCTAGATCGTATTATTAAATGGGGAAAAAAGACACACGATGCAAAAGAAGATTGACGAGGCAGTTATTCTTTGGAATAAAACTAAAAATCCAAAGTATAAAGATTTATGGTATAAATTGATTAAGGAGTTTGCAAATGGCGAAGACATTAATAATACTAATATTACTGTTCGATGGAACGTTAGTAAAAGAGAAGTACGATTTGGCAAGATCGATGGAAGTACATGAATGTCTGATGTTAGCAGACGACCATAGAGAAGCCATTGCTACTTATAAAGAATTTGAAGATGCCATGCGTAATGGATGGTATTTAAATGATGGTAGAGGCACCTGGCAAGGTGTGATCTGTGAATAAACCTATTCCAAAGGGAAAAAGGAATAGGTTAATTGTGGTGAGAATATGTTCTTATCACATTTCTGCCATAAAATCAAGTTTCTGCTATTTCTTTGCACATAAATGTAATTGAAACCTTGTGTTTATTAACTTCTTCTGGACCAATTTGTTTTAATTTTCTAGCAGCTTCTTCATAACCAGCAATACTGCAGGAATAAGAGTCTTTAAATGAAACAGGCCATTCATAGCCAGGTAGACAGGTCCCTGTTTTCATTGAACACATAAATAAAATTAAAATTATTTTCATCTTGACATTCTCTTCTTGTTATCCTATATAGTCATTATTAATAAATGAAAGGAAATATGACAGACACAACCAAATATAGAAATGTCTCTCTTACCCACGAAACATACAAGGGAGGACATCTTTTATCAACAAAAATGTTTAATGGTTTACAGGTTTCCATGTCTCAGTTGATTGAATCTTTAATATCACAAAAGATCAAAGAACTAGGATTGGAATCTAAATTAGAAGCATACGATCAGCCTAAGAAAGTACAACATAGAAAGAAAAAGAAGAATGGTAAAACTAAAAAAACAAAGAATTCATAAAACTATTTGTGAAACATGTAAAGGGAATGGCTACATTAAAATAGTAGATCCAGAAGACCCTAAAGAAATAAATGTTCACCAATGCTGGGAATGTGATTCGGAAGGAGAATTTTATGTATATGAACCTAAAGGTATTGCAGGCGATGATGCTGATTACGATGGTCGTAATACTGACAAGTTCTTGCACTAGTAATAGGGTAGAATATAATCCGATGCCTACAATAGTTAGAATGGTATATGGAGCTAAATAAAAAAATTAACAGTTGGGGTCAGTCTACTTTCCAATCGAGGTTTAATCAGCCTTTCTACCATCGGTTGACTGTCGCCCCTTATCATTCATCGCCGATGGTAGAAAAATGATAACTGAAACAGCTTACATCGCAGGATTATTTGATGGGGGAGGATGTGTAACTTATTCTAAAACACCCAAGAAAAGAAAAGATAAAAAGAAAGACTACACGACTTGGAATATTAGAATGGAAATATCCATGACTGATGAATCAGTTATTAGATGGGTTCATGAAGTATTAAAAGTAGGGACCGTATCTATACGTAAGCCAACTAAATCTCGGACTGGTAAAAAAACACAATGGCGTTGGCGTTGTAGTTACAGAGATGCTTACTACGTTGCTAAACTTATCTGGCCCTACGCACAAGTTAAACTTCATAAGCTAGAACAAATTATAGATCATTATAATCCAGAATATACAGATTTAAAAAATGTTGTACACTTGGAGGATTATAGAAATGGATAATTTTTTCTTTATAGTATTTGCGTCCCTTACAATGATGATAATTTTAAGTTTATATATGCTATTTACTCTATGAAAAATAAATATTACATAACATATTATTCAAAATCGGATGGTAAAAGAGTTAAACGTCCTTATAATCCACATCATGAAATGCAACATGAGTTTATTGCTGGCTCAGGTAATCTTTGTAAAAGATATTGGGACGAGAGTAAGGAAGGATTGCGCACGGCCAACGCACCATGGACCATCACGGTTAGAAAATGATTCAAACCACTTTCTTTCCGGAGAAGGAGGATCCTTCTTTAAATCATTCTTTTTTGGCTCCAGTAAAAATAGAAATTATTATTCCGGAACGAGAAATTAAACCAGATACTTATTTAATTTATCCAACAGGAGGGTTTCATCATTTTTATGGTACTCCAACTCCAGGTCACCCAAGATATCAACAAGCAATTTGGCCCCATGTTAAAAGAGTTAAATATGAAATGCAGAAATGGCAAACTAAACATAGACAAGTAAAAGTATTTATGGATAAAGACTATGCATTTGTTTCTCTTCTTTCTACTAGACTAGGTAAGAGATTAAATCGCAAAAAGGAAGAAAACAGGCTTTTGAAACTTACTTTTCATAGATTAGTCGCTCTTGCCTTTATTCCTAATCCAGAAAATAAACCCCTTGTGATGCATAAAAATGATGATACAACTAATTATCTAATAGAGAATCTCAAATGGGGAACTCCATCAGAAAATATGAAAGGAAAAATAAGTTCACGTCCGGATACTTTACAACAAAAATATTTACATTATTTAAATAGAGGCATAGCGAAAGGATGAATAAACAAAGAGAAAAGGGTCGTAAATGGGATGGTAAATCTAGACCTTCTAATAACCTATATAAAAAAAATTATGATAAAATTTTTAAAAAAAATAATGAACCCAAAAATAGATTAGAACAAATGGAAAAACTTAAACACGATCCAGTATTAGATTAGAATGAAAATACTAGCAATTAACTGTAGCCATAATGCTTCTATTACTTTTTTGGAAGATGGTATTATTAAATTCTTCTTAGAAGAAGATAGACTTTCACGCGTGAAGAAAGACACACGGATCACGAATCTTTGTAGATTCGTTGCCGACAGTCATTTTGATATGGTAACTTATACTCATGCAACCATTCCAGTAAATCAAAAAGCTTTCTATAAAAATATGATCGAGACTCACTTGAAGGATAATAATATAACTTATGATAATTTAATTGAATTTGACAAACATCATTTAACACATGCCTTTGCTGCTCACTATAATGCCGGGTATGATGAATCTATTTCTCTTGTTATAGACAATGGTGGTTTAGAACTCCAAGTAGATGGTAAGGAATTGGGAGAAGAAATACTTACCATTGTTAAAATGAGTAAGGATCATCCACCTCAACAAGTATTTAAGATATGTAGAAATGAAGAAGGTAAAACATTTAAGCCTCGAAAAGATATGGAATTATACAGCGTTGATACTCTAAGCCCTGCCGGAATGTATAATCTCCTTGCTAAAATATATAAAGCTAATGAAGCAGGTAGTATTATGGGTTTAAGTTGCTATGGAAAAGATCCTAAAAGTGTTCCGGACTACCCTTTTATAATGGAAAAAGATATTTTTAGAAGTGTTATTCCGTGGCTTTATCGGGCTATTAGTTTGCCAGATAAATATATCAAACATGATGTTTGTCGAGGTTTACAAAAAACATCTGAAAATATTGTAAAACATTATTTTAATAAAATAAAAAAAGAATTTCCTAACATTCCTATTTGTGTCAGTGGTGGATTCTTTCAAAATTGTGTAGCTAATTATGCATTATTGCAAAGTGGTTATGAATTCTTTGTAGATCCAGTTGCTCATGACGGTGGTACTTCTATAGGTTTAGCACAACATATGTATTATGTAACAACAGGAAAAAAACCAGAGCCTTATAAAAATCTTTACTTAGGACCTACTTATGATTTTGATATAGAAGAAGTAAAAAAATTAACTAAAGGAAACGTATTACAATTAGAATATAAAACAGTCACTGCTAGTGAAGTTGCAACCATTCTGGCTCAACAAAAAGCTGTTGCTATCTTTCAAGGAAATTGTGAAGCAGGCCCTAGAGCTTTAGGGAATCGTTCGTTACTCTTTGATCCAAGAGATCCATTAGCTAAAGAGAAAGTAAATTTAATTAAGAATAGAGAATGGTTTAGACCTTATGCTGGAACCATTTTATTTGAACATAAGGATCAATGGTTGAATTTATATAATAAAAAACACACTCCCTTTATGTCTTACGCCTTAGAAGTCTTAGTTAATAAAAGAAAAATAATACCAGGTATTACTCATATTGATAATACATGTAGAGCCCAGACTTTAAAAAAAGAAGAAAATATTAATTTTTATGAGTTAATTGAAGAATTTTATAAAATTACAGGAGTACCTATTCTCCTAAATACTTCACTAAATCAAGCTGGACAACCTTTAATCTATAAATTAGATGATGCTTTAGATTTAATGAGATATACTCCATGTGATTATTTATATTTACCGGAGAAAAAAACTATGATATATAAAAACAAACAATCAGAAAGGAACTAAATGTCTGAAAATCTTGAAATGGAAAGTCAAACCAAAGATGTGGAATTTGGCGAAAAACAATACGAACAAAAAATAAAATATAATGAGAAAAATGCAGATAGAAATTTTTTAAAACCTTCTAAAGAACCTCAAATACCTGTATTTGTATATAATTGGGGACCTTGTGTTATAAAAACTAAAATTAAAGATAACTTTATGCAAATGCTTCAAGAGCAAGTAAAGAAAAATCATAAAGATTATTCACATAAACTAGCAGGTCAATTAAAGACTCAAATTGGGTTTGATCAAAAAAGTAAAGATATTATATCTCCTGAACTGGCTAAATATCTTGGAGCTTATGATCAAATGTATCAACGTTACCAGAATAAACCTTATGAAAAGAAACCTAGATATGCTTTAACTTCTCTCTGGTGTAACTATCAACACGCAGGGGATTTTCAGCCTCCTCATGACCACGATGGAGCTTTATCTTTTGTAATTTATTTAGATATACCTCAGACCTTAATAGATGAGAATAAAGCTTATAGAGCGACAGGAGGACGAAGTATGGGCCCGGGTGCTATCTCTTTTCACTATGGCGAAGGCAACAGACAGTCTATAACTAATATGTCAGAATTTCCTAGCACTGGAGATATGTTTATCTTTCCAGCGTGGCTAAAACATTGGGTCTTTCCTTTTAAAAGTGATTCAGTAAGAATTTCCATGTCCGGGAACATTCATTCCCATGTTAATATTAATATGTTAAAAGAAAATGTAAAAGTAGTTATGGACGATGGAGAATGATTTCAAAATATCATCATCTATACTCACATGGATTTATTTGGGGCTTTCTCGATAATATTGATAACGAAAGTTTAAATAACCTTTGTATAGAAAGTTATAAAAAACGAGGCCATCCCGATAAAAATCATATTCATTATGAAGATTCTATTATTCCTCTGAATGACGAAATTAAAAAAATAATTTCTCAATTGAGTGATGCTTATTTTAATATATTTAATAAGAGACTGAAACTTCAAAAAAAAGAAGGACGCTGGAGTCATTGGTGCCAGGTGCATTATAAACATGAGTGTTCTCATATTCACGATCATTGGGGAGCAGCAAATGAGGGAGATAATCCAGATGTATCTGCTGTATATTATCCGAAGGCTCCGGAAAATTCAGGAGACTTAAGTTTAAGATATAAAAAACATGAATTTGATAGAAGTCAATGGGACTTCACTCCTCAAGAAAGTAAATTTATTATTTTTGATGCGACGCTACAGCATTTGGTTTATCCGAACTTGGTTGACGAACCACGGATCTCAATTGCTTTTAATATGATGAAGACAGATGATGGAAAATAAAGATATAAAAGAATTTCACGAATTAGATAGACTAAAAAAGATAAAAAAGTCTAGTAAATACAAGTATATAGAAGGAAAACAACTTACCGATGCAGAGTCGGGAAATCGAATTTATGACATCTTAGGTAGTAGACTTCCAAGCGTGACTACGATATTAGGACGTACAAAAAATCAACAATTTATAAAGAATTGGAAGGCCAAAGTTGGAGAAGCAGAAGCAGAGCGAATCAAGAATTTATCTAGTAAGCGGGGGACTGCCATGCACAAGTTCATCGAGTCTCATATCGAAGGAGTTGGGTACGATGATCTTACAGGGCTCGGACAGGAGGCGAAAGCCATGGCCCAAAAAATTATTGACGTGGGTCTTACGCCTGTGGAAGAAGTCTATGGTTCAGAAATTATGTTACACTATCCTGGGTTATATGCTGGGAGTACTGACTTGGTTTGTATGCACAATGGTCTGGAAACTATTGTAGATTTTAAACAGAGTAATAGACCTAAGAAAGAAGAATGGGTACAAGATTATTACCTACAGATTGCAGCGTATGCGATGGCTCATGACTATTATTATAAAAGTAATATTCGTCAGGGTGTTATTATGATGTGCACGCCGGATTTATATTATCAAGAGTTTAAGATAGCTGATAGTGCTTTAAGAGAATGGAAACATAAATTTTTAAAAAGATTAGATGAGTATAATGAAATGATGAATGGAGAGAAGCTAAAAGATTTTGATGTTGAAGGCTTTAAAGCTCAGTTTGAAAAGAAGAAAGATGGAAACAAAGATCATTGATAATTTTATAAAGGATAGAGATTTATTTAGTTTTCTTAAAAAATATTTTCTATTTAAACAACCTCATTATTATGGTCATGGTAGCTTTCCTATTTCTTTTGATGAAAAATATGAAAGTTCTTGGAGTAAATGTTTTTATGATTCTCCTCTTAGTTTAGAAAATCCGTTAAATTTTTTCTTAGCGAGAAAGATGGGTATTCAATGGAAAGAAAAATGTGAGATAAAAGAGTTTTATATTAACGTCCAGCATGTGGGGATGGAGGGAGAATTTCATGTGGATAAGTCTGATGTAACTGGAGTATTGATGATGCGAGGTAAGGGAGACTTTGAGCTTAAGGATGGTGGGATAATAGAATTTGTGGAGAATAGACTTATTTTGTTTGATTCTCATAAATTACACAGGGGCCATGCACCACGGCACAGGGATCACAGCCCACGGATCACGGTGGCAATTAAGCTGAATAGTGGTAAGAATGAGTCTTAAATATGGCAGGAATAAGGCGTCATGACAGATTCCTATAGGTATGTAAAAAAAAATAAATTTTTAAAAAAAAACTACTCTAGAAAAAGTGTCTTTTTGTACAAATGGCTTAGAAGTGTTGGTATATAACAATAATGATTGCCATTTCATGCAAATAAAAAGTGTCATGTGACAGATTATTTTGTCACATTTAGGCTAAGTGTGACAAGTTGTCCAGATTGCCCGCGCGCGAGGCAATTCGTTTTCATCTTAATTTCATTTTTTTTTACATACATATACAGATTTTGAGGGTATAAGATAGGATGCCTAGGAAAAGAAGAAAAGCTATTGCCTCAATTGGAACTCCCGATATACCTTATCCAAAAGTTCGAGTGGAGTGGATCGACTGTGTGAGTGACTCGGGCTGGGCTAATGAAAAAGAGTTTGATAAGATGAAACTAGCTAAACCTGTTAATGAAGGTTGGTTGTATTCAAAAGATAAAAACTCTATAAAACTATTTGCATCATACGATAGAGAAGATGATGGTAGCTTTACCTTTGGGGATCGGACGATGATTCCTCGGGATTGGGTGAAAAGGATACAGAGAATATAATTTTTAAATGATACAGGATTTTTTTCCTACTCCAGTCTATTCTGAGTATTTAAACTTAGATGTCAAAGATATTGCTCAGTATTGTTTAGAAATGAAAAGCAATACTAAGAGTGTACAAATCAGTAACGTAGGTGGATGGCAGTCTCCAGGTCTTACAGGAGAACATTTACTTTTGAATAATTTATTTAAATCTATTCTAGATGCAGCTGAAATTTATAGAGATGCTATTGATTATAAACATCCATTAAGTATTAAAAATATATGGATAAATATTAATGGTTATAAAGATTATAATATTGAGCATATACACACTACTGTAGCTTCTGGTGTTTTTTATGTTAAAGCCCAAAGTGGGGACTTAGTATTAAAACATCCAGCTAGGGATTTAATTGATCAGAATTGGATGTCATCTGATTTGCAGACATATACTTCATATAATTCTGCTGTATGGAGAATACCTCCGGAGCCTAATATGTTAATAATTTTTCCAGGCTGGTTGTCTCATCGTGTGGAATCAAATTTAGATAAGGAAGATAGAATATCTATCTCTTTTAATTTAGGTAGATGAAATCTTCTCAGGTTCCTCAACAGCTTCCCCTTCAACAGACTTCATGTTTAAAAGTGGAGCGTAGTCGTCTAAGATTTGTTTCATTTTTGCTTCTAGTTGTTCTTCTGTCAGTTCCTCTAGTTTACCTGTTTTTATTATTTTTCTATCTATATACAATCCTGCTGCTTTTCCCCTGTTGGCTTCAGCGTTTACAGCGGAGGAAAAACTTCCTTTTTTTAAAGCGGCTTCTCTCAGGCGAGCAAGTTCAGCAATATGGTTCTCATAAGTAACTTCGTGTTTCCTAATTCTTTCTTCTCTTAGCTCTCCAACATATTTAACTACTAATGGAGATAGTCTAGGATTCATTAGTTCTGATCCTTCAACTCTACATCTTTTTTCTGAATATCCTGCAAGTTTTGCAGCTTCCATTTGTGAGACGGGTCCATCAGGGCCTCCGAATACTACGTACTCAGCAAAGCGCTTCTGCATCTCAGTTAATCTTTTTGGAACTCCCATGTTTTTTTCCTATACTATACCCAATGATAAAGCAGCATGCCATTACCGAGAGTATGGCTGTTAAATGCCAAATTATAAAACTCATACATTGACAATTTAAGGTAACTATCCTATATTGTCAATATGAAAGATAAACAAACATATAAAACAATAAAGGAACACGGGGACGATATGTCATATGAAAATGAGAGTTCTATCACTAATGATGATAGAGGAGCGTTAGATTTAACTTTTCTTATAGATAGCCATAAGAAAGAGATTTGGGAATATAAACAAAGAGAATCACAATGGGTCTTGGATAAAAATCAATTAGATGGACACAAGAGAATTGTTGAAGAGTTGTCAGAGAAGATTATTAATTTAACAAAAGAGCGTGTAGCAATTAATGACCGTCTTGCTGAGCAATATACTATTAATGATGGCCATAAAGAATTAAATGGTAAATTGCAAAAGCAGCTTAGTGAGCTAACGGAAGACAATAAGAAGTTGGCAAAACAAATTCAAGATTTAAATAAGCGATTATCATTGTTATGAGAGTTCAAGATTTTCAGCAGTTCCTTAGTCAGTTTACAAAAGGCTCCGACGCAATAAAAAATGCACAAGTATTTGTGGAAGTAAATGGTAAACTTGCAGCAGTGAGACGTATGGAAGTGCATGAAAATTCTATTCCTATTGTTGGACACAAAGGTCATACAGCTCATAGACTAGTTATTAAAACAGAAAAACCATCAAACATTATACTACCAGATAAGTTACAAAATGATTATTAAAGCATGTCATGGTTACCTTAATTAAGACATGGGCCCAGAGGCAAAATTTTACCAAAAAATCAGAAAAAATTCTAAGGGAATTATCTGGAATAGGATTGAAAACCTTAGCGCTTTGGGTACTCCTGATCTATTGGGCTATAATACTTTTGGCACCTTTTTCACAGTAGAGCTTAAAGTAACAAAGAGTAAAAAAATCCGCTTCAGCCCACATCAAATTGCCTTCCATAAACTACATCCAACTAAAACTTTTATCTTAGTCCAGGCCCTTGGTCCTGGACCCTTGAAACATGTTCATATGTTTCATGGTTCACGAATAACGGAGCTTGCAGCTTGTGGCTTGACGCTTGATGCTTGCAGCTTGGGGCTTGAGGCTTCTATAAATTATTTGAAGAACCTGAACTAGGTTCTGGTTTAGCTTGTGGCTTGGAGCTTGAAGCTTGACGCTTGAGGCCCGGACCAGGTGAACGCTCGCTTGAAGCCGTCGCTTGCTGCTTGCTAATTACCCGATCCGATTTATTACGCTTACGTAATTCTTTATAATAGTTTGGATGTCTCCACATTTTAATGTTTTCCGTATGATATATTAGAAATTGATTTTGTCCAGCAGGCTCTACATTCTTTACACTTGCCGCCCTGGTTCGGGGCCGGGCATGTTGCGCTCTTCGTTACGACTGATGAAGTGTGAGTCCACGCCGTTGGAGGTGGGCCGTCGATCTTGCTTCCTGATAATCTAATTATTAAGTTGTCTGGAACCTCTTCAGGATCTGGAAGGTAGCTTCTCTCTTGTGTTGGCAGCCAGTGATTAGTATCTGGTGTAAGCTTACACACTTCTATAATTTTTTGCATGTGCTCAACGCTCTGTACGTCTCCCGCGTCGTGCCATCTAAACCATTTTTGCCGCTTGATTTGTGCTACCATAGCCATGACCCATGAGTCATGCTTCAGGCTGTCCAGTCTGTAGTACTGAGCTTTTTTAATTGCTGGATATCTTAAATAGTTTCCCTTCAGGGCATAACAGCCATAGCACGGTGTGCCTTTAACTTTTCGCAGCTTGGCGCCTGTTTGGCATTCCCAGGCTGGTAGGCTGTAGCTCAGGCCAGGCATTTTGCTGGTCCGGGTCATGCTGCCAGTTATTTTTTGTGCTTCTTTTACTTTCATATGTCCTTTATTATCCTATTAATTTACTCCAGTCAATAGTTGGGTCCAATTTTTCTAAGCTTGAAGCTTGCGGCTTGGTGCTTGAAGCTTGTTGCTTGGTGCTTAACTCTTTAAAAAACTTTTCACAGCTGGCCAGGTAACTGGCCGGCAACGTGCCATGGTCCTGAGTGAACCATGGCAGCAGGTCATTGTGTTTAATCTTTTTTTTCATACTTTTGCATATCCTGCTTTACCAGCTGCAGAATCTCATCTAGAGTGTCAGCTATTCTTCTAAGTTGTGTGACTTCACCAGTTCTATAAGTTCTTTTGTGAACTAGTTCTTCTAAGTCATGTATTTCTTTTAAGTTTTCCATTCCTTCATTCATATGTATTTCTCCTTTCTAAATTCATCCTACTATATCCCAGGACCATTGTCAAGCTTGAAGCTTGGCAATTATTAGCAGGACCATCGGATTGAAGCCCGACAGTAATTGTTTACCGGTGCACCAGGGCTTAGACCTGTATCCAGGGCCAATGGTCCAGCTAATAATGATCAGTCACTATGCTACGGGGGAGGTGAACGCCCATATTTACAGTTCACATTCGGGGATCCCTTACGCACTCACCCTGTTATAGTGTTTTATCTCCACAGTCATTAATGACTGATCCCAGATCCATCGTTGGACTAACCGCTAGCTAGAACGCCCACAATGGATCAGGGATCAGTTCTGGTTGATAGATATAGTTTGGTTTATACCGTTATATTTTTGCAACCAGAAGTTGTCCCAGATTGTTTTAGTTTATAAGGTTGTGTACAATCAAAAAAACCTAAATCCAATATAATACTTGACAATCCTATTGTCAAGTGTTAAAAAACATTTATGCAAAATAAAAAACAGAAAGGCAAC
>Ga0080013_1005130_pt1 | contig 12418 bp, 15 predicted proteins | sample ETNvirenome_6_85_FD_69236 | JGI IMG/M metagenome (GOLD analysis project Ga0080013, IMG submission 69236) | Marine viral communities from the Pacific Ocean - ETNP_6_85 (SPADES assembly) (version 2) | ecosystem: Environmental > Aquatic > Marine > Oceanic | place: Pacific Ocean | collected 2013-06-19 | reverse complement strand
GGATGTGGAGTATGCTAGCCTGTATTGTCTAGGTAAAGACTTGGCAGAAGTTTGTCCAGAATCACTGCAGCCAAGATTCGAAAAAATAACGAGCGAATTAAAGGCCTTTTTGACTTCATTTCAAGAGTCAAAGATATCCTTAAATGAAAACTGTTTTTTTGACCTGGTGCCGAAGAGATTTTTACTAGAATACTGCGATGTTAAAAATAAGATTACAGAGCACGTATTCAAAACGTACCCCAAGCCTGGAAATTATGACTTTCTTCTTTCTCTAACAAAAACCCTTGAAGATATCAAGAGTAGAAAACTAAAAACAAATATCAGGTGTCTGGATAAACAACTGTCTAATCCAAGAACAAGGCAGTTCATTAAAAAAATGTCCAAAAATAATAAAAGAGTGTGTTATAATATAGCCGGCACGAAGACGGGCCGTTTGACAACGACCAAAAGCAGCTTTCCAATCTTGACATTAGACAAGAAATACCGAGGGGTTATAATACCAAGCAACGATTGGCTATTAGAGCTAGATTTTAATGCGGCAGAATTGAGGACTTTCTTGGCTCTATCGCAAGTTAAGCAGCCAGCCGAAGACATACACGAGTGGAACATCAAAAACGTCTTCTGCGAGGATATAGACAGGGATACTGCAAAGACAAAAGCTTTCGCCTGGTTATATAACTCAAAGGCTCGAAACGAAAAGCTAGAGAAGGTCTACAGAAGAGAAGAAATCATGAATAAATTTTGGGACGGGGAGAACGTAATTACAATTTTTAATCGCAAAATACCTGCCTCGAAGCACCATGCGCTGAATTATATTGTACAGAGTACGTCCAGTGATCTCTTCTTAAGAAGGTTAGTAGCGATAAACGAACGACTTAAGGGTATGAATTCTTTTGTCACGTTCAGTATCCACGACTCTCTTGTTATAGACCTGGACGAGAATGAACGACACGTGCTATCTGAATTAGTTGAGATATTTCAGAACACAGACTTGGGAAATTTTAAGGCTAATGTATCCGTGGGTAAGAACTTCGCTGAAATGAGGAAAATACAATGAATGTAGTTGGCCTCGGCTCCGCGGGATGTAATATCGCGAAGCAATTCGATAGGTACCCTCAGTATACCACGTTCTTTATCGACTCCGAGAAAAGATCTGATGAAAACTTCCTTCAGATAGCGAAAAAGGTATCTCATGAAGAGTATGAAAATAAAGTGAGGTTAAAAAAATCATTCTTTGATAAGATAAAGGGCGATACTATGTTTATCGTCGCCGGCGCGGCATCTGTATCGGGCCTCAGCTTAAGAGTGCTGGAAAAAATGAAGCATTTAAAGCCGACTATCTTGTATATTAAGTCTGACACCTCACTATTGCCCGATATCAAAAAAAAGCAAGAGCGCGTTGTATTTAATGTGCTCCAACAATATGCTAGGTCTTCTTTATTCGAGAAGATGTATATTGTAGATAACGTTTCGGTGGAGGCCGTCTTAGGAGAGGTGCCGATTAAGGGATATTATGATCACCTTAACAACTTAATAGTTTCTACAATGCATATGATAAATGTTTATAAAAACTCCGAGGCAGAGATGGACACTTTCTCGTCCAACCTCGAATCTGCCCGGATTGCTACTTTTGGACTAGTAGACGATACAACCGGCGAAGAAAAACTCTTTTATTCGCTTGACACGCCGCGCGAGAAGATGTATTATTATGCAATCAACGATGATCAACTTAAAAACGATGGCAGCTTGTTCAAAAAGATCAAGAAGCAGGTTAGAAAATTTTCTGATGGCAATCTTAATGTTGCGTATAAAATTTTCTCTACAACCTACGAGAATGATTACGTTTATTCTATGAGCTACGCTTCTTTCATACAGAAGTAATTTTTTGCTTGAATACGATAAAAACATGCTTATAATAATGATGTGTTTTAACTGCACAATAGAAAATCTTACGAAGATTAAAAAATAAATTTCTTAAGGAGAAAAAGATAATGGCACTTGATATGAAAAAAATGAAGGCAAAGTATACAGCTTTGCAAAACCGAGGTCGAGGCAATGGCAAGAGCCACTGGTTTCGTCCTCAAGATGGGGAACAGGTAATTCGCATTGTTCCCACCGCAGACGGCGATCCGTTTAAGGAGTTTTGGCTCCATTACGGTGTGGGAAGGAATCCTGCCTTCCTTAGTCTTAAGCGCAATTATGGTCAGGACGATCCTCTTGATAATTTCGTTCGCGCCCTTTATAAAGAAGGGGATGAAGATAGCATTAAGATGGCTAAAAGCCTTTCTGCTAAGCAACGCTTTTTCTCTCCCGTGTTGGTTCGCGGCGAGGAAGAGAAGGGTGTACGCATTTGGGGATACGGAAAACAAGTTTATGAGCAGTTACTCAATCTTGTTCTCAACCCCGAGTATGGAGATATTACCGATGTTGATGCGGGTACGGATCTCACGCTTCAGTATGGTAAGCCAGCTGGAGCACAGTTCCCGCAGACTAACCTGACACCACGTCGGAAATCTTCTAAGCTAACTAAGTCTGCTGACACTACGGCTGAGCTTCTTGATACGATTCCCGACATCGAGGGAGCTTTTGACAAGAAGTCTTTCGATCAAATCCAAACTATCTTGGATGAGGTCATGGACTTGGAAACAGATGACGATTCTCAAGGGACATCTCGTTTCGGTTCAAACGCTGTTGATAGTGCTTTGGCAGATTTGGAGAGTTAACACTCCTTTGCTGTGGATCGACACGGCGGTTATGCAGAACCCCACGGGAAGGCACAGGGCTATCAGGTGCCTTAACTCACTTAAAGGAGATAAATAAATGAGTTTAATTAAAGAAGGTGATACTATACAAGTTCACTACAAGGGCACACTGGAAGATGGAACAGAGTTTGATAACTCGCGAACCCGAGGAAACACGTTAGAATTCCAAGTAGGAGCAGGACAGCTCATTGCTGGGTTTAACAGTGCGGTCGAAGGAATGAGTCTTGGAGAAGTTAAAACCGTAACTATCCCTTTTGCGGAAGCATACGGAGATATTCACAAAGAAGCTTTTCGCGACTATTCAGTAGAGTTGTTCGGCGAAGATATTGAACTAGAAGTAGGAGGAGTTGTTCAAGGAACTACTCCAGAAGGACAGCCTCTCTTGGCTAAAGTAACCGCAGTAACTGATACTACTGTTACTTTAGATCACAACCATCCTCTCGCAGGGAAAGATCTAATATTTGAGATTGAGGTGATTGAAATTGCTGGATAAAGGAGAAATCAATGACAGTAGGTAAAATGTCGCCCGACGACATAAGAAAATTATTGAACAAGTCTGCTGGTCAGAAAATCTCTCACAATCTCAATAAAGATAACCCTACAAACGTCAAACAGTGGATTCCAACTGGCTCTCGCTGGTTGGATTCAATCGTTTGTAGGGGATATCTGGGAGGGATCCCAGTCGGGAAAATCACCGAGATTGCTGGCTTGGAATCGACTGGCAAGTCTTACATGGCGGCACAAGTAGCCGCCAATGCCCAAAAGATGGGCATTCAGGTTGTCTACTTTGATTCTGAATCCGCTTTGGATTCTTCATTCCTTGAAAGAACAGGTTGTAATGTAGATGATATTATCTATACGCAGGCAATTTCCGTAGAGAAAGTGCTTGAAATGATTGAGACTTTGATGATAAACAATGAAAATAAAATGTTGTTTATCTGGGATTCTCTTGCTTTAACTCCAACCGAGAACACTATTGAAGGCGACTTCAATCCTCAATCCTCCATGGCAGTAAAAGCGCGTGTTCTTTCAAAAGGTATGCAAAAGCTCACGGTTCCGATTGCGAATACTCAAAGCACTATGTTGGTTTTGAATCAGTTAAAAACCAACATCACCCGAAACATCGCAGAGACCTTGACCACACCTTATGTAACCCCTGGAGGCAAAACGCTTCCATACACTTATTCATTGCGCGTGTGGCTCACTTCCCGAAAAGCAAAGAACTCGTTTGTTACAGATGATAAAGGTTTTAGGATCGGTTCAGAGGTCAAGTGTACTTTGAAAAAAAGTCGCTTTGGAACTCAAGGTCGCCAATGCACATTTAAGATTCTTTGGGGAGATAAGATTGGTATTCAAGATGAAGAAAGTTGGCTTGAAGCCGTGAAAGGATCTCCACAAATTATTTCCAAGGGTCCTTGGTATAGTTTGGTTTACAAAGATGGAACAAACGAGAAGTTTCAAGGAGCCAAATGGATGGACAAACTTCAAAATGAAAAGTTTAGGAACCGCATTCTTGAAATCATGGATGACGAGATTATAATGAAGTTTGATAATAGAGAAGGGAATGCTTCAGATTTTTACGAAATAGACCCAGAATAAACTATTTATCTGGAAGGATTATAAGAGTTTATGGAACATATCGTAGAAAAAGTATTTAAAAGAATAGTAGAAGCAACAGAGAAAGACTTAATGAAGTTCGAAGCTGGGCTAGTAATCAGCACCAACTATCAGATCTCTGATATCCTCACTACTATTCGCGCCTTCTCTGGTGTTGTTATTGTATCACCAGGGGGAGACACCATGAAGATGGGAGAGCTTAAAGAACGCTCAACCATCACTATGAAAATTGTACCTCCTGTTGATGTGAAAGAGTATATAACGCTATTGAGAGAGAAAATCGCTGCCATCCCCGGCATCCTTTCTTTTAAGATGCGCCCAGTGCAAGATTAAACAGAGGCTAAAATGTCTAAGAAAACTGTGATTGTTCTGGACATGAACAATCTATTTTTGCGTTCGTATATCATGGACCCTACTATTTCGCTAAATGGACCGCCCATTGGAGGAATAAGAGGGTTTTTTCGTTCTTTGCAGAAGATTTGCAGGGAGCTTAGCCCCACGAAGATTGTAGCGTGTTGGGACGGCGAGGGAGGATCCCAGAAACGCCGCCAGATTACTAAAGAATACAAACAAGGGCGTAAGCCTCTTCGTCTTAATCGCTCCGTTCAGGCGCTCACATCACAGCAAGTTCAAGAAAATCAGGTGTGGCAGAACATACGAGTAATGGAGTATCTAAACCAAACTCCCATTATCCAGCTCGGCTTTCCAGGTGTAGAAGCGGATGATGTCATTTCTAAAGTAGTCCAGTCAAACAATCTGGCGGATTACAAAAAAATTATTGTCTCCGCAGATAAAGATTTTTGGCAGCTCATTACAGATGACACGATAGTTTATCGTCCCATCGGATCTGAAACTAAAACTAAAGAAATAATTTTAGAAGAGTTCGGCATTCACCCCAACAATTTTGCATTGGCTCGGGCGATTGCAGGAGATAAAAGCGATAATCTTCCTGGTATCGACAGGGCGGGGCTTAAAACGGTGGCGAAAAGGTTTCCTTTCTTACGAGAAGAGAAGGACTTTTCCATTAGTGAGTTGTTAGATTACTCACAGAAAATGTTGACCGAAACAAAAATAAAATTTTATCCTTCGATAATCCAAGGTCAACAGACTATACTACGAAATTATAAAATGATGCAGCTTAAATCTCCTATGCTAAGCGCCCAATCGGCTATTGCAATAAGGCGTATTCTGGCTGAAGCAGAATATATTTTCAATCGCACCGCGTTCAGGGCTCATATGATGAAAGACGGTTTTGACATGGGGAAGAACGGCTTCTCTGAACTCTTTGCCTTTTTTCACAATATATGCCTTGAAAATCGCACCAAATAAGTTTATAATATAACTTAAACAAGGAAACATTATGAAAGAAGACGTCACGTTTTCCAATTATGGAAAATCGTTTCAAGAGACATTATCTCAATTAATTTTTGAAGACCGAGCTTTTTCTGAACAAGTGGAAGAAGTCCTGGATATTAATTTTTTTGAGTTAAGATACCTACAAGAGTTTGTCCGCTTGGTGTTTGGGTATAGGCGCAAATATGGCGTCCATCCATCAGAAGAGATAATGTCGACCATTCTCCGAGCAGAATTGGAAGATGAAAGTGACTTGATTAAGAAGCAAATGAGAGATTATTTTGCTCGGTCAATCGCCACCAAGGTCAAAGATGTGGATTATATTAAAGAAACTGCCCTTGACTTCTGTAAAAAACAGAAACTTAAAGAAGCGATGATCAAGTCTGTTGGTTTGTTACAACGCTCATCTTTTGGAGAAATAAAAAAGATTATCGATGAAGCATTAAAGCTCGGCACTGATAACAACTTTGGTCATAATTACAAAACTGATTTTGAACTAAGATATGTTGACCGCCCGCGCAATGCTGTTTCCACCGGATGGATAGAAATGGATAAGATTTTAAAAGGCGGCTTGGGCAAAGGAGAGCTTGGTGTAGGCATCGCTGCGACTGGAGCGGGCAAAAGTATGGCTTTGGTACATCTAGGCGCAGCTGCGCTTAAGGCTGGGAAGAACGTTATACACTATACGCTAGAACTGACGGAGCCTGTAGTAGGTCTCCGATATGATAGTTGTCTTAGCGGTGTTCCCATCAACGACCTTCGCGCTTACAAAGATCATGTTTATGAATCATGTTCAGACGTAGAAGGAAATCTTATTATCAAGGAATATCCTACAAAGTCTGCTTCTACTAACACAATCAGGGCACATCTTTCTAAATTAGAAAAAAGAAACCATCCTGTTGATATGATAATCGTTGATTATGGAGACCTTCTTAAGCCTACTACACATTTTAAAGAAAAAAGAAATGAACTAGAGTCTATTTACGAAGAGCTGCGCGGTATCGCCCAGGAATATGAATGTCCCTTGTGGACAGTTTCACAAACTAATAGGTCGGGATTGAATACAGAAATCATTACAATGGAATCCATCTCAGAAGCATTTAGCAAGTGCTTTGTAGCAGATTTTATTTTTTCTTTATCGCGGACTATTAAACACAAAAATGAAAATACAGGGCGAGTTTTTATTGCTAAAAATCGCAATGGTCCAGATGGTTTGGTCTATCCTATTTTTATGGACACGGCTAATGTTAAGATCAATATTTTACCTCAAAATCATGAAACCATTGACAGCATTAATCAAAAATCTTTGCAGGACGAGAAAAATAATTTGAAGGAAAAATATAAGAATTTTAGAAAAAATAAAGGATTTTAAAAATGGACGTAACTCAGCAAATTTTATCAGATATTACCGTGCATATGAAGTATGCACGCTTCTTGCCCAGGAAAGAAAGACGAGAAACTTGGAAAGAACTTGTTACCAGAAATAGGAAAATGCACACCAAAAAATATCCTCATTTAAAGGAAGAAATTAATCGGGCGTATAAATACGTCTATGCAAAAAAAGTTCTCCCTTCTATGCGTAGTATGCAATTTGGTGGCAAACCCATTGAGGTTGCTCCTAATCGTATCTATAACTGTTGTTTTCTTCCTATTGACGATTGGCGTTCTTTTTCAGAAACTATGTTTCTTCTTCTTGGGGGAACAGGGGTTGGATACTCCGTTCAAAAACATCATGTCGAAAAGTTACCGGAAATTCAAAAGCCGAATTCTAAACGAACCAGGCGATTTTTAATCGCTGATTCTATTGAAGGCTGGGCAGATTCAATCAAAGCGTTGATGAGAAGTTATTTTCATGGCGGCTCCAAGATCCGTTTTGATTTTTCTGATATTCGCCCCAAGGGCTCTCGCTTGATGACTTCTGGAGGTAAAGCTCCCGGACCCCAACCTCTTAAAGAGTGTCTTCTTAAAATTGAAGGGATCTTAAGTGAAAAGGACGATGGCGACCAATTATCTACAATTGAAGTTCATGATGTTATTTGTCATATCGCCGATGCTGTGCTTGCTGGCGGCATCCGCCGAGCTGCTCTTATATCTCTTTTTAGCGCCGCTGATGATGAGATGCTTGCATCCAAAACAGGACGCTGGTGGGAAAAAAATCCACAACGAGGAAGAGCAAACAACTCTGTCGTCTTGATGAGACACAGAATAACAAAAGAATATTTTAGTGACCTGTGGAATCGCGTAAAGGCGTCAGGAGCAGGCGAGCCAGGCTTTTATTTTACCAACGATAAAGACTGGGGCACCAATCCATGTTGCGAAATTGCCCTACGTCCTTATCAGTTCTGCAATCTCTGCGAAGTCAATGTCAGCGACATTGAAACACAAGAAGAATACGAAGCCCGAGCTACCGCCGCCGCATTTATTGGCACCTTACAGGCAGGCTACACCGATTTCCACTATCTACGCGACGTATGGCGTAGAAACACCGAGAAGGATGCTCTCATTGGTGTGTCCATGACAGGCATAGCGTCGGGCAAAGTCTTAGAGCTTGACATGAAGAAAGCCGCCCAAGCTGTGAAAAAAGAAAATAAGCGGGTTGCTTCTCTCATTGGTGTTAAACACGCGACCCGCACCACCTGCGTGAAACCAGCAGGAACGACGTCTTTAGCTCTAGGAACTTCTAGCGGGGTTCACGCCTGGCATAATGAATACTATATCAGAAGATTACGAGTGGGCAAGAATGAGCCCATCTATACATATCTGGTGATTAGCCACGGCAACTTGGTAGAAGATGAATATTTTAGACCCCACGATACAGCCGTCATCGCGATTCCTCAAAAAGCTCCCGAAGGAGCGATTACGAGGAATGAAAGCGCTCTTCAACTCTTAAAAAGAGTGAAGAAGGTAAGCGAAGAGTGGGTTAAAAATGGACATTTCCGAGGTCAGAACACTCACAATGTTTCAGCGACCATTTCTATTAAAGACGCTGAATGGATTGATGTAGGAGAGTGGATGTGGGAGAATAGGAAATTCTACAATGGTTTGTCCGTTCTCCCGTTTGACGGAGGAACTTATGTTCAGGCTCCATTCGAAGATTGTTCTAAGGAGCGTTATGAAGCGCTTTTGGAAGATTTAGGAAATGTTGACTTAACAAAAGTGGTAGAAATAGAAGATAATACAGATCTTAAAAGCGAAGTTGCTTGCGGATCTGGTGGGTGCGAAGTCATTTAAACAAAGGAGAAATAAATGAGTGATCAAGATAAAACAAAAGAAGAGTATGTTGTAGACTTTATTAAATCGTTTGATGCAAACGAGCAAGCAATGGAGCCTTACAAGGAGCATCGCAAGGACCTACGCAAGAACTTTGCGGATAATGGATGGCTTAGCCGCGATGAGATGCGCCACGCAGTGAGGGCATATCGTATGCTTAAGAAAGATGAAGATTTTGACTCTTTGCATACCATTTACAACAAGCTTTCTAAAACGTTGGGAGGTTTCTAGTGAAGCCCTGCAACCGTTTCTTGCTTATTGAGCCTAACTCTGAAGAAGAGGAAAAACAAGAAAGTTTTGTTCTTGTTCCTGATGCTTATAAGCCAAAATCACCTTACATCCAAGCAAAAGTTATAGATTTCGCTGATGATTGTAAAATAAATGTGAAAAAAGATCAAATAATCGTGGTTGATAATTCCATGGTTCAACAAGTTGAAATTAATAAGAAAACAAGTTTTTTAATTTTAGAAAACTATGTTATGGGGGTGGTGGAATAAGCTCATAATAGGATTTTATAATGTTATTATTCTATTTATGAGTATAAAATTCTTATGAATGTTTTATTAACCACGCTACTTTCAACAATAATTTTAGGGGGATATCCTCAAGATAATAATATCAATGAGGATGTATATTACGCCTACTTGCCCATCGTAGATGAAGCAACTTATAATTGCAAATACGCAAAACCAGAAAAAGTTGATGTAAATCTATTGTGGGATTTAGTTAAAATTGAAGCAAAATATAATCCTCCCAAATCCCTACGAGGGATGTTGCTTGCTGCTGCATGTCATGAATCGGGTTATCACCCTAAAGCTTTGGGCGATTTCACTAAAAGAACACGCCGACCCCGAGCAAAGGGCATATTGCAACAATGGAAATGGGTTGAGAAATATGGTATAAACCGATTCAACCCACATCAAGCAGCAGATTTTTGGATGAAACACGTTGTAAGACAATTGAAGAGCGTTAAAAGAAAATGTAAGTTTCACTCAAAAAAACGATTATGGATAGCGGCTTGGGTCACTTCAATCAGATACCCCAAGGCATCAGGCAGATGTTATGAAAGACCTTTACATTTAAGGATTTTAAAAAAATGGAAAAGGAATATAAAGAGGAAGTCAAAACTCACCTGCTGCTAAAAAATCACCTCTTTCATTGGAAAGAGATAGTTATAGGAGGCACTTTAAATGCTTGCATCTACGCAAATGAAAAAAATTCTTATATCCTCAATAATACTATGGACAGCGTTCATCCTTTCGACGCCACCAGCTTTGGTTATGATTTGGGGATAGGCGAGCCCTTTCCCAAGGGCTCCAAGAAGATTGATTTGCTTGATGCGCTAGCCTATAAGTTAGCTTTCCAGGGATTGAATCCCTTTGGTGATAAAGTGTCCTCTATTCGTTTAGAGAAAGACAAGACGCTCAAGGTTACGACGGTAAACTCTCGCGTCTTCCGTCTGTCCTATGACAAGCTACGCATCTTTGATCTTACCAACATTCATGATTTACCCTTTGAGGCAGAAAAAGTCACAAAGGGCTTTCGTGTTTTTGATTGGTTCGATGTGAATCAAGGCGCGAAACACGGGGTTGACTTTTTAGAAGACACCCAATCCCACTTGGTTAAAAATATAAGGTTTTATATTACTGATCGGGTCGATGGTACACATGCTTTTAAAGATCTTGTAGCTGAATCCTTCTTAACTGAACAACAACTACACGATCCCGAATACTCGGATACATATGCCCGCCTTAAAGTTCTTTGGATGATGAAGGACGGCGGTATAAAAGGTCCCTTAAATGGAACGGACAGAAGTGGTAGAGTAGTATACAGACCTTTAAAGATCGATTTAAATCGACGAGAAGTGATCCCAGTAACAAAAATAAAAAGTATGGAATGTGGAGATATTATAGTTGACAGCAGAAACACAGAAGAGATCCTCTCAACCAGGACCTAACTTCCATTTGGCGGGAGTAATCCCTGCGTCACATCCACCTTTTGATTTCAATATGCCTTGGTCGGATGTCATGATGCCCATAGCCCCCAACTATTTAGCCATAGAGCGCTCTGTGGTTGAATGTGCGTACTCCGGGTGCGAAACTATATGGCTTGTCTGTAGCGACGATATAGAGCCCCTTATAAGGCATCGCCTGGGAGACTACATTCAAGACCCTGTGATGTTATATCGTCACTTTGATGATTTCCTTTATGATAAGACCTTGAGACAAAAGCCCATTCCCATTTATTATGTCCCTATTTCCGCACACGACCGCAACCAAAAGGATTCGTTGGGATGGGGTGCTCTCCACGGAGCATTCACCTGTCACAAGATCACCCGAAACATTAGCCGATGGCTTAAGCCTGACATGTTTTACTTTGCTTTCCCCTTTGGTATCTATAACATAGGATTTTTGCGAGAACATAGAAGGTTAATTTCTTCAAAAAAGAACTTTTTTTTAGAATACCGAGCGGAAACCGTATTGCATAATAAACCTTGGGGCTTTACTCTGTCTTGGGAGCAGGTAAAACATGTTAGACACGAATGTCTGATGAATATTCAATCAATCCGGAATGCTTCCTTGGAACAAATATTTGGATATTTAGAACTTGGTGATTATAATAAGGTAGAAATACCAGAGGCAGAAGAAATAAAAAATTGGGAAACATACTGCGATGTTATAAATGGTATCGCTAAAAAAATCACCAGACCGACTGAAAAAATCCTTAAATACAGAGAATTTGAGGGCATCCCTAAGTCGGATGACTAATTAATATACGCTTAAGGAGACATAAAAATGGTTAACAGTTTAAAACAATGGGCTACAGAAGTAACGACGGGTTCGGCTCGTCACTGGCATTGGGTTGCTCTCGCCGCCGCAGTCCTCCTCGGTCGAGGTTGTTAGTGAGAATCAGCTTTGGAAAATTCCATGAGATTATCAATGAAGAAGTGACCAAGTTCTTGTCGGAGGTTGATATTTCCGATAAAGAACTTGATCGTCTTCTGGCTATGGGACGTGGAGAAGATGTTCCTAAAGAAAAGGTGGTACAAGTTATTGGGGATAACCCCGAAGAAGCCACTGATGTTATGTTTAGTTTGCTCGGACCCGACGGAATTAAAGATATTATGATTGCTTTAGCTAATGCTGCTGGAGACGAAGAGTTGCTTCAATACACCAAAACCATGACCGAAAATGGGGAACAATAATGTATGGAAGGGTACTGGGTATTAGCTATAATCACAGTTTCTGTTATAATAGGATTTTTATATAACACAGATCAGGATAAACACCAGTGAAGATAAATGAATTAAAAAATTTAGTAGATGAAGCAATGCAAGAAAACACGGAACAGAAAAAAACTACAAGGATCCCTCACAATCCTGATTATTTTCAACTAGGGTTTGGTTATGAAGAACA
>Ga0080013_1005129_pt1 | contig 12422 bp, 21 predicted proteins | sample ETNvirenome_6_85_FD_69236 | JGI IMG/M metagenome (GOLD analysis project Ga0080013, IMG submission 69236) | Marine viral communities from the Pacific Ocean - ETNP_6_85 (SPADES assembly) (version 2) | ecosystem: Environmental > Aquatic > Marine > Oceanic | place: Pacific Ocean | collected 2013-06-19 | reverse complement strand
ATAATTCATGAAATTTTTAACTCTAACCGATTGATCTTGTTTTTCTCTTGTCGGTCTTCCTAAAACCTGACATCTAACCGGACCATCAGCCGGTAATAATTCTTTATAAGCTTGCGCTTGAAATTGTGTGACTGCTTCTGCTAAAACTGGATGGGTTGCACCGGACGCTCCTTGAAAAGGTCGAGTTCTCATTTCAAACTGAAAACCTAAAAGTTCTAGTCCTTGAGTATAGGATCTTTCCCATTCTCTTCTGGATGCTTTGTAATCTGTGTAGTTGGCAAATAGTTCTGAGCCTATTGGATCTAAAATAGAATCGGGCAGCAAGTCTGCTAGATTCATGTAATGATTGTCGCTTGTATCTGGCGCAACTGCACCAGGTTCGAAATCAATGTCGACTGAACCATCTTCGTTTTCAGTAATCTCTGTTCCTTCGTGTGAAGGAATGGATTCTTGTACTGCTGTTTGAACTTCTGTTAATTCGTCTTGAGACGGTAGGGTTATGTTTCGTCTTACGTTAGGTAAGCCCTTATCTATTTCTGCCATGTGGTTTCTCCAATCTTTCTGGTTTATATTGTTTTGGATCTTTAATCAAGCCTCTAGGGTCTGGTCCCTTTAGTGGGGGGATTGCTTTCCATTTAACATCTTTCATGTTTTTGGTTAATGTGGGGTTTTTCATTTGTAGCGGTCTAATATATATTGATCCACACCAGACAGGCCACCTCTATTCAAAAATTCTTCTTTAACTTCAACTGTTTCTTTAACTAACTCATGATCCTCAGGTAAACTCTTAGCCCATTTTTGTTTGTTTAAGGCGTTTTCTATTCTTTGATTTAAAGCTTCTTCATTTTCTTGTTCTAATCCTAAATCCTCAGAACGAATGCCCAATTTGTTGGGCCCAATATCTCTCCATCTATTTTTAATATTTTTAACTAAGTCGTCCGAAGAAATTTCTCTTAATGATTTGACCGTTGCTCTTTTACCAAAATCAAGTTCATATGGAGTTTTCCATTCATGTTCTTTACCTTTTGCTTTTGAAGCTACCCATTCTCCGGCCTCCCAAACTAATCCTGGAATATTACCATAGTCTTCCGCTAGATTCTTCAACCCCACTTTGCCAGAGTCCTTTATTCCTAAATTTCTAGCTTGCATAATTGGAATCATATCTAAAGGTGCGGCAGCTCCTGCAAGAGCAGCTACTGGCTTTAAAACTTTTCCTAAAACGCCTGTGATGCTTTTAACTACATTTGATTGTCCTAAATTTGCGGGAAAAGAATGGAAAAAAGTACCCACACCGTCGATCTTTTTTAAGTCTGCTTTTTTTGCTTTGTTTAATAGATACGCTTTGAAGACTCTTCTCTCATTTGCATCTAGTTTATTTATATTCTTCCCCATATCTTTATGAATCCATTTTTTAGAGTCACCACCTATACTGCTTCCTTCACTAAAAGAAATTAAGCCATCGGTACCAATACTTGAATTTATTTTTCTCCATTTTAATAAACCCTTATCTTGAGGAAATTTTTTATAATGATTATCTATTAAATTTTGTACGTCCTTATCTATGGCCTTTAACTCATCCGGTATATGTTTTACATTATTAAAATCTATTTTAGATAAAAGTGCCTTTCTTTTTTCCGCAAGTACTTTTATTTTTTTGTTTATATCTCCCAGTCTTTCATTAACTTCTTTAGGTATAATAACAATGTCTTTTGATCTAACGTCAAACTCATCTGAAAGAGAATATAAATGATGGGCCGGATGACCTCTAGTTCCACTAGCTCTCATGTTCTGATATTTTTTTATAAGCTTATCTCTTTCAACTTTATGAGCTGCTTTTTCTTCAGCAGAGAGCTTGACATATTCCAAATCATTAGCTTTCTTATGTCTAAAAATTAAATCATGAATTCCGTCTTTTGAATAACCTTTAAGAAATCTTTCATAGATTTCTGCGTTACTTAGAACCCCAACTTTCTTCCCACCTGTAGACGTCTTAGCAGAGCTATATCTTTTACGTAATGCGTCATCAAAAGCTGCTTGTTCTGCCACATCAGCAAAAATAAATTTTCCATTGTGTTGTTGTACTGTCTTTCCCTTCTTAAGTAATCTCTCTCGTACTACGTCATCCGATGCTGTTTTTCTTGTTAACCAACCTTCTGATGTCTTTGATTTAGTATCAGACCAAACAGTTCCATGTTTATTAGTTCTTTTATAAATATGTGTATCTGTTTTAACAGGACTCGTACTACCTGTGTTTTTTTTAGTTGGTCCAGTTGCTTTTTTTATTGTTCCAGGAGGTCCATCAGCAAACCCAACTCTTTCCCTAAAGTGATTTGCGATTCCGCCGGTTGCTAAACCGTCTTTACCGCCTTTAATAACTGTTGGTTTCCATCCTTTAAAAGCTTCTAATCCTTGTTCCCTGACACTTGTCGCTGGTCTCTGGACTCCAGTGACTGGCGACGGGGGCTTAATCGGCATTTTTGCCTTCTGAATACTCTTAATATTCTCTAAAAACAGGTTTTTTTGGTTTTCAGTCGCGTTTTTTAGCGTTCTTGCGTGAATTTTGATATTTTCAAGGATTTTAGTCGGAATTTTTTGATTTTTTGCAATAAATTCAAGTAATTTTGGGTTAACACGCGTATTAAACAGGCTTTTTCCCATTTTTACGATATCTCCACCCATTCCAATGACATCTTTAGGCTTAATTCCTATTCTACCGAGTATTTTAAAAACTTCGAATAATCCTTTTACGTACATGTCTAATAATACTCCTTAAAATCAATTGGTCGAGGTTTTTCTTTGTAGTCTTCTGGGTGACCTAAGAGTCCTCCTTGTCTAAATCTCATGACAGCTTGGGTTGTACTATCCACAAGGTCATCATGTTCGCCAAAGGGGAATGATGCACATTCCTCCATAACTTCTTGTGCAAATTGCAGATGGGTCGGAGCCCAAATCTGTCCAGCTTCAAACATAGGCGAAACTGAATTAACTCTACTATGTTTATCATTTCCTCGGCTCGGCGTAAAGTTAATAACTGGGATTCCCATATTTCTCAATTCGTAGGTCAAAGGTAATCCTGCAGCTTTAGCTTCGATTAAAACTATTTCCGGTTCCCAATATTTATATAACTTCAGAGCCTCTCTTCTTAAATCTGGAAACTCGAATCGGTCTTTAACGGCATCCAGCAACAAGAGACTGGGTTTAGAATCTTCATTTTCACGAAAAACTCCCCAGGTGGTAATAGCTGAAAAGTCAGCGGTTTCTTTTTTTAAATAAGCGGTGTCATAACTCTGTATGACATAATCACATCTAGGAATTCCTCTATCCTCTGGCCACTTCTTCCACCACTCCCTTTTAATTAAAGCGCCTTCTTCTGAAGTTGGATTCTGCATATACTGCGCATTCCATTTAGGAAGTGCAACAGATGCTTTAACCGATAAGAGTTGCTCTAGGTCCCAGTATTCTGGCCACACGGGTTTACCCGATGGCATAATCGCTGGAAACTCCACAACTTCCCACTGATCGGCTTTAGGTTCTTTTTGTGCATTCTGTAAGAGTCCTGTTAGATCTCCTTTATTCCACCTAGTCATAACCAGGACGATTACTCCATTCGGTTGAAGTCTTTGTCGTGGTCCTGTGGTGTACCATTCATAAGCTCTCTCTAATGCTTTCTTGGACATAGCGTCTTGCTCCGAGTGTGGGTCATCAATAATTAGAAGATCCGCACCTCTTCCGGTTACAGCTCCTTCAACCCCAACAGCAAAGTACTCTCCGCCTTGTTCTGTTTCCCAGCGACCAGCGGCTTTACTATCTTCCATGAGTCTTGTAGGGAAAACTTCTTTATACTCTGGGCTATCCATTAAGTGTTTAGCTTTACGACCAAATCTTACAGCCAGTTCGGCTGTGTGGGTTGCTTGAATAATTTTTAATTTTGGATTCCCACCAATCATCCATGCAGGAAGCAAGAAAGAGGCAAATTCAGATTTAGTATGCCTAGGTGGCATATTAACAATGAGTCTCTTAATTTTTCTAGCTTTTAATTTATTAAATTTTTCTGCAACAATTTTATGATGGTACCCTTCTATGAAATCGGGCCACATGTGTTTTACAAACGTTAAAAAGTCTGTCCGAATCTGTTTATGTTTTTGAGTCCTATCTAATTGAACCAAGTATCGTTTCAACTCGCGTCTAGTCTCTGGGGGCAGGTTTTCAACCTGTAATTTTTTTACAATATTTTTTATATCAAGCATAAGTGGCTCTTATGGTACCAAAACGTTTTTTAACCCCAATGACTCTCTAAATCAAGGAATAAAGCAAAAAGTAGTGGGACCCCTTTTAAAAAAAGGAAATTCAACCTGTGCTAGATTTACTTTTTCCGGATCGGACCTGGTACCTCTATGAATCCCGGCGCACAACCTGTGGTTGATCCCGGCGTGTGACATATTTGTCACATGTGTGTGTATTTATGCAACATACAAGATAGTGTGCCTGCGACATTATGCTCCCATAATATCCTATAATAGTTGTTGACACACTATCCCTAGTATGCGCGAGGTGTGGCGCGTTAGCGCCACAACCTATGGTTGATTGCACACTAATCTAATAGTGTGTAATATTCTTCTGTGAAGTTCTTTTGGAACCAAGTTAAACCTTGTTGCATTAACTTGAAGTCCTCAACTCGTTCTGCGCCAATGATAGTATCATAGATAGCAACTGCAAAAGCTGGTAGCTTTGCAAACTGTTGATGACTTTCATCATTAAACCTATTACCGATTGTTATTTCTTTTGTTGGTTCACTACCAAAAAAACATTGGTCAAATGGTTTAGGTATATTGTATGTTTTGTTATTGTATTTTATTTCTTTCATATTCCTCGCTTTGTTATCTGGGATTATATATGATAAGTCAATCATTGTCCAGAACTATTTTTAATTATTGTTCTTGTTGCTTGATATGGTGTTCTTACATAGTCAGTTCCATTATGTTGATATCTATGGCTCTCGTATTTTTCTTTTTCAACTTTGATTGGTGTTTCTAGTGGCTCGCGTCTTGGTGCTATTGCAATAATACTAGTTAAATGAGTTCTAATATAATCCATTAAACAAGATTGATTACAAAAATAATCCCAATGATTTAATGAATTATCATTGCCCCAATTATATCTGCCTTGTTTTATTTTAATAGTTCTTAAAACTTTATTATCTCCTGAGCCTCGCACTCTTGATTGTGTTTCGTTAGTATGGCAACTCGGACCATGACACCAATTATAATCACTCATATATTTTTTCCTCTCTCATTTCTCCAATACATTTAGCATGGCTCGCTAAAACTTTTTCAAGTTTAGATAGTCTTTGTTCTAATGTGTCAGCTATTTTATTCATTCTTCTTTTTTCGTTTTCTCTTTCTCTTTCTTCTGTAATAATTCCAATGTTGCCCTCATCATTATCTATATTTAATTGCATTTAACCTCTCTTGTTTTTTTTCTTTTTGTTTTCTTCTGTACTCCTGGAAATAAAAATAGGCGCAACTAATTGTTGCGCCTAAAATTATAAGAATTAAATCTTTAAACATTACATTGTTAGTGGAACAGTATAATATTGAGTTTGCCAATTTTCTTCCTTCTCTAAATCAGCTAATTCATTTAACTTCTCCACAGTTAATGTTGCTTTAGTTTCATCTGCTATTGCTGGCATACTATGAAAACTAAAATAAGGATTTTCGTTTCTATATTTTCTCACTTTAACTATTAGGTGAGTATATAAAATTGAGTTTTTCTTTTTTCCGAACATTTATGCTACCTCACTTGTTATGTTAATTGGATTTGTTGCGTGTCGCCATTTGTTTCCATTTTTATTTGGTTCTGCATTTAAATCCCAATAGATAAAAATGTCATTACCTTCTTTAGAAACAAAATGTTTTCCTGGTGTATCTGTATTTGGCTTTGTCCAAGTTCCTTGTCTATTGATAATCTTACCATGTTTTTTTGCATAGTAAGAAATCACGAACTTTGGATATTCGTTTAGTAATTGTTGTACTCTTTCGGCTTTCATTTTTCCTCGCTTTGTTAATTGTTATAATGGGATTATAGCACATAATCCCATTAATGTCAATAGCTAATTTATCGCTTGTTTTTCATACTCCCTTCTAGCGAGTATTTTAGCTTGTCTTGTTATGGTCTGGTTCTTCATGGCTTTTAAATGTTCTGACGCACTTTTTGGATTGTAAATAGTTAAACCTGAACTATTACATCTAATTATATCTGCCTCGTTAATTGTCGAACCACTCTCTTGAGCAAACTCAATAGCCTCATCAAGATATTTATAACTCTTTAAAACATCTTTAATAAAGTTAGTTTGTTTCAAAATAGACTTAACCCATTTATAATGTGCCATGATTAATTGTCCTTTTTTCTGTTGCCACATTTCAAAAGTTTTATATTCCTCTCTTGAAACTGCAATCTGTCTATCTCTACAATACTCACGACCAATTAAATCTAACTCATATTCTTTATCCCATTTATTTGCGTATGAGGTTAGATTATCTCTACCACATGAAGTTCCAAGATACTTGTCATTTGCGTCTTGATACTTTGTCCAATGTGGATTGCTATCTTTGCCTTCCATCTCGATTGTAATATCGGGATTACAATCTTTTTGTGCTTTCAACTCATCTCTAAAATAAGCATAGCCAAAATCTCTTGAACTTGGTCTGTAATTATCCATTTCATCTTGTCTATCAACTCCATCAATATCTCCATTTAATCTGAAATCAAAATGTTTAGAGATGTATTTATCTTCTTCATCTTTTTCTTCTGGTTTTCCCATGTAGCCAAAATGGAAACAACTATCCTTTGCAATCGTATTTACATTAGGATATTTGTCTTGAAGATAATGTGCCATATCCACATCTTCTTTTGGATATTGTCTTGTCACGCATTGTTGAGCAAGTTCCCAGGTTTTGTCCTGGATTGCTTTAAAATTTTCCCTCTCTTGGAAAAATTTTTCTTTTTCTTGAGTATCTTCCTGTTCTGCATAAGATTTCATTTTTACTGCAACCTTATTTCGATACTCTTGATTTAGTCTTATTCTACTCATTTATCCTCTCTTTCTGTTTTTGCATAACTTAAATCTTATACTATCCCATAATAATTGTCAAGTCCTAAAAAGGCAATACAACCTGTGGTTGTGCTGTATATACTACTAACCACCTTCCCCAGCCACCTGCCAAGTGTATATTATTTTCTGGGATTTGTCAAGAAGTTTATTTTTATTTATTTATTGATCGCTGCTCCCAGATAATGTAAGATTAGAATTATGGAAAGTAATAAAGATTATAGAATTAAAGTCACCATCAGAAATGATAGACTATTAACCGCAATGGAAAATCAGGGTTTTGTAAGTGTCTCCCAATTTGCTGCCACCAATCAGTTAAATTATCAACGAACATCAGAAATTTTTAATGGAAAATTAAAACCTATAAATGAAAAAGGTAAATTAAAACCTTTAGCCGAAGAAATATTAGCTGTTCTCAATTTAGACACAAGCGACGCATTTACAGATAGACAATTAAAAGGCTTTGTAAGAACATCATTTGAAAAAAGAATTAAAGAAAAAGACCTACTTAAAATTGCAAACCCAATTAAAAATCATGAGTTACTAATCATGGAAAAAGAAGTGAACCAAGTATTGGAAAAAATAATAAAAGATCTAGGTCCAAGAGGAGAAAAAATTGTTAATATGATGAATGGTCTAGCTGGATCTGTAGAACACACTCAAAAAGAAATAGGACAAATATTAGGAATATCTGGTGGAAGAGTAGGTCAAATATACCAAAAATGTTTAAGAAAATTATCACATCCCAACAATTTAGAAAAATTAAAAAATACGGGCATGAGGGATATATACGGAATATTTAAAAAGAACATAAAAAAAAATATACTATAAAAAAATGTTTACAATTAAAACATTAACTAAATACCTAATGACAATAGAAGACCAGGACCTCCCGGTTAAAGTTTGCATGGATAATACAAAACTTAACCTGGATAAAATATCATTAAACAATACTGGTTATGGTGGATGGGACCAGGGAGAAATTAGGCTAATGGCCTCAAGTTACAAGCGTCAAGCAACAAGCAAAAATAAAGCTTGACATTAGATCTGGGATAATATAAGATATCCCAAACAACAGAAAGAGGAAAACATGAGTACACGAAGCAATATAGCAATAGAAGACCCGAAGACTAAAAAAGTAAAAGTTATATATGTTCACAGTGATGGGTATCCCTACGGTGTAGGTAAATGTCTAGTTGATCATTATAACAAAAGAGATGTTGCGGAGCTATTATTCCAACATGGAGACGCTTCCTACCTGGGAGACACCATTGATGAGTGTAGTTTTTACGGTCGCGACTGGGACAGGAAAGAAGATCCAGCAAAGACCTATAGAGATGAGTGGATGTACATGGACGCTATTAAAGGAGATATATTTATAGAATATATTTATATCTTTAAAAATAATAAATGGCATGTAGCAACTCAAAAACATACTACAGTCAAAGATGGTTACGATCGCGGAACTTTGTTTTATTATACCAAGTTCGAGCCTGTTATCATGAACAAGGAATATATTAAATACAAAGACAAACATGAAAAACACGCTGAAGTTAAAATGATCAGCCAGATCGGCAGCCTGTTGAAGGGTGCAGGGTTCAGCGGTGATAACATCCAGATACAAGGTGGAAATGCCAAGAAAAAAGCAAACTAACAACCAGGACCTGGCGGCAGCAATGCCGCTTAGTCAAATTATTAAAGAACTTAACGAAGAGAATGCGCCGCCGGACGGCTGGCGGCCTGAGGATAAAGTTACAAGCAACAAGCCGCAAGCGGCAAGCGTCAAGCAGCAAGCGCTTGACAAACTAGTATTATAGGATTATATAAGACTCATGAATTTAAAAGAAGCTAAAGAAATAACCGGCGGCCTGAGCTCGCCGTCTAAGATGCCGGGCTATGCATATAACCTGCCGGCCTGGCAATGTGTAACGGGCGTCAAGCTGCAAGCAATTGAAGGCTCAGTCTGTTCAGGCTGTTACGCCATGAAGGGCCGGTATAGATTCCCCAATGTAAAAGACGCGCTCAACCGTAGGTTGAATTCTTTAACACATCCCCAATGGGTGGAAGCAATGACTGTGCTAGTGAGCTGGTATAGCAGGAAGATCCCATGGTTCAGGTGGCATGACTCTGGAGACCTGCAGGGAGCTGATCATCTTAAAAAAATTTTTGAAGTGTGCAACGCCACAAAGCAGGTGCAGCACTGGATGCCAACACGTGAAGTGAAGCTATTAAGACTCATGCAACCTGAGGTTGTACCAAAAAATTTAATCATTCGTGTGTCCTCGCATATGATAGACCAGGGACCAGTCAAGAGCTGGCCCCATACGTCGACTGTAGTTCGGGCAGGCAAAACCTGCCCCGCTCAGGACCAGGGCAACGAATGCGGCAGCTGTAGACAATGCTGGAATAAAGATATAAACAACGTTGCATATCCTAAACACTAATGACCTGGTATCACCCAAAGTATTACGCAGAGCTCCGGAGGCTCCGGAAGCTACAAGCAGCAAGCGACAAGCGGCTACAACCTGAAGTTGCAAGCACCAAGCCACAAGCTACAAGCCACAAGCATCAAGCACCAAGCGATTCGAGAAAAGATTCTATATCTATAAGCGACAAGCAACAAGCATCCTGATTTTTAAATCCTTCTTTAACAAGTGCCAAGATACAGGTACCTGGAAACAATTTGCAGGAGCCCTGACTGGGCTTCTTGGCAAGTATAAAAGTATTCTTTGGATGTTGGATATGAAATGAAATTTGATGTGGCGAGAAGCGAATTTTATTACCTGAAGTTACCTTTAGCTCAACAGTAAAAAAGTGGGAATTAGTATTGTAGCCCAACAGATCAGGAGTACCAAGTAAGCTAGTATTTTCAATCCTTGTCCATGTAATCTGTGGTGTAATTCTTTTAAGCTCATGCCATAATTTTGTTTCGGGTTTCATCAAAATAATGACGGTAACAGAAGCTTAGACAATGAGCTTTGGTGCACCCATTTGAGCTACTTCTTCATGTGTAGAAATCACAATTCGATGAGTCTCTCTAGCACCAAATATTTTATTTTCAACTAAATTCACGCTCTGAATATCATAATGTTTTCCATCAGGAGTTCTAACTTGAACTCGAGCATCTTGGGCAACACTACTTCCTTTCTTTGGACCTACGAATCTATCGAAGATCATAATTAAATCTCTACCTTTAAGCATTACATTAAACCTTTTTTTCTTAAATCATGGATTGGATTTTTTAAAGACTCTAATTCTTTTTGATGAACCATATTATCATATTGATGGTCCTCTTTAGCACGAGCTAATTCAGCTTTTAACTCTTCAACTTCTTTCTTTAATGCCGAAATTTGGTTTCCTAAATCAAAGTCTCCTTGACTAGAAGGAGCACAAATATCAGTCTTTTCCCACCATTTACTGTCATCTTTCATATTTGACTTTATAAGACATTGTATTTATATTGTCAATAATGGATAATATACCACAAAAAAAGAAGCCTGGACTACCTGCTAGACTCACAATTATGCAACGTAAATTCGCTGAACTATTAGTATTCAACGAGGGACATAAGTTTGCCTATGAATGTGCAAAGGAAGCAGGATATGATGGGGACAACGCAACACTTCGTAAAAAAGCAAGTGAGCTTCAAAATCCAAAATATTATCCCCTAGTTTTTAAACACATAGGAGAACTACGAGAAGAAACATATAAAAAATATGGTATCTCTTTCGGTGGACACCTGGCTGAACTAGCTAAAATCAGAGATGACGCTAAAAAATCACGATCATTCTCTGCTGCCACTAATGCAGAAAAAGCACGAGGAGCTGTAGGTGGATTATATATTGAACAAAAAATAATTAGAACCGGTAAGATTGAAGACTTATCTGAAGATGAATTAAATGAAAGAATCTCCACAATTGTTTCAGACAATAACCTACTATTAGATCCAAAATCTAAAGACAAAGAACTTAAGGATAAAAAACCGAAACCGGTTCTATCTTAATTATTTTCTTTTCTTTTTAGTTTTTTTCTTTTTCTTTTTAACTATTTTTTTCTTCTTTTTCTTTTTTACTGGCATAATTTTCTCCTTCCACCCTCTTACTTTAACTTAGTCATCTTCTTAACGCAAGACAAAGGTATCATAGTTCTATCCCCAAATGTAATCTCTTTCGTGTCCTCATCTCTATCATAAGAAGCAAAAATTTTAATTGCATATCTATCTTTATTATAAAGCCAGCCTTCATTAACAGGAGAAGCTAATTTCATTCTATTAAATTCTCGATCGCTAGCCCACCCTGAATCTGAAAGAATATCCAACCACTCAATCCTGTACTTTGAATATGGGATTTCGTTCGGTTGACTTGGGACGACTTGTTTTCTTCGTGTTCTTGGTTTTCTTTTTTTCTTTGCCATAATAAAATTCCGGGTTGTGTACCTTATTAAATTCATCCATCCACGGAGATGGACCAGTCCAATTCTTGTTTCTTCCTATCATACTCTACCCCTATAGCATTTCCAAAACATTTTAACCATATTTTGGAACCAAAAAGTCCGCGCGGCCCCTATGCTCAATAAGTGCTGGATCACAAGGCTTATTTAAGCAAATGCTCTAGAACCATTGGTATTCCTCACTGATCACGAAATCACCAGATCACGAACAAGTGAAAGTGCTGATTTGGAAAAAGTGCATGTTCTGAAAACCTATAGATTCGTGATCACCCGCATAAAACCTCACTTCTTATAAAATCCCAGTCGCTTGATCCTTGTCACTTGTGGCAAGATTAAGGCACCAAAGTGTGACAAATATGTCACACTTTGATTTACGGACGTCATTACAACCTAGACAAAATGAATTTTCCATGGTTATGAAACATGGAAAAAGAGGTTAAGAAGCTGATTGCAATGACTTCGAGGCCGTTCCCCGTTAACTTTAGCTTCCACCCCAACTTGTAATTAGGTTATATCTTGTAGCAACATCAGCTTGTTCTGATTGACCATAATTCTGCCAAGAAGCTGCTCTATTTTGATCATAAGTCCATCCAACTGCGCTTCAGGAACACTATTTGTTTCCATTTCTAACAAGTCCCTTAACTTCTTTTCGTCTGCCATCATGGTCTTTAAGATCCGTTGTTCAACAGCCTTAATTGTTTTGTTGTTCATAGTATTTACTTACCCTTTCTAAAAATTGATGTTGATATTTAACAAACTCTTTTCCTTTCACTTGAAATTTTTGGAAATAATTGTCAGGAGTACACATCAATATTACTCCTTGAGTGATTTCAGTTCTATGCACATAATTATGAGCCATCGCATA
>Ga0080013_1005128_pt1 | contig 12423 bp, 4 predicted proteins | sample ETNvirenome_6_85_FD_69236 | JGI IMG/M metagenome (GOLD analysis project Ga0080013, IMG submission 69236) | Marine viral communities from the Pacific Ocean - ETNP_6_85 (SPADES assembly) (version 2) | ecosystem: Environmental > Aquatic > Marine > Oceanic | place: Pacific Ocean | collected 2013-06-19 | reverse complement strand
ACAAGTTTACGAAAGGCAGGCTCTATTACATCTACAAAAACTTTATGCTGTTCATCTATGTCGCCATTTGTGTTAAACTCTACAACGGCTTCTTCTTGATCTTCACCCCAATATTTCATATTTATCCTTTTAAGTATAGTAACATTTTATTTTAATAAAAAGTTTTCTTTTTTTATATTACTTATCAGCCAGTCTGCTTTTCAGCATCTTTATTTTCATCAGAAGGATCTGGATCTATTAGCACGGCCTCAATTATAGTATTAAAATCTTGTGGCGTTACAGAGTCTCGAACATTGTGAACCATATAAAGGCCCATCATATTAGGTAATACACCGGCAACTTTAATATAATTAAATGGTTTAATATTGCAGGTTCCATGTATAGTTATAGTGCATCCTCTCATATAATTAGCCAATAAATCTGTAGCCCAAGTTTGTCCACTACCAGTTTGCACAACAGCCATTAACTTAGTCATGCGATCTGGATTTTGCATTAAAAATTTACTAAACACACTATCTGGCACTGCTATTTTCTCAGCACTTTGGGATGCGTCAAATCCCATCATAGACCAATTTACATGCACACTTCCCGCGTCGCCCTCATCCACTCTTATTACATCTTTATATAAATCAGGCTGATCTTCAGGCCCAGAAACTGCCAGAAAATCTCTTAACTCTACGGCCATGGTACCATAAGATAAAAACTTCATTAAATCATCTTTATTTCCTCCAGACAAATTAGCAGCAGCTCTTTCAAATGTTCCAGCTACTCCTGGATCAAATTTAGAACTCATATCTATAGACTTTATTAAAGAATCTGCAGCCTTATAGTCAAAAAACATTACCTCCGTTGGATACACAGTATCTCCTGAGGCATTTGTTTCTGCCTGCTTTATTTCTTCTCTTACTTTCTTTCCAATCGCTGCCCAATTTTTTGAAACTTGAGCTACTTCAAAACCTCCATCACCACCGGCTGGTCTAATTGTAGTATATATATTACCTGTACTTATACCTAACGCTGAAGGGTGCATTATATTTTGTAGAAATTGTGATAAAGACATATTTTCATTTGTCTTGTTAAGCAAATTATCTACTATTTCTCTTCTTACTGGAATTTCAGCCACACTTTTAATTATTTTTTGACTAAAATCTGCAAAATCAAGAACTGCGCCAGCTTCTCCACCATCATCCCTTCGACGGCCATCGGGCCCAAACAAATCTCCATAGGTAGTGTCTTTTATCCTATAAGGAGTAACTGGATTATTCCCAAAAAGCGCACTTAGCCTATCTTTCCACGAATGCGAAGCAATAGTATATGTTTTCAGCTTACCATCATCCCATCTTGTTCCAATTCTTCTATTTTTTACACCTAAATGAATTAACTCTTGACAAACAAAATTAACAAATCCTGTATCAATTTCTTTTCCATTTCTTATGGTGCCATCAAAATCTATAGTTGTGGGGCTATTATCATCATCATTAACAATAGTAAATTGTCCTCTATGAGGCAATCTCATTAAAAGGTCGCCAATATACATTCCATAATTAGACCCCCATATATTCTCCGGCAAGACGCCTAAAGCGGTTCCCAGTCCGACGTAGGCCACTGTGGTGGCGCCCCCGAGGACCGCGATTGCTGCCATTTCTTTTGCCGCAACTTTACTATCTCTAGGTCCCGTTATGGGAGCTGCTCTTGACCCATAAATTCGCTTACCCCAATCACTATTCCTTTTATGATACCATCCAGTTCCATATGGCCATTTTGGATTTTGATAAGAAGAATAAGCCCCACCTGCCCATGTACCATCATACGTTGGGTTTTCTTTTCCTAAAGGCATAAAACGATGCTTCGTACTACTTCTGTCTATAACTAAAGCTCTTTTTTCGTGAATAGTTAAGTTAGGGTTATGATCGCCAGAATCCAGCCGCGGGCCCGGGACAAAATATGTATAACCACCGCCTCGCAGCCGGCCGGCGCCTCGATCAAATGCCATATTTCTAGATGCTTTTACCTCATCAAGAGCTTCTTCGGCTTGGTTTTTTTTATTCATATCATCGTGAGCATTACCAACACGCCATTCATCGGGGTTATCATCTCTTCCCCACGGCCCGTTTCTATTACCACTTCGGCCGCCTTGATGATCCATTGTATAGTTGGGTGGCTTGTAGCTATGAGCATGAGGCATCCACGCGTCGTCGCGGCCAGCTGCAGCTTTTCTGGGATCATAAGCAATAGCATTATCCCAATCTGGATAAAGATATACTAATTGGCCAGCACTTTGGAGGGACCATCCACTTTGCACATAAGATTCATTTCCAAACTTAAGTATATTAGGACACGCAATATTACCATACTCATCTATCATCGTAAAATGCTTTAAAGGCGGGGCTCCTTCATCACCTTCTCTAAACAATTTATTCCACGGCTTATTTTCTACTTTTCTTTTTTGTTCTCTAGAAAGTTGCCGACGAAAGGCCCGACCCAGGCCGCCCGTGGCCCAGTTGCCCTTTCCCACGGAAGTAACTAAATTAAGAGCTGCACCAGCACCAAGGGCGCCTGCAAGACTAGCACCAAAACCACCTCCGCCCCCGCGGGGCCCTTGAGCTTCAAGAGTAAACATAGGAGTATCCTGCGGCTTCGGCCAATGGCCTTCAATTTTATTTTCTGGGCCTAAACCAAAAAATTCTAAAAATTCTCCATAATTTGCAACATGAGATCCGCCTCTATTATTACCTTCTTCATCATAAGAAACTTGGCCTCCAATATACCCATACCTATTTACCTGTTTCTCATTAACAATTTTACCCCATTCATCCATTGGTAAGGGAAGACCAAAAGCTGTCCATCCGTCCCCGCTTTCAGATAAATCAAAAATTCTTGCAGTATTGCTGAGTACCTCTTCATCAACTATAGTCATTGGTATGCCTCGTAAAGGCTGCCCATAATTATTACCATCAAAAACCAACTGTTTTCTTAAAGAAGGCCGATAAAAAGGTGTGCCTCCAATAAACGGGCCATAATTTCTTACATCTCTACAACCTCTTACTAAAGCGCCCGCAAATCTTTTATACCATTGTTGAGCTACTTTAGAAGTTAATCTTACAGGAAATTCGCGGCCAACATTCATTTCCTGCGTATCATCAATTTGAGAAGTATCATCATATGGTGAAAGTTCTCTTATTAATCCTTCAGGATCTAAAAATTGTTGTATATTTTCTATTTCAGCTTCGGCACTGCGGCGGGCCTGCATAACATCTTCTAACCTTTGAGTTAATTCAGTATATTTTCTTCTTAAATCAATAACCATCCGACTTTGGTTGCGAATATGAAACAATTCCCATCTATCTACCCCATTTTGAAGCCCTTCGACGCGTTTTTTTATATTGCTGTAAGAGCTTTGATTACCATAATTATTTTTCCATTCTAATAGATAATCATTTCCGGTCACTGGGTTTGTAGCCCCTACTAAAACTCCAAACCTTTTATAGATTTGATAAGCTTCGGACACCTCAATAGGCGCAGGTTCTTCAGAATAAAATGGAACCCAATCGGCTTCCCATCCTGAGTCGCGTGCAGCTGTGGCAGCATATCCTAGTGGATTCAACTCGGTCATTTATCTTACTCTTCCCATTTTAATATAGATCATCGTCATATAGATCATCGTCGCGGCCCGACCTAGATCTAAGCGGAGGTTCATCATTATCATCATCTGCAAATGATAAAAGATTTGATTGGCCTTTTATCGGTATTCCAGGAGCAGGATCTTCATCTACCATTGTAGGTTGATTAGGGATCGTCTCCGTTGGGTTAAATTCTACTGGATCCTGACCTCTCTCTTCCCGCCGTTCATTAAATTCTGCCATCATATCTACAAATTTATCAAATTTATAAAAATTATCACCCATGCGAGTCTCGCCTTCAAAATCACTCACTCTATCAAACCTTCCTCCTGTTTTTCTTTCTATCCCTTCTTTTTGCCTTTCTATAAAGTTTAATTTATTTCTTAACTTATTACTAACATCATCAATAGCTGTTTGCAAATCATTTATATCTTTATCATATTCGTCTATACGCTGTTGAACATTATGAGTAGTATCCCCTATATCTGAATCGCGCATCCAATTACCTTTAATTTCATTATAAGTTTTTATTCTAGTATCGTCGCTTATCAATGAATTCCAGTTGAAATTATAACCTGTTAACCAATCTAAATCAACCGGTTCTAGATATATTTCTTCGATGGCCATGCCATCTCTCTCCAGCTCCTCTACTCTTTTATAAATTAATTGTTCTATATGAGTAGTTAATGACTTAACATGAAGATTATACCACCTACGTTGTATAAGATCCCAATTAACATACATACGAGCTTCATCGGGGTCCACAATTTTATATCTCCCAACAATCTGACCAGTTTTCCAATATTCTTTATAAGCACCGCTAGCGAGTGCTCCAGCCCCTAAGCTTATAGCCGGACCAAGACCCATCGTGGCAGCGCTCGTGGCGGCCCCAAACCACTTGGAGCCATCAGCCGCTTTTCTCCACTCACATCTAAGAAAAAAGAAAAATTGACCTCTAACAACATCTTCATCAGAAGCACCTACATAACCTAATTGTCTTGCTTGTTGTGCAGAGTTTTTTATTATATTTTCCTGACCCTTCCAAGTATTGGCGCCCTCTCCGGTGAGCGTATCTTTCATTGCTTCTATTCTTTGTTTTAATTGAAAAATTTCATCCGCACGCAACGCGATTATTTCTTCACTTTCCATAGAATCAAGATCTTCCCGTACCAGTGCAGCCAGCTGGCCCTCAGCAGCTTGAAGAGGTGTATCCATCGTCGTGCCGGGCCCGGGCGCGGTAGGGTCATATAGTCGCGATTTTGTAATATCATAATCTGTTGGATTAGCAGGGTCAAAATTTGGATCTGGAATAAAAGCTCTTAATGTAAATTCTACATTGCCGCCTTGTTCGCGGCCTTTCAGGGCAGAGATTCCAATTCTCCTCGCGGTGGAGTCCGCGGCTTCGCGGACTGGCAATGTTACAGTCGCTTGTAACACATGCCCCCTAAATGATTCACCTTCAATTCTTGGTTGTTGCATAGCCTGCAAATCAGCATCGGTTAAACCAGACTTCTCCTTCATTATACCTATAAGATCTTCAATACTTTTTGATGTAATTTGCAATATCTCATGTACGTTCTCAATAACTACTTTATTTTTACAAGGGCTAACTTCAAAATTAATAGGATTGCCGAGAGCATTTTCAGGCGCTCCACCAACAACACTTACAATATCGTGGTCGGGTGTGCGCGCCTTAAATGGAGGAATGCATTTTTCCTTTAATCTAATTATAGCGTCTTGAATCCTTTGGCTCATTGGGCCAAGTTGTTTAGCCGATTGTTGGTCTTGAAAAACATTTGATATTTGATCAGCATCGGGGTTATCCAGATAAGTAAAGTTAGGAATAGCTGGCGTTTCGCCCATTCTTATTTTATGCTTGTTTACGTCTTGCATACCTAATTTCATTGTTTCTAAAAGCCAGCCCATATAATAATGAGTAGTTTTTATATTATATGCTGGAACTTCTTCCATAGTAGGCTCGCCCGTATCTTCATCAAGATCATCATCCATTTGGACATATTTCGTTACTTCTTCATACACCCTAACACCAGTACCTGCATAAGGAAACTCTCTTAACTGTTTTTCTTTATCTCTACGGATAGTTTCTTGCATATTTACCTGCTGACTTTCCGCCGGAGTTGCCTCTTGTGTTCCTGGTATAATATCTTCAACACTTAATCCAAATGCTGCAAAAGTATTATTAACATCTATAGTATCGACTGTATTCAAAAATCTAGTCATACCTTCATCTTCTGGAGCATAACCTGCCATACCCATAACTGTTTCAAGAGCTATTCTTTTATTTTCATCTTGATTTGATTTTATGGCATCAGCTACAGTCGATTGCACACCATCGGCAAGCGTTACCTGTATTTGATCAAATCCACCAGATGGATAATTTGGTTGGCCAGTTTCTTGCGCTTGGCTATTATGCTCGTCTGCCCCTAATGCCTTTTTCATAAAAGGTGCAATTGGGCCAACTTTCTGACTAGCTAAAGCCAAAGAAGTTTTATCTAACATACTAACAGCAATTTCAATATGGCCCATTTCATTAAAAGAAAAATCATAAGATAAAATATTAGCTTTAGCAGCTTGCCAATAACCACCGGTACCTGCACCATTTAAAGGAATAACTATTCGATTCTTCTTGCCATCAGCGGGATCTGGCTCAGGCGCTGGAACTGGTAGAGCATCATAATTTGGTATACCTCTAGGGTTAGTCCACCCATATAAAATTACAAATTCTCCATTCATCGTTGCTAATTTAGAATACTCTACACGTTCATTTATTAAATGAGGATCATTTACAGTTAATCTTAATTTATAAGTTCTACTGCCGACCGCACTACTTTTACCATAATCTATTTGTAAATCACTAATACCAACTCCGCCTTCATAATTGCCGGGGTCAGCTTGACTTCTTGTTTCAGCTAAAATAATTCCCTTTACTGGCGCCCCTCGTCCTTGAGGGTTACGACTACCACTAAAATAAACATTAATGCTGCGTGTATCAAGTTGTCTCTGAATATCCTCATAAGGCGCCAGCTCTTCCACCGAAGCTGCAGGCTGAGGATCGCCTAGTGAAGATGGTTTATTGCCATCATCAAAATACACTTTCCTTTTAGCTGTAGTAATATCAAAAGAAAACATTTTTTCTACCTCAAGCTGATCAAACAGACCAATTAATTGCACAAAAGGAGTAAGGCCAGAAATTTCTATATTACTAGCTTTGCGGCGATCATTCCAGCCTTTTACAATATCTTGCCCAACTTTAGCTGAATATTGGCCGGAAGATTCTGGATCAGAAAGGGCTTCCGATGTTGTAACTTCAGTCATACTATTTATCTACCCGTTTATTTTGTATCATTTTAATTATTGAGTCAGGATTATTGGGTATTCGCAATAAAGTACCTGGTAATAATTTATAAGAAAAAGGATTTTCTAAATTATTCATTAAACAAATAATCCACCAATAAGTCGCACTTCCCATAAACTCTTCAGCTAAATGATCTAATCTACTTGTTTCTTTAAAAACTATAGTAGTATGTGGAATATTTTGTAAATCTGCCGAACTTATCGGCGGAAAAGTTTCCAATCTAAAATAATCTACCTTAGAAGATCTAACTTGAGCGAAATTTTTATATCTTGATGTTGCCATAATATTCTTCAGGCTTTCACCGCGTCTCGCGAAGCTTCGCGTTGATATTGTGCAGAGGTTTCTTCGACTGCGCCCATAAATCTATCAAATTCACCAGTGCCAGGAATCATTTGTCCCAATTTAGCCAGCTGAGGGAATTGAGCAGTATAATTTTCAACGCCAACCCAGTCCAAATAAGGCACTTGATCGTTACCTTCATCCATAACTGAATCCGGTAAGAATCTATTCCCAACTCCAACATCTTCAACTTGCGATTCGTTGAACACATCAAAAACATTTCCGCCAGGCTGGCCCGTAATGCGGCGGCTTCTACGAGTTCCTGCATTTAACCCACCAGCTATACCGCCATAGAAATCTGTATCTCTATTGGGTATAGTATCGTGGATAATTTGATAACTCATTGTCACCGTTACACCTTGAGGCATTCTTACACCACTGGTAACTTCCCATTTTCCTCCATTAAACATCCAATCATAAGATAAACTTCTTATTATGCCCGTTTTATATTGAAAAAGATCACCAATCCGGAACGCCACAATGGGCCCTTGTGCTAATCTATTAGCATCATCATAATCTGGATAAGTTTGCTGTGCTAACCATAAGACTCTTTCATATATATTCTGTAATTGTCTTATTTCATCCGCATAAATAGTAAAACTAAGATCAATAGTCCTATCTGTAAAAGTATAAGTATGAACTTGTTCGCTTCTTCCAAAAAAATGTTTAGAAGCCCAAGTTGGAGTATAGCTTTCACCCAAGCTTTGTATAGCCGCTTGTAAGAAACATACTTGTAATCTATTATTCTTTTTATTTACCGTAGAGAAAGTAAAGGGAAAATGCTGGCCATTGCCCCAAGATACTACCTGCAACGCATTCTTCTTTGACCTTATTGTAGCACCTTCTTCATTTCCAGTTCTTTCATTAGAAACAGCTCCATTACTTACATCCACCACTGCCGGTTCTATCGTAGACGGGTTTCTCTGAGTTCCGGGCCCATTAGATCTATAACCAGCTTGTAATTTTCTATAAGTTAAATATTCTGCATCATCTTTTTCATATGAAAATACTATTTCATCTTCATTAGTTGGCTGAACATTATCCCAATCAGCACCATATAGAGCACTTCTGTTCGATAGCGGTTCTTGCATTAAATTAATAGGAACACCGGCAATTGTACCATTATTAAAAACAGGGTTGGCTACTTCAACTCCGCCTGCTGCGCCTGCTCTATTACGAGTATATAACGATCTAAAAGTGGCAGCTGTGTCGCCAAAACCAGGCAGGCCATCGCCATTTCCTTCGTACCCCTTCATACCAACAGGATCATCTTTTCCTAAAGAAGGCGGTAATAGAATGTTCTGATTTAATTCTTCCGAAATAGGTCTTGGCATTAACCAATTTTCAGCGGGCCTTCCCCATCCTGGCACATATAATTGTGATACTCTTTCACCAGCCGCACCGTGTGGAGATATTTTATTTAATAAACCTTGATAATATCTTTTTAAATTTTCATCATCGGTATCAGCAATTATCTCAGCATAATAATCTCTGGTAACTTGATGAGCCTCATTTTTTATTCTAGTTTCTATGTCAACTGACTGCCCTAAAGTTTGACCTAACACAAAACCAGCTAAATTTTGATTTTGAATATCTCTCTTAGTGGGTGAGTCTACAAAACTACGGCCTTGTTGAGACATATACTTATAATCGTAAGATTGCTCATCATTATTGTTGCCTCCGAAATATTCATTAGATTGATTCATATGAGAGCGCCACCAACCAGGCGTCGGGCTTCTATAAACTGGTTTACCGCGAGAATCAAAAAATGCTGCTCGAGTTTCCTCTAATAAAGTATATAAACTTTTTCTACCCTTCAGTTTCATAAATTTATTAGGATCAGCAGTGCCTGCGTCATTTGAATACATACCATATTGTTGCAATAAATTAGTACTAGACTTTCCATGAAAACTAGTTTCAGACCTTTCTTCATAAGGCCGTGACGTTTGGCCTTCATTATCAGCTTGAGATAATATAGTATTTACGCCCTTTTGAGTTTGAAATAAACCAGTTATATTATCATACTCATCCCGTTTAAGAGTAATCTCTCTTACATAATAGCCTTCATACGCTCCTGGCGATCTGCCTATTTGATTATAAGAAGCGCCGGATCTTGGATAATTAATAGTAACATCTTTTTCTGGGCCATGATAGACTCCAACATCCTTAGTAGATGCCGCTAATTGATTGATAGCACCAAGCGCAGACATATTGTTTTCAAATAAAGATAATATATTATTTCCTTTTCCATCCAATACCACACGTTGTATAGCCATATTTATTCTCTATATTCCGCTACCAATGTCATAAAAATTTTCACTAACCGCTTCAGCTACTTTTCTACCATCCATAATAATCTCACTACCTGCAGTATCTTTTTGCGTTTGTATCATTAATTTCATTAACTTATTTTGTTCTTTCATTTCTTTTATCAAGTTTTGATTTGATTCACGCTGCTCATGAAGAGGAATCACCATTTCTGGACCCCCCTCTCCAATTGTAGCTACCGTAGGTCTTGTTATAATACCGCCAGCAGCTAATTGAGGAGTAGCTACACCCTTCATATATTTATCACCAGCTGCAGATCCATATAAAGCTATATTCATTCTTTTATATGTGTCCATAGCTTGCGGGCCAGTAATCTTACCAGTAGCTAACCCAATCATAGTGTCGGCGTCAACTCCAGCCCTAGCTAATCCTTTTATTTTATTTAACCTATCCGCCAATTTTTGATAATTAGTTTCAGTTGGTGTTTTCTCTTTACCGCCCATAGCTAAATTAATAGCTTTTCCTAAACCAGAAGGTTGTCCAAAATCAAACAATCCACCAGACTTAATGTGTTGATCTATGGATTTTGCAGCACGTCTTCTACCCTTACCATAACCACCTGTTAATCCAAACGTTTTATTTAATCCCTTAGTTATTAATTGTCCAGCAAATTGACCAGCCATCGTACTCAAAGGCGGTGGAATACCAACAGCACTTAATCCCATACCAATTCCAACACCAGCCCCTGCACCAACACCAGCGGTTGCTGATCGCCCCCAATCCCCTGTTTGCGCAAAAGTATCCGCAAATGACATTAAAGCGCCTGCACCTCCAGCTTTGGCCATGCCACCAAAACCACCCATCTCTTCAAATCTAAAACCTGTCCTACCACCATAGTCTAAACCTTCCATAGCCTTTTTTCTTTGCGTAACAAGTGTATTCGTCCAAAATTGATCTGTGTCGGAGGCGCCGCCTGCATATTTACGTGCTCTTTCTGTTCTCTTCTGATACTGCTGAAAAGCCGAAGGTTCACCACCATTCTCAAACCCCGGAACCCCAATAGATCCTAACTCTCTTGCAACACCCGCATTAATAGGTAATCCTTTTCGTATTCTATCTGTAGGAACAATAACTTCACGGCTCCCACCTTCACCAGCCATAAATAAACCAGGGCTATTGACCACTCTACCGGCTGCAGCTCCGGGCGGCATTCCTAATAGAGCACGAAGACCAATATGTCCAGCTTCGGCACGCGTAGGCATCCCCCCTGCTGACATTCCTGGCATTCCGCCTGTCGGCATCATATACTGTGAAGCCTGGCCCATTGCTTTGTCACCCATATATTTTTGAGCAATAGCTCGGGCTCCACCAGCAACCAAACTTCGCTTCGCTTGCTTCATACTTCCGGTACGAGCAAAAGCCATCATCCCTTCTTGTAAACCAGACATTAATATATTATCATGCCTCTTAAAAAACTTATCCATCGTGCCGCCTTCTTTCATAGCTTCAGTAAGTCCAGCACGAACACCTAATGATAATGCATCCTTAGCGCTTGCTCCATCCGACCACGCGGTCATGCCCGTCATAAGAGCGTTTGATAATTCTTTGCCTGCTTGACCCGGGCCAAAGGCTTTTGTCAATGCGAATCCAACTTCTGCTTCATACTCCCTGAAAAATCCTTTAGCATAATCTTGCCAATCCTTCTGATTAGCTTTTTGACGCTCCTCCATTTCCTGCATGCGTCTATCATATTCTTTTCGCCAATACTCCATCATAGGTGCTTGCTGTCTTCTTCTCTCTGCTATACTAGCTGCACCTACTTGTTGGCGCCTTGCTTCAGAGCCAGACCCCATTAATGTTCCAGTGCCTGCAGTAATACCGGTAAACATACCTGCGCTTAATGGAATAATATCCCCACCGTGTTGAAATCTTTGAGTGCCACTTAACGGTACTATTCTTCTTGCACCACCACCTAAAGGTAATACAAGTTCTGGACCTGCTTCACCTATTAATGCTCGGGTAGGACGAGTAACAATACCACCTTTGGCCAGATTCTCCTGCACGGGGCCTACGAACTCCGAGTTTGAAGCCTCCTCCTCTACTTCCGCAAAAGCTTCCTGTAAATTACCTGCGATTGCAACAACTGCACCTACTGCACCACCGGTTAGAGTTCCAACGCCTGGCGCGACGGAACCGGCGGCAGCGCCCACGCCCGCGGCTACCGCGACATCTTTAGAAAAAACAGAGTTCCAAATTTTACCAGCCGTAGACGTATCGAACCATTCCATAAAAGCAGCGCCAATACCTTCAGCGAGAGCCTTTCCAATATCTGCAAAAATTGGTTTTAGTCTTTCACCTATCGCCTTAAAGGCGTTCTCAAATTTATTGCTACCCTCTTCACCCTCAATGTCAGACGCAAGCTCGTCCATGTTCAATTTTGATTTAATCCAATCTGAAAGACCTTCTATTGTAGCACGAAGTCCGCCTTCTTCTTGGCTATCTACTCCCAATAACTTGCTTAATTCAGTAGTGATAGATCCAAACACGCCAAGAGCAATATTTTTTAATCTTGTAAGAATCGTTTGGCCTTGTTCGATTAAGTTATTCAAATCCTCTTGTTCTTTGGCCTCTGCAGTGCGTTGGGCCAGGACACCGGCAACCGACTTATGGATAGTTTGATTTATCTTCATTTCTTTTATCAACTCTTGATATCTTTTTTTAGCTAACTTATCAGCTTCTACCCTATTCTCCATACTCTCAAACTCAGAATTTGCAACTTCTCTTGCGGCATCTGAAATACCAATCCACACAGTTTGATTT
>Ga0080013_1005127_pt1 | contig 12424 bp, 13 predicted proteins | sample ETNvirenome_6_85_FD_69236 | JGI IMG/M metagenome (GOLD analysis project Ga0080013, IMG submission 69236) | Marine viral communities from the Pacific Ocean - ETNP_6_85 (SPADES assembly) (version 2) | ecosystem: Environmental > Aquatic > Marine > Oceanic | place: Pacific Ocean | collected 2013-06-19 | reverse complement strand
GAAGAAGAGATGGCACGACTTTATCGTCATAAAGACATCCACGCCTTTATTACAACAACTCACGGCGAAGGTTTTGGGCTTCCTCTTTTCGAGGCAGCACAAGCAGGCCTTCCCATTATCGCACCGGCATGGTCAGGGCACACTGACTTCTTGACGATGCCCGTGAAAGGGAAGGACAAGTTCATCCCACTCAAAGTAGATTATGAGATTCGACATGTTCAGAAAGAGGCTGTGTGGGACAAAATTATTATTGCTGACTCTATGTGGTGTTTCCCAAAGGAAGGCTCATTTAAGATGAAGATGCGCTCAATGATGGAAAATCACGGCGCAATGCAAAAGAAAGCAACCCAGTTAGCAGAGTGGCTTAAGAAAGAATGGCCCGGTGAAGATAAGATAAAAGAAAAATTTCTTTTATCTTTTAATCTAATCGAGAAACTAGAATCAGCTGAATATGTTTTTGTTAGTGATTTTTTCAATGAACAATATTCTGGCGGCGCCGAAATGAGTTTGCAAACGATTATCGACGAAGGTCCAGGAAGTGTAGTAAAATTCAACTCTAGCAATCTTAATAAAAATATTATTAATTTTTATAAAAACTCAACTTGGATCTTTGGAAATATTGCACAATTAAACAAAAACACCCTAGAATATATCCTTAATAACGATATAAACTATTACTTTATTGAGTTTGATTATAAATTTTGTGAATATCGAAACCCTGTATTGTATGAGTTTCTAGAAGAAGAAACTTGTAATTACCAAGATACTGAACTTGGTCAAACAATAGCCAGCTTTATTAATAAATCTCAAGCCACATTCTTCATGTCAGAAGAGCAGCTGCAGGTTTTTAAAGATTGTTTAGATATTAAAACTGAAAATGTTCATGTCCTTTCTTCTTTATTTGATGCTAGCTTTTTTAATTCTATTGCATCCCTAAAGGATCAGAAGATAGAAAAAAATGATAAATGGCTCATACTTGGCTCACGCTCTTGGGTAAAAGGCTCACAACAAACAGAAGAGTGGTGCAAAGAAAACAAATTAGAGTATGATATAATTTCAGGATTAGAGTACGTAGAAGTGCTCAAAAAGATGCAAGAATCAAAGGGCGCCGTTTTCCATCCAGCCGGGTATGACACTTGTCCTAGATTTGTTATCGAAGCAAAACTTCTTGGGTGCGACTTGAAGTTAAATAAAAACGTCCAACATGCAAATGAAGAATGGTTCAACAAGGCACCTGGTGAAATTATTGCCTACCTAAAAGAAAGACCATCATACTTTTGGCAAGTTGTAAATAATGAGTGATAAAAATCACTTTACAATATTAATACCATCTTTCAACTCCCAAGCTTGGGCTGAGAAAAGTCTAAAATCAGTCTTTTCTCAAAGATATAATAATTTTGATATATATTATATAGACGATCACTCTAGTGACAACACACGAGAGGTGGTTGAGCGCCTCTTTGAAACCCTCGATTTCAGCGGACAGAATAAAACATTCGTACATAACTCTTTCAATAAGGGGAGAATGAGTAATATTTTCTATGCCATGAAAGAACTTAGAGACGACACTGTTGTTGTCATGCTCGATGGCGACGACTGGCTACACGATGAAAATGTTTTGTCGTTTCTTAATGAGGCTTATGACGAAGACACATGGATGACTTGTGGTTCCTATGTAACCATACCATATGGTGATATAGTCAAACCAAACTTGGCATATGATTATTGGGATGGAGACATAAGAAAGAGGAGTTGGGAATTTTCGCACTTGGGGACGTTTCGAAAAGCATTGTTTGATAATATTAAGAAAAAAGATTTCATGAATAAGACAGGCCAGTTCTTCAGCACAACAAGCGACCAAGCAATCATGTGGCCGATGGCTGAAATGTCTGGCCCTGAACACTTTAAGGCGATCGAGAAGGTACTTTATTGTTACAACCTCAGAAACCCAATATCAGTCCATGTCGTACATAGGAGTGACCAACTACTAACTGAGCATGATATTCGAAATAGAAAACCATACGATCGTAAAGAAGTGCTTTGAATATTAAGTTAGAAAATGTAAATCTTAAATCAAACTCTGGCCCTAATTATTTTGCGCAAAAACTAGTGAAATACTTAAGCATGAAGGGCGTTACTTTCTCAAATGAAATGAAGCCCGACATATGCTTGGCTTTTATTGAAAGCAGAAACAACACCAATGCTCCACTTATACAAAGATTAGATGGAATTTATTTTAATGCAAATTTTAATTGCGAAATGATGAACTCTAATATTAAAAAGACTTATGAGAAAGCAAATGGGGTTGTTTTTCAAACGAAATTCAATAAAGACTTAGTTTTTAATTGGTTTGGAGAACATTCAAATTACAAGATTATAAACAATGGCTATGATAAGCTTAGTTTAAATACTTTTAAAAGAAACAAAGAATTAGAGATACAATTTTCTCAATACGACACTGTTTGGTCATGTGCGGCAAGTTGGCATTCTTACAAGAGACTAGAAGATAACATTAATTACTTCTTAGAGAATGCTGGCCCCAATGATTGCTTGATTGTTGCCGGTTCAAACCCCGACTATAGTGTTGAGCATAATAATATATTTTATTTAGGTAATTTAGATATCGATGATCTCTTGACTGTTTATAGCCTTTCAACTTACTTCATACACCTGGCTTACTTAGACCATTGCCCCAACGTTGTTATTGACGCCGCAGCGTCGGGGTGTCATATCATTTGCTCCTCTTCAGGGGGTACTAAGGAGATTGCTGGAGCTAATTGTACAATTTTAAAAGAAGAGCCATGGGATTTTTCTTTTATAGAAGAAAAAAATCCTCCAAAATTAGATTTTAGTAAGAAATTACTTGACTTTCCAAAAAAAACTCTTTATAATATGACTCAAATAAGTAAACAATACCATAGTTTTATAGGAAATACAATAAATGAAAAAAATAGATAATTGGCCGACTACTAAAAGTCGACATAAATGTCCTGTTCATGCTTGCGGTTTTGATCTTTAATTATGAAAGTTAATTATTTTGATTTTGGGTTATGGAAAGGGACAGAAATACACTGGATGATTAATGATATTTTTCCGGCACTCAATATTGCAGATTATAATATTTATGGCTTTGAAGCTAGCAAGAAATATGCCAACCAATTACAGAGCCATTATAAAAATAATAGCAAGGTGCATATTATAAACAAAGCAATTGTAGATCAACCACGAACAATCAGGCTTTACCATGCACCAAATCATGTTGGTCATTCCGTATTCTCTACAAAAAGAAATGTATCCGAATCTTATGAAGAAGTTGAAGGGATAGTTTTTAGTGATTGGTTAAAGGAAAATGTAAAAAATTATAAAATTGCTTTTAATATTATCAAGGTAAATATTGAAGGCTCTGAGTGGTATCTTTTTAATGATATTGTCGACAATGATATTAATAAGTATATTGATGTTTATTGCGGTCAGGGACATGATGTAGAGAAGGTTGGAGAACTAGAAGACAAAGTAGAAGCTTACTATTCACTTCTAAAAAAAAATAATATCAACCTATATCGATTTACTGAGTATCTCCCCCATGAAAATGATGATATCATTGCAACAATTAAACAGAAAATCAAGGAATACTAAGTGAACAAAAAGAATTTATCAGTAATTGGAATTGGAAGATTAGGACTTTGCTTTGCGATGACCTTAGAAGAGGCCGGCTTTAATGTCGTTGGGTGTGATATTAATAAGGATTATGTTGCTAGCATTAATAAACGCACATTTTCTTCTATAGAGCCTGGCCTCAATGAAAAAATAGCAAAGTATAATAATTTTAAAGCAACAACATCAATAGCAAAAACTGTTGCACATTCAGATTTGATATTTGTAACAGTAGCTAGTTTTTCAGAACCAGATGGAAGATATGATGTCTCACAAGTGTATTCTGTTGCAGCTGCGCTGATCAAACTAGGACGTCAAGATAGCACAAAACATCTTGTTATCTGTACAAATGTAAACCCAGGCTGCAGTGACGAGATAAGTGAAAGGCTTCGAGATTTAAATTGGAAAGTGTCATTTAACCCAGAAACAATTGCGCAAGGTACAATTCTTAAGAATCAAAAGTATCCGGACTGTGTTTATATTGGTTCAGAAACAGAAGAAGACGCTTTGCAGATCCAAGAAGTATATGAAGCAGTGTGTCCTAATTCGCCCTCTGTACATAAAATGGATCGGCTAAGCGCAGAATTGACAAAAGTATCTCTTAATTGTTTTTTAACTTGTAAGATTTCATTTGCAAACATGGTCGGTGATCTTGCTATAAAGATCGGAGCAAATCCAGAAAAAGTGCTCAACGCTATAGGTTCTGATACTCGTATTAATAACAAATTCTTTAAATATGGCTTTGGCTGGGGTGGTCCTTGCTTCCCTAGGGACACCAGAGCTTATGTGAGGCTTTCAAAGCAAAATTCCATACCACACGATATGGTCGATGCATCGATGCGTATAAACGAATCTCACATCGCTCAACAGGTGAGCAATTACCTAGAAGCTGGATATGAGAATTACTATACAAAATCAGTAGCTTATAAAGAAGGTACGAACATTCTTGAAGAATCTCAACAGCTCCGATTTGCTCATGAATTGCAGAAAGCTGGAGTTGATGTAACCATAGAAGAAACAGAACAAGTAATTCGAGAACTAAAGTCTAAATTTGGAGATATTTTTACTTATATAAAAAGAGTTAGCACGCCCAGTGGCTAAACTAATGTACGAAGAATTCAAAAATTTTTATAAATGCAAAAAGGAATAGTTAAAATTAATTTTACAATAGGCTTTGGAAACAATATATTTCAATATTGTTTTGGAAGGCTGTTAGCTGAAAAGAATAGTTTACAACTTAGTCATGGGCCACTAGATGCGCTAAAAATATCGTCTAAGCAAGTAACAGTACAAAATAACTATGAAACTATTGTTGTTAACGATCAGAATTATAAAAAAGTTTTTTATTCTGATATAAGAAATAAAAATTTAATTATAAATGGTTATTTTGAAGACTATAAAATTTTTAAGCCTTATTTAGAACAAATCTATTCATGGTTTCCGCCAAGCACTATAGAGCGCAATACCGAGGATGTTATAATACATCTTAGAATGCAAAATAGATTAATTCAAGAAGCTCATCATAAAAACCATATTTCTTTTGATTCATTTAAAAAAGCATTAGAAAATTTTTCATACAACAATGTTCATATTGTAACAGATTTAGAAAAATGGGATATCTATAACAGATATGATATAGAGAAAATTCAACATGAAATTAGCCTAGGACCAAACAGAGGAGCTGCTTGGGTATCAACAGAACAATCGTTAGAATATATTAATCATTTAGTATCGAGCTTTGCACCTCTGCGTCCTATCGTGCATACTACAAACAGCGAGGTGATTCACGGGTCCGGAGGATTGAGAGGTGATTTTGTGCATGATTTTAATCTAATACGTTCTTTCGAGCAAGTCGTTATTCATAATAGTACATTTTCATGGTGGGGAGCTGTCCTAGGAAATGCAAAAAAGGTCGCCATCTTTGATCCATGGAAAATTGCCAAGCCAGCAAGCAGTAGACGGAATCTAGGTAAAACTAGCTATCCTGGTTGGTTTTCCTGGGGGAGTTCTGAAGATCTTTATTTTACGAAGTACAATATCAATGTATAATTTATTTACCGTTTTAAACTCTGCTTATATGCCATTTGGTAAAATTTGGATTAATTCACTATATAAAAATGTTAATTTAGAACAAATAAATAAAATTTTTATATTAGATACTGGTTTAAAAAAATCTGAAGTTGAATATTTAAAATCTTTTAACAAAGTTCAAATTATAGTTAGCGATCTTGCAGAAGAGAGAACATCTAATGCCTCAACTAGAGAATCAATTTGGCTGCAGCATGTTTTAAGAAAGACTAAATATTTTCGCAAAGTACTAAAAGACTCTTCTAGCAACACTCCTCTTATAATGGTTGACAGTGATTGCTGTTTCTTGGGAGACTTTTTTGATCTATTAAACAAAGAAGACGATGTTCTGGTATGTAACAGATCTTATAAAGAAGAGGATAATTGGATTGCTTCTTTTTTTGTTGCAAATAACAATGGCAATGGTAAATTATTTCTAGATAAATGGATCCAGAGGATGCGCCAATTGATGAAGGAGAGCCCAGAAAGAGGCTGGTTTGAATCCCATTCATTAAACTTGATAATCAACGAACTTAAGGAACAAGATTCTGATATCAACATTGGAGACATTCACACTAAAAACATCGCATGTGAAGAATTGGTAATGTTTGGTAAAGATACAAAAATTATTCATCTTAAAGGAACTTCAAATAAAACTAATTTTGAAGAAAGAATTAATCGATTTAAACAATTTGTAAACACTTATGAGTACCTTAAAAAATAAAATTCTAAGTTTGCGAAAAGAAGCTGGATCTCATTCGCCAAGCATTTCTCTTTTACGTGAAAAAATACCGGAACTAGAAATTAAAGTTGATGCTTGTTATTTATCAAATCCCTATGCTACTGACTTATTTATTTCTTATATGGAAGATTTTTTAAAAAAAGTTTCTTTAAAGGATATGATACAATTTTATCCAGCACTCAACACTACAATTGCAGAACATGTCGCAAAGAGCATTGAGGGTGATATTACAAAAGATAATATTTTTGTCTGTAATGGCGCTTCAGAAGGCATCCAAGCATATTTACACAACTTTGTTGAAGGAAAGATTTTAATTAATATACCAACATTTTCTCCTTATTATGAATTCGTGAAGGAAAAAAGCAGTATTATTTATAATGATAATCATAGTTTAAAAAATATTGCAAAATTAATTCAAGAACGTTCTATTGAAAATGTTGTAATTATCAATCCAAACAATCCCGATGGTACTTATATTAGCTACAAAGATTTAATATGTTTCCTTAAGAGATTTCACTATTTGCAAAACATCATAGTAGATGAAAGTTTTATACACTTTTCTTATGAAGATGATTCACTAAAATATAGCTCTTTAAGTAAAGTTGTAAATACTTTTAAAAATCTGACTATAGTTAAAAGCATGTCTAAGGATTTTGGAATATCGGGAATTAGAGCAGGCTACTTACTAACAGATCCTTCAAAGGTGCAATATCTTCTAAGAAATGGTTACTTGTGGAACATTAACAGTTTTTCAGAAATGTTTTTCAAGATTCTTGCTAAAGAATCTTTTCAGAAATCTTATAAAAAATGTCGAACTAGATATATTCAAGAAACTAGAGAGTTTTTTAAAAAGTTAAAAAGCATACACAATATTAACGTTACTGAATCAAAAGCTAATTTTGTTTTAATTGAACTACCAAAAGGCACTGATGCTGATGATTTTGCTGCAAGACTCCTTACTGAATCTGGTGTCTATGTTCGATCTTGCAACAATAAAATTGGTTTAGGTAATAATTTTATTAGAGTCTCTTCGAGAACAAAAGAAGAAAACGAAAAAATTTATGAAGGATTAAGTAAATGTCTAGAATAGGTATTTTAAAAAACGCCTGGGCCCCAGCCGGCTGGCAAAGTTGTGACTGGACCAACGCAATGAAATCAGCAATTGCTGAACTTGGTTACGGGTACCACTTGGTGGATAGCTCTTCTCATGTAGAGCCAGATGTTATGTTCTACATGACAAGATTAAACCATAATATCGGATATAAAAACACGCCAGCTCTTTCTGCTAGGCTTTCAAAAATTGCAACGGAGTTTGAAGAAAAGGGCGCACGCTTGGCGCCAACTTCCTATGCATATCGTCTATATGAAAACAAAGCCACCATATTGAATCTGTTTGAAAAATGCGGAGTAAATAAACCTAAAACGTGGTATGTTGAAAGCGAAGATCAGATTGCCGCTATAGATACTTTCCCTGTGGTTTTAAAACATGCATACTCATGTGCTAGCAACTACATGGATCAAGCCAGAAACAAAAAAGAGTATGAGAAAAAGATTAGAAATTTCTTAATAGAACACGGCTCCTGTATAGTTCAACAGAAAATTAGTTTTACAAAAGAAGCAAGAGTGACTTATGTTGGAGACAAAGCAATACATGGTTACTACAGGGTAAAGCCTGATTCTGATTCTCTTTCTGCTTCCACAAAGTTTGGCTCCATTGTCGACTTTGATATCGACCTAGAAGCAATGTCAGGAGTGGTCAAGGAGTTTCGAAATAAGACAAATATTAATATTGCCGCCTTTGATGTTGTTTGGGATTCAGATGATGAGTCGACTGAGCCATACTTCTTTGAGGTGTCTCCAATATTTAGCATGAACGTTCCAGGCCCGGTTGGAAAGGCCTATAAATCATTCAAAGGGACACCAGAATTTAAAAGACTAGAAAAAAATATTCAACAAAAATATTATAAAGAAACAATTCAGTTTTATATCGATAAGTTAAAATTACCCACAATATACTGCGACATCGACTACACTATCAATAACCATGTTCCAAGAGTAAAAAAATGGACTAGAGATGGACAAATAAATCCAAAATATGGCCACTACGACGAAATCATGCTAGATCCCCCTAATTTACAAGCTAGAGAGATATTGAATTCAATTAAAAATAAATATCGAATAGTTTTCTTAACTGCAAGAGGCAATTTCCCCCAAGCCTATCTATCCACAAGAGACTGGTTGATAAATAATAATTTTCATTATGATCAAATAATAGTTGTTAACAATTTTGAAGATAAGTTAAAAACATTGCTAGAAGATAATAAAACTCATTTATTTATTGATGATTTAACACGGGGCCACCATACAGATAAAATTGAAATTGTTAAAGAAAATGTAAGAAAACTTTATTATAATAATATACCATTTATTAGATACGATAATAATTGGGAAAAAATAAGTGCACTATGTCAATAACAGCTACTAACGGTTCAGGCCTTGGCAATAGAATAAAGGCAATTGTTTCATCGATGAGACTACACTCTGATGCTAGAGTTTATTGGCCTAAAGTCCCCGGTGTTCTTTCTTGTGAGCTGTCTGATTTATTCTTAAACGAATTTGAAATAGCAGCCCCACAAGGAAAACAGTACTCTTCTTGGCGCTTCGCTTTGAAAAAAACGGATCAAATACCAGAAGGCTTTTCATTAGTAACAGCGGACAAGGATAAAATCGGCCGAAAATTCTCCTTTACGGACCCACGAAGACGAAACATAGATTTAGAATTTCATAGAATTCCTTCTGAAATTCGTGATGAATATGTTTCAATCTTCAACAGACTTCAAATTAATCCAACTGTTCAGCAATGGGTTGAGAATTTTTCTCATAACTTTGATAAAAACACTGTCTCTGTGCACATTCGCTCGTGGGAAGATCAAGATCCGGATGAAGAATCTCGCTTACGGCAAAAGCACTTTTTTAGTTTAAATAATTTTATTCAAGAGATGTATAAATTTGATAACAATACAAAGTTTTTTGTTTGTTCTGATTCTCAAAAAGTTATTGCAAAACTAGAAAAATTGTTTTATAATAGGATTATAACTTACAGACGCCACTCTAAACTAGAAACTAGCCGCTCAACAAGAATTGGCGCCCAAGACGACTTAGCAGAAATGCTCCTATTGTCAAAAAACAAAGTAATATTAGGCTCTTATATAAGTACTTTTACTGAGATGGCTTGGTGGTTCGGTGGTGCAAAAGCAGAAGTGAGAATATGTTAAAGAAAAAATATAATTTAGATAATCAAATGTTTGGCTTGGAGGGTAATATTAATTGGCAAAATTTTAGACAAAAAAATATTGATTGGTGGAATTCTGTAGGTAAGTACGATCTAAAAGAAAAACCAACAACAAAATTAATTAATTATACTTATTTTTTACAATGGCTTGAAAAAAAATTTAAAGTATCTACAGGATCCTTAAATGGAAAAAATGTTGGTGAGATTTGCTGTGGCCCATACGGTGGGATACTACAAGCTTGTAACATTGATGCTAAAAAGAAATATTTTATTGATATTTTTATGGAAGATTTTCTAAATATGAAATTGATAGAATGGCCACCTAACTCTACCTTTATCCAGGCACCTTCTGAACACATTCATTTAAACAACGATGAATTAGATTTTTTGTTTGGCTATAATTCAATTGATCATGGATGGGACTGGAAAGCGTCAATCGACGAATGTCTAAGGGTGTCAAAAAAAATATATTTAATGTTTGATACAAAAAACAGTACTGATGGGGATTATCATCCGCAAAAAATAAACCATGAAGACGTGATAAGGCATGTAGGGGAACTTAATGACACATATAATTTTACAAATTATGGTATTAAAGCACAATTAAAAAACTATGGCTACTATGATACATGCTTTGAATGGCCTGAAACTTGGATATACATAGAAAAATGAAAGAATTTACCTACATAGTGCCGTCACTCGGACGCTGCGGATCCCAGCTTTTAACAGAGGCTCTTCATAATAACATATGGGGCTTCACAAAGCATGACATGACATTTTTAAAAATGACTAGGCCTTTTATTAGGGAATATCCAGAAAAGTATATTGGCGGTAATGTATACAAAACGCACCTTTATCCAGGCATATATCCTAAAAAATGCAAAATACTTTTTACTTTCGGCCGGCCATTAGATATTATCTTATCAGTAATCAATAGAGTAGAACAAGACCCCTCCTGGGGAACAGCACACTTTAAAAATTTTAATGCCGATTGGAGTAATTTTAATTTAATATTACAAAAAGATGTTTTAAATTTAGAAAAAATGTTTGATTGCTTTTATAAAAAGCAGACATGCGATATTATTTGTTTAAGATATGAAACTTTGTGGGAAAACCAAAATACAATTTCTGAATTTTTAGGATGGAATTTAAAACTTCCAGAAAAAAAAGAAAGAAAAAGTAGTAAAATAAAAAATAAACTTGATAAAAATATATTAAAAAAATTTAATAAAGAATATTTTTCTTTAAATGAAAAAATAAAAAAAGCAGAGGACGCAAAAATATGGAGAGCATAATATGAAAACAGCGTTGGTTCTAGGCGCCGGTGGGTTCATCGGCGGCGCCATGGTTAAGAGGTTGAGAGAAGAAGGTTACTGGGTTCGTGGCGTTGATTTAAAATATCACGAATATTTTAATATTAATAGCTATGCAGATGAGTTCATTAGGGGAGATTTAAGAAATCCAGAGTTGGTTAGTAATGTAATGTTAGCACCTAAACAAACATCTGAAAGTGATCAGATTAATTCTTTTGATGAGGTATACCAATTTGCTGCCGACATGGGTGGAGCCGGCTTTGTCTTTACTGGTGAGAACGATGCAGACATTATGCATAATTCAGCGCTTATAAATATAAATGTGTCTCTAGAGGCCTCGAAAAAAAATGTTAAAAGAATATTTTATTCATCCTCAGCATGCATGTATCCAGAGCATAATCAGTCAGATCCAGAAAATCCAAATTGTATTGAATCATCTGCATATCCAGCAGATCCAGATTCTGAATATGGCTGGGAAAAACTTTTTTCAGAGCGTTTGTGGATGGCATTTGCAAGAAACTATGGTTTAGATATTCGAATAGCACGATATCATAACATATTTGGACCTGAAGGCACTTGGGACGGGGGCAGAGAAAAAGCACCAGCTGCTTTTTGCAGAAAGGTGGCACTGGCAAAAAGTGGAGAATCAATTGAAGTCTGGGGACCAGGCAGTCAAACACGCTCCTTCTTATATATCGATGAGTGTATTGAGGCTACGTTACGATTAATGAGATCGGACTTTTCAGGTCCTGTCAATATTGGATCAGAAGAAATGATTAGTATTAATGATTTTGCAAAAATGGCCATAGAGATATCTAAAAAGCAAGTAAATATTTACAATATTCAAGGTGAAGATTTTGTTAACAAGTATGGATTTAAATGTCCTATAGGGGTTAACGGAAGAAATTCAGACAACACACTTTATGAAAAGAACATTGGCTGGAAGGTATCACAACCTCTTTACGAGGGTATGAAAAAGACATATGAATGGATTTTAGAGCAAGTTAATAACAAAGGAGAAAATTAATGCAACTATCAAATCAAGCAGCCGGAGCCCTGTTAATGGTTCTACAAAAGTGTCTTTGGGAACAAATAGATATCATGGACCTTCTTAACGACATGGTCTTTGAAATGTCTGATGACGGGCTGGTGGTCACTAATCCCCCTGTCGTCTCCGGAGATCTAGACGAGCTTAGAGAGGCAGAGAATGTGGAAGATTGAACAATGCCCATCTACACTTACGAATGCAAAAAATGCGGCTCGACCTTGAAAGCAATGCTCGGACCAGACGAGAACCCAGCCACCTGTACAGAGGTGTCTGATTGCGCCGACGAGGGCGAAATAACAAAATTTCTA
>Ga0080013_1005126_pt1 | contig 12427 bp, 5 predicted proteins | sample ETNvirenome_6_85_FD_69236 | JGI IMG/M metagenome (GOLD analysis project Ga0080013, IMG submission 69236) | Marine viral communities from the Pacific Ocean - ETNP_6_85 (SPADES assembly) (version 2) | ecosystem: Environmental > Aquatic > Marine > Oceanic | place: Pacific Ocean | collected 2013-06-19 | reverse complement strand
GGGAGAATCACGGCACATGAGTAAGCAAGATTTAGAAGTTCTTATTGACGAAGCACTCGATAATATTCGCAACGATAGAAAAGTAGCAAGAGAATTTCTAAATGAAATCGCAAATCAGATAGCGTCTGATGCAGAACAAAACAAATATCTTAGTCCTGTGGCGGCAAAGCATATTGAAACAATGCAGCGTTCCAACGAACAGCTAGTGAAAATTATTAGTTTGAGACAAAAAACTCACACACAAACAATAGAGTTCTCAGATGAAGATAAAAATAGTCTCTTTGATATGATACAAGGGGAGACATAATATGAGTGATGAAGTAACAGGAATCGCAGCCATCGCCCGTTCAGTTAGGCAAGGTGTTTCTGTTGATCATGATGCTTTCAAGCCACCATTTAAGGCAGTTGTGATATCGAAAGAATTCTCAATATCTGGAGGCAATGTGTTTTCCGATGCGCCTATTATTAGAAATTTAACCCGATTCTTCGGCAAAGGGGGCGGAGCAACCGCTTTTTTCGGAAGAATACAAGGAGATCCATCTTTACATGATTGGTTGGATGATCCATGTGATCCGGCAACGTCCGATAATCCTGTTGAAGCTAAGGCTCTTGTTGTTCAGCATACACTTTTCATCGATCAGCGAGCGCTCAGTTCTCACAGTGTTGGTGATATTGTAGAAGTAAGCTTGACAAAAAAACATGATGGGAAATATAATCTACATACTGGCGAATTCATAAAAACGATGATATCACATGGAGGCCTCATCAATCAAGCCAAGCGCCGATTCGGCGCTGGAAAGATTAATACATGTGTGAGTCTTGCTGAGATGTTTGATGATAACGAGGTGCAGATTACCGCTGAAGATGTTTCCGAGGAACTTGGCCAATTCCATGATTATCCAAATAGTATCGATACTTTAGATCCATCTGTTCAGGCTGATTTCAAAGCTTTTTTTACTGCATTGAAAGCCGCAAAATACACAGAGCCAACGATAACATCTGCCCGAAGAAGTGTGAAACATCAATGGTGCCTACATTTTCCAGGGAAATGTGAAAGAAATGGAAAACCTTTTACCGAAAAGGGCATCCAAACCTCCGCGCCTTGTGATTCTGATCATCAATATGGATTTGCGATAGATATGAACGTTGTTGACGGCGATGGAGAACCGCTTACTTCAAAATCGACAACCACCCGTTGGCGCAAAGTTGAGGCAATTGCTAAAAAACACAATATTGAATGGCAAGGGACGAATGATCCTGTCCATTTTTATCATAACACCGCAAAAGGCGCCGTTGCTAAATTAAAAAAGAAATGTAAAGGTTATTTTTACTCCGATAAGACGTATGGTAGTGATTTTAAATCATGGCCAGTTGATTTCGTTGACGATGTAGCATATATTACTGGAGAAACCCCAGCATCTTCTGAAACAGAGGAAGAAACAGATATTAGTTCCATGACGGAAGAAGAAAGAATGGGTGAATCTCATGTTATATCAGAACCCGATCAAGTATCTGAAACAGATATTAGCACTGCGGAAGGGGAAGAATGGGGGGACGAAGATGTGCTTGAATCTGAATCATCAGCGTAGGAAATAAAAATGGCAACCGATAAACCAATATACACAAAAGAATCATTCGCCTCTGGGACCCGCACCGAAGGCCTCGATGATCCATGGAACCTCCAAGAGTCTGAAGTGCAGCCAATGGTTGAAGAAATGATGGAGTCAAATGCACGCATCAATTATGTCCCTGATAACAGTGGACTATACGGTACCGATGTTCCAGAAAAGCGAGTTATTTATAAACGTGCTATAAATGAAAGGGTAATAAGAAAGAAAAATGCATGGATAACTCTTGGTACCGACAAACCTGGAGATATTACAGACGGTTTAGGTAGAGCCGGCGCTCAAGGTGCTAATAGGATTGATATCGTTGTCGGCAGACTCGCCTCTGTTAATGAAGGAAAAGGCCCCAGAAACCGCATACGAACAGGAAATAATTTTATTGCTGATGCTGCGAGGATATATATATGTGAATCTACAAATATCGATGAACATTTTGGAATTGTTGATGGTAGAGTTCCAGCAACAACCACAGATGGCCATTCTGGGATAGCTGTAAAAGCAGATATCGTGAGAGTGATAGGAAGAGAGGGAATAAAGATAGTAACAGGACAAGCTAAAGGTACTAGTGAGACTAATTCTCACGGAGGAAAATTATACGCCGCCCCACCAATTGAGTTAATAGCGGGAAACTCTAACGAACCGTTGGAGTATCTTAACCCTAACACCGGACAAAAAGAACTGGTTAGATATTTACAACCAGTAGCCCTAGGGGATAATACTAGAGATTGTATTGTAGAATTAAGTGCAATGATTGATAATATTTGGGCAGCATTGGATAATTTTTTGAAAACACAGATGGTATATAATAGCTTAATTGCAGCCGCAGCAGGTCCAACTGCAGCAGTGCCAGGGTTGGCTATGTGGGCTTCAGTTTCTGCTAAAGGATCGGCAGACGTTTTAGGGAATATCGCTAAGTCAATGAGTCCTTTATGGAATACTAGAGTTTCAAAGTTAATGTGGGAACAGTATTATTTAATGCCTTATGGATATAAGAATATCTGTAGTAGACATGTGTTTGCAACATAGTTGTAGTTGGAGTTAAGATGTCAGAATCACAATTTTTAAAATATCAAGATAAAGATGGAAACGGCTTAGTCGATGCATGTGATGATGTTGTTTCTATTCCTCCAGCAAAAGTATGTCCTGATTGCACAAAAGATCCGGCAGCAATGGTTCCAAAATGGAATGCTGCACCTTTTGAGCCGTTTTTAAATAAACAAATTTGTGAATTTCAAATTCCAATAATAACCAAATATACAACCACTATTGACGAGTCTCACCTAGAATTAGCAAGTTTAAAGAAACTATCAGAAAATAAAGCAAAAAAAGCATTAATTGAAAGATTCGATGAATATGTTGATGAAGCGATAGAAGTGTTGTTGGATTTTCATAACAAAGATGACTCTGAGAAGTCTATTTCTGCGATTAAAGAAGTTATTGATTATACTGAATATCATTTAGATGTGCGGCATAAATCTAGGTTAATGTTACTTTATTCTGTGCCTCATGATGATTTGGTTGCTTTAGATGATGCCGTTGATGAAGCTGACGAAGACGAGGATGAGGGAGATATAAAAGTAACCTATGAACCCTCAAGTTTAGAATTGCAATTGATTCGAGTACGAAAAGGTTTGGGATTATATAGCAGATATCAGAAGGCATACATGGCACTTGAAGACGGACAGTTATATTTTTCAGATTCTGGAGTTCCATTTAATTTAGCAGATTATGGCGATTTAGGTTTACGCAAAAGATCGATAATGGCTGATATTCTCCCGCAATTAGATGAATTTTTGAATAACAAAGGGTATAATATTCGTGGTGTTGGGAATTTATTTGGTGGCATCGGTTTAGATTCAGTGAATAAAATGGAATTTACATTCACTTCGGAATATAAATTAAAGAAATTGTTATTTTATACTACACTATGCGGTGAAAAACCGGTAATTTATATGAAAAAACTTAAGAGTTTGCAATCTAAATCTGCCTGGAAAGATCCGACAGCCATGGCATATTTTGCAAGATTAGATGACATGGAGAGAGATTTAACCGCTAGAGATCCTAAACCATGGCTAGAGTTCACGAGAGAACACACCTATCCAGGAATCTATTCTGATATTAATGCTGCTTATTCTAATGCTGATCCTGAGAACTCTATAGGTAGTTGTGTTGCCGATGCGTTAGAACGAGAAAGTAAACAACTTGGCCAAGATATCTTGGATGAAGTGTTTGGCATTGGTGACGCTATAGCTGCTAAGTTTCATAAACTTTGGTGCAATACAGATGAAGAAGAATATCTGGAAATGTTAAAAGATCTTGGTTTATCAGATGATCCAAGTCAATATAGTTATAATCCAGACACTAAAAAATGGGAAACAAGAGGTAAGAATATAAATATCTGGGCAGCAGCAAAAGAACAAGCATATAAAGAAATATCCGGCGAACAATCTCCTTGCGATTTGCTAAGTGTCACATTAGAACGTTTGAGTTCCCGTCAATCTGGTGATCAAAATATTCGTGAATTCTGGAGTGGGCTTTGGGATCAACTAAAAAAATGCGGCCTTAATGATTTGTTATTTAAAGCTATCGAGTGTTTAATGGGCGGTTTATCGCTTGAAGAGGCATTAGCGGCAATGTTAAAAAGCGCCCTGAGAGCTATGTCAATTGAATATTTTGGAGATTTATTTGTTGGACTACCAACAGAGAAGCAGCTTGAATTAAATGACTTAGTGCAGAAAAAACTACAATCAGGAGAGCTTTTTGATAAATCTTCAGAAGATTTTGCTTATGTAGAAGCTGCTGATAGTGATGTTGCTGATCAACCATTAGTAGGAAATCTAGAAGAGACTTGGTACCCGGCCGATAAATTAGCAGAATTAGAAGAAGAATCTTCCGCCACTGACACCCGCCGCACATTGGCAAAGAATTATGATTCATCAGGTATCGATGATGCAAAATCAAAATTAAACCCCAAGGTATTATTCGAGGCATATATCATAGCATTATTGGAGGTGTATGCTGACGATTATTTGAGCTTACTTGACGAAATGAATAAATTTCCAGGCGCCCAATTAGTCACCACTATTATTTCTATGTTTAGATGTCCCGGTCCACCAAGGCGAGATATTTTTGATTTTATTCATGATTTTGAGTTACCGTTTTGTCGAGGAAAACAAGAACTTGTTCTTCCAAAACTTCCTAATCCTTCTGAGATAGCTCAAACTTTTGCGGATCTTTCTCATCTTTTTTGGCAAAAAATTAAATTGATGATACAGCAAATTCTTATGAAGATTTTATTTCTCTTAATGACTAAAATTTGTGAATTAATTGGTCGCGCTATGTGTGCTGCTTTGGAGGCAACAGGAGCCGCTATAGCTGCTATACCCGCCGCCGCAACCGGCCGCTCAAATTTGATTGATGTATTTAAAGAATCAATTTGCGGAGAAGACGCCTCAGATGAACAAATTGAAGATACAATCGTTGACACCATGACGACATTAGGATTAGGCAGTGCAGCTTTGGCTGATTCTGAGCAGGTTTTGAGTTTCGCTGAAGACATTTCTTCTGCAACAACACGGACGGAGTTAATGAATGCGTTTTTAGGAAAACCTTCTGAAGAATTCTTAACAATCGTTGAAGTTATGGTAGGTGCAGAATATCCAGATTATGCCGATGCTTTAGGAAATAAAAATAAGATTGAAACACTTTTTGGGAATATGGGCAATTTGATGCCTGCAGATTTCAAACAACAAATGAAAGATTTTGTTAATCAATTACCTCCGATAGATATGATGCCAGCAAATCCATCGCTCTGTGCTACCCCTGAACAGATTGAACAATTCTGTGAATTAAGGATTGAAATATTAAAAGGCAGAGCAACCGAAGAACAGATTCGAGAGATGTGTGAAAATATTCAGAAGCAAAATTTAAGTGATTTAGAACAATTATCTACTGCGTTGCAAGATCCTAATTATATAGCAAACAATATGCCACCAGTTGTTTCTGCTCCTGGTTGTGATGATGGATTGTTGCCTTATGAGTCAGATTCAGCTATTGCTACTTCAACTTCTGTTTTAGGCGGTGAGTTAGAGTTGTTGAAAATGGAATTTTCAATTGATATGCTGGGAAATGGACCAGGTAAGAGTAATTGGGGATTCATAAACATGATTCTCAGTGATACTATGGGACGCCCATATACTAATCATATGAGGAAAGCGCACGGCTGGACCGGTAGAACATATGTTGACTTTTATGTTGATTTAGGTCAAGTTGATACCGACGCTGACGGCGTGGGCGCTGGAAATTTTGCAGATCCATGGCGCCAAGAGGGTGCTTTTCCTCAAAGAGTAGCTGGTTGGTTGAGTGATTATCTAACAGACGGGATCCTTGCTCCAACATTCGAATCAAGCAATGATGCTCAAGCAGATGAAGTTATATCAAAAGATTTTGATGCTTTTGGTATTTCAAGCTTTAAAGGAAGCCCTCAGAATTTATTAATGCTCCCAGATTTAGGATACAACGTTGAAATAGATCCAGACATAGAGGATGAGCAAGTAGATTTCACCATTAAAGCCCGTAAAGCAGCGCCAGATATGACATTATCTTTTGAGGATAATGCCGCTGGGGAAATGGACCATTTCCCTAAACAAGTTTATAATTATGGATTTGATATAGAAATGTATCTAGCAGACATTGAAGAATCAGGGAGTACATATGTCAATAGGCAAGGTGACGCTACAAGAATTAAAATAACTAACCGTTATAATGGAGCAGAAGCTTCATTTGCAAATAGTGAATACGAACCCACTGACGAAGAAACTACAGAACAGTCAGCTGAAGACATTATTGCGGCGAGAGAATTCGAGTTTTTAGCAGTTGATGATACATTGAGTGATGTGGAAATAGATTTAACAAATTATGTTGACTTTCTTTCCACATTTGAGGCTCAACAAGATTATATACCGCAAGTTGTCTTATTAAAAGAGATTTTGAATGAAGGTGGTGGAAGTTTTGAAAGTAACACGGTTAAAGCATTGCACGATGAATTTATGACGAATATAACAGCAGAATTCATAAGCACTCTTGCAGAAAATACTGACGCTTTTGATTATGGTGCGAAATTTGATGATTTAGCTACAACAGATATCGCATATGTTACTGAAGATGGTGAGTCATATTTTGATTCGGGTTATACGAATGATGATCAAGTCTTAGGCATTAGTCAGATGCAATATGATGAAGAGAACAACGATGGCCCACCTAATAGGGTTTTCTATTTAGATCCGTTGCAGTTTGGCGGTACGTATATGAATCCACCGATTTATATTTCCCCACTTACTGGATCTGGCTGGACGGGTATTGTGGATTTATTATTTCCAGAAATAAGTCCGTGTAAGCCATTTAGAACTGATTTGATTGATTTCGGAGATATCCAAGATAAAATAGATGAAGTGTATCCTAATATTCCAGAAGATGAAAGATTAATGTCTAGTGAAGAATGCGTGCTGGAGGTTCCATATAATAGAATTTTAGAAAGAGTATCCGCAGCCGGCTTGGAAGGGTTAATAACAGCCGCTATTAGAATTTATGTTAGTGTGCATTTTTTAAAATCGTTGGCTACTTTTACGACATTTTATCCAAAATTTCCACAAACGTATAGCAGTATATATGCTCAGTATATTGTTGAAGATATGGAGAAGAATTTTAAAGACGCCCAGAAAGCTGGTTGGGAATTTTTTAATCCCTTTAAAGATGAGGAATTTTGGTATGCTTTCTTGGAACAATCAGTGCAGGTGTACGCTAGAAGAGTAGATAGTGAGGATATAGAATTTCCTTCAAAATCTGCGATAGATGCGTGTGGCATTCTAAATGATATGCAGGATGATTATGATTATCCATATAGAGAAGATTTAAGAGAAGAAAAACAAGATAGAACTGTAAGTTTCTTTAAAACATTAAAGAACTATCGTTCTGAAAAAAACCTCCAAGCAGTACAAGAAACGGAAGAGTTGGCAAAATTAGTTCTCAAAGATTTAGTAATGGAACAATTAGAGTTTATGGGTGAGAAATTTGTTTCTAATCTTAAACAAATTGGGATGACTCCTCCGATATTTGATTTAGATTATTATTTGTTAACAAATCTTTCTCAAGGAACATTAGAATTAGATTTAAATAAGGAAATTAAAGAAGAAGTAGACGTAGACGGCTGGCCAACAGAAGAAGAGAGTGAATTATATACAGGCGGTGGCGAACTGTATGTTTTTGAAAAAAATGACGAAGATAGTGATTCTGAAGAAGGTGAAGAATATATTGGTTATTGGCACGCATTCAAAAACGAAGAAGGTGAGTTGGTTTATATGTCTGGTGAGTTTCACAACGAAGGTGATCACGATATCTTGGTTCCTTTCGCTAATAAAGTTACCGTTCCTATAGGTGATGTGGAAGAATACGAATTTAGCCCAGACACATCAGACACCACGAAGCCATTTGTTGTTGAGAAATATATTAGTATCGATGGTACGAAATACGCACCTTCAACAGCGATAGATATAATCAAAGCAAATGATAATACTTTAAATATTTCAGACGTTTATCCTGGCACATTAGAAGTTTTAGTTGATAATAATGGCAACGGAGTTGGATTGGATGGTGAGTTGGGTATCCGTTATGGGTTGCTTTTTTCTATGATTGCAGATGGAACTAAAGTAGAAATCACAACCGTAGAAGTAGATGCGTTGGATCTTGCAATAGGGCAAATTGCTCCTTTTGATGGAGATAGTAAACAATTGTTGTGTTTAATTAATCTTTTGAAACGTGATAGTAAGTTTAAACTAATATCACGTTATATTTTCCCATTGAGTAAAATCACATCATTATTGGCGATTTATAATGATTTTGCCTTTTTACCATCGATAGGACAAATCACAGTGGAAAAAGGAGCATATAGATCCAACGAGGCCGAAGAAAAACCCGGCTCTTATATGACGGATGTGGATGATAATGGAAATCCAGTGATCGAGAGCGGCTCACCCGGCTGGGCAAATGTAAGAGATAGAAGTGGCTGGAGTCCATTTATAACAACTTGGGACGAGTGGGACCAAGAATTGTTAAGAAATACAAATAGTAGAATAAAGAAATTATTTAAAAATCACTATAATTTAAGAGATTTCAACCCCGGCGAACTTGACGATGATTTGAAGCCAGGTAAGATACTTTTAAATGAGTTAAGAGAAAGATTTAAACCCGCAGCCGGTCAGCGCTTGCTTCCATGGTGGCGACGACGAATGATGAGATCTAACCCATTTAATTCTGAAGGCGAATTATGTGAAAAAGATTGATTAAGATATAATTATAGAAAGTGAGGAATAAAATATGAATGCATTTGGTGTAGCACTTCCGGTGCGAAGAGATTCGAATGATGGGTTTGTGATGCTTAAGACTCTTAAGAAGTTGTTTAGTCAAAATTTGAAGATGTTAATATTAACAGCACCCGGCGAAAGGGTAATGGAACCAAATTTTGGAGTTGGAATGAGAACGTATTTATTTCAGAATTTTGGACAAAACACAGAACAAGCCATCGCATCAAAAATCAGAGAACAAGCAAGTATTTATTTGCCGGCTATTAAGATTTCTTCAATTTCTTTTAATTCAACTGACATAGACAGCAATAGGTTGGGTATTGCTATCTCTTATTCAATACCAGATATTAATATAAAAGATTTTATAGAGATTACTATTTAAAATTGAGGAAATTTACATGTCTGACGAACAAAAGAAAATAGTTCCAATTGATTATACTCATCGGGATTTTCAAAGTATAAAAGAGGACTTATTGGAGATAGCAGAGAGGTTTTATCCTGATAATTTTCAAGATTTTAGTGAGGCTTCTTTCGGCGCTTTAATGCTAGATGCAGTTGCATATGTTGGCGATCAGCTATCATTTTATCTAGATTACAATGTAAATGAGTCATTTTTAGACACTGCCTACCAGCAAAACAATGTACTTCGCCATGGTAGGGTATTAGGATATAAACACCCCGGCAGAGCCTCGACATATGGAAAAGTAGCGTTATATGTTTTAGTGCCGGCTTCTTCAACCGCAGTCGGCCCTGATTCTGATTATATTCCAATTTTAAAAAGAGGAACCAGATTATCTTCTACCGGCGGCTTGAATTTCATTTTAATAGAAAATGTAGATTTTGATAATCCAAAAAATTCTGTGGTTGTTGCGAAAGTGGACAGCACAACAGGCGCCCCCACTCATTTTGCTATTAAGGCATATGGAAATGTTGTTTCTGGCCAATTTGGCACTGAGCAATTTACAGTAGGAGCATATGAAAGATTTAAAAAGATAAAATTATCATCACCAAATATTACCGAAATTATATCGGTATTTGATAAAGAAGGGAATGAATATTTTGAAGTAGATTATCTTGCGCAAGATATGGTATTTAAAGAGATATCGAATACTAATTTTAAGAATGACAACGTTCCATCGATTGTAAAACCATATTTGGTATCTCGTAAGTTTGTTGTGCAAAGAGATAGCCGCTCTGCATATTTGCAATTTGGCAATGGAAAATCGGGAGAAACAAATGTTGTTGCTAACCCTCAATCAGTAGCGCTTGATATATTTGGAAAAGATTATGTTACTAGCACAACTTTTGATCCAACTAAGCTGACGAAAAATGAAAATTATGGAATAGTTCCATCTAATACAACGCTGACTGTTAATTATAGAATGACAAATCCATCTAATTCTAATATTGCTGTCGGTACGCTTACAAGTGTTTCAAATGCACGAGTAGATTTCAAAGACAGAACAAAACTGGTTACCTCAAAGGCCCAGGCGATTGTTGAATCTTTTGAGGTAATCAATGAAGAACCAATTGTTGGCGATGTATCAAATATCTCAACAGATGAAATGAAAATGAGAATTTTTGATACATTCCCTACTCAAAATAGAGCAGTCACTCAAGCAGATTATGAAAATCTCACTTATAGAATGCCGGCAAAATTTGGCTCAATTAAACGATGTTCTGTGCAAAAAGATCCAGATTCTCTTAAACGAAATCTCAATATGTATGTGATATCAGAAGATCAATTTGGCAAATTAACGAAAACAAATTCGACGATTAAGAATAATTTAAAGATTTGGCTGAATCATTATAGAATGATAAATGATACGGTAGATATATTAGATCCTTTTATTCTTAATTTAGGAATTGAGTTTTCAGTTAAGGCGTCAGCCGGGGTTGATAAGTATTCTTTACTAGATTCATGCATAAAGGCATTAAGTAAGAAATATGCAACAACATTTTATATTGGTGAGCATTTTTATATCAGTGATATTTATCAAGAATTAAAGAATGTAAGAGGTGTGCTCGATGTTGTGAAGGTTAAATTAGTTAATAAATCAGGTACCGGTTATTCGGGAGTTGAGTTAAGTATTAACAATAACCTATCGCCAGATGGAAGTTATTTGATAATACCTAAGAATGTAATATTGGAGATAAAATATCCATCGGTAGATATTAAGGGAAAAGTTAGTTAATGGCGATTAAGAAATATAAAGCTAATGCGGATACAACAATAGTTAACGCCTATCAGAAGAATTTTAGAACTCGCGGCACTGGTTCAAATGCTGGTGAAGCAGATGTCTTGGAAGTGTATTCTATATACGGACTAGTGACAACTAGTTCTGCGGAGCTATCTAGGGCATTGGTGAAATTTCCAATAACTGATGTTTCTACGGATAGGACAAACGGTGTACTTCCCGCTAGCGGAAGTGTTAGTTTCTATCTTCGAATGTTCAATGCCCCGCATTCTAAAACTGTTCCTGCTGATTACAAACTTTCAGTGTTGGCGGTGTCTCAATCATGGCAAGAAGGCACTGGATTAGATTTAGAAGGGTACAAGGATTTAACTAAAGGTAATTCCGGTGCAAATTGGATGAGCGCTTCAAATACGGCATATTGGACGGATACAGCGGGTTCAGTATTAGCCGGCGGTTCTTATCACACAGGCAGTAGCGATACAGAGACATTTTTACTCACTCAAAGCTTTACAACCGGTTTGGAAGATTTGGAAGTTGATATCACTCCGATAGTCGAACAATGGATAGCTGGAACGTATACAAACTACGGACTAGGCGTTCATATGTCTGCTAGTTATGAAGCATATATTTCTGGAACAGCGAACACAATTGTTAGTCGTATGCCTGGTGAGTTAGCATTAGATGCCGAAGATACAACTCAGAGTGTGATATACAACCCTAGCGGCTCTACGAAATCATATTATACGAAGCGATTTTTTGCAAGAGGTTCGCAATATTTCTTTAAACGTCCTGTGATTGAAGCAAGATGGGATGATAAAATTACAGACGATCGTGGTGATTTTTATTTTAGTAGTTCTTTAGCAACTGCTGCTGATAACTTGAACACAATCTATTTGTATAACTATGTTAGGGGTAAGTTGGCAGATATTCCAGCTTTAGGTGATGATAAAAGGATATATGTTAGTTTATTTTCCGGTTCTGTTGGTGGGTTTTATGCTGATCAAGGAGGTGGTGATGGAGATGACATGGCGCCGTCTGATATTCCAATATCAGGGACGACATCGGCAAACACTGGTAGTGTACAGATTCTATCCGCTGACAATAGCAGTTTTGTCAGCAGTGACAATAAATTAGTTGCAACAGGCGGAATTGTTTCAACTGGAATTTACAGTGCATCGTTTGCGTTCACTGGATCAACATTGCTGGAAACTGTATATGATGTTTGGTTTACTGGGAGTCATACCAC
>Ga0080013_1005124_pt1 | contig 12430 bp, 4 predicted proteins | sample ETNvirenome_6_85_FD_69236 | JGI IMG/M metagenome (GOLD analysis project Ga0080013, IMG submission 69236) | Marine viral communities from the Pacific Ocean - ETNP_6_85 (SPADES assembly) (version 2) | ecosystem: Environmental > Aquatic > Marine > Oceanic | place: Pacific Ocean | collected 2013-06-19 | reverse complement strand
AACAGCAATAATCCCAGAGCCACCAACGGTCGTGGCAAAATCTCCGCTAACCGTTATATCCCCAGTACCGCCCAATCTTAACTGAGAGGTTCCTGGCGTAAAGGCAAAGTGACTAGAATTACCTTCTGCGGTAAAACTTACCGTTCTGCTAAAAACAGAAGGAACAGCAGATCCGATTCCCCTAATCTTAATAGAATATTCACCGTCTTTTTTGGTTGGAATCTTGACTCGCGGCTCGTACTCGGTTAATACTTGATTTTTAATGTTCCTGGCCACAAGCGCAAGGCCTTCGTTTTCCAGTAGTCTATTGTCTGCAACGTACCGCGTGGTATAACCTTCGTTTCCAGAAAAATAAACATAACCGCTTGTAGTGTTTCCAGCAGGAACCTCAATAACCCGAGCATTATCGAATGAATCCCCAAATTTTGGCAAATATTTTTCGTCCAAAGTAATTGTGTGTGCGCTCCACGACAATCCTGCTGCGCCATAAGCAGTAAATATGTCAAACACTTTCCGAGGATATGCAGCGGGCGGCAATGGAATAAAAATTTCTTGATCGTTTGTTGCAATAGTGGCCCCCGTGCCGCTGACCATATAATCAATTCCCGATATACTCGGCACGGTGCACGTTAATATATGAGATTGTTTTTCTACATCATCATTTAATGTAATTTCATAATTTTCTGTACTAAATAGCCTGTCTTTTTTCCAAGTAAGGTACGTGTTTGTTATTGTGGTTCCTTCAATATTAGTGCCTATAGTTTTTTCTGGGTCGACAATAAGCCTAAGACCAGAAGGAGCCTCGGGAGACGAAAGGGTAGAGTTAACCCTTATACCTGTTGCGTATGAAATAGGCTCTCCCGTGCCAAAAGCGTCAATCGGGAGAAACTTATAATAATACCCACGAAAAGCATCTTCTTCCGTAAAAAGCTCTGGAGAAATTGTGATTTCCCCGAAATTTGCAAGCCGATTACCATTAGTCGAGTCGTCAATATGGTGGGTTGTCAAAAAGTTGCTTTTACCTATTTGATTATTTATTTCAAAATTTTGAGTCTCGTCTCTATATATAGCTATATCCTGCAAGCTTATGTTTTCAAACTTCCTGCCTCCAAAGGTTTCAGTTGGCGGGTTAATATTAAATGAAATTCGATCTGACACGCTGGTTAAAACAGCGTTTCCAAGCCTTGGCGCAGGAAAGTCAACCATTAAGCGACCAGTAGTTCTTTGGTTATAGTAATCAACTGCAATAACTTCGATTTGATACTTTCTTTTTGCCGTACCACCAAAAATATCCCTATTTAAAATATAAGGAATAGTCAATTGGCTTGCAGAAGAATATCCGTATCTTTTTCCTAACCCGAGCCTGTTAATTCTTAAATTTGCTCCCGAACCGAGCCCTTTGCCATCCTGCTCAACGCCTGGGCCGCCACTGCCCGTAATTAACAAAACTGTATCCTGAGTATAACCACTGCCACCCGAAACAACATCGACATGGTATATCCCAGATAAATACCCCATACCGCTTTCGGGAACGGATAAAACATCTCCGCTTTTATGCAGGCCACTGCCTAATGTCCTAACCCTGATGTAAGCCCCTGTTCCAGAGGGCGCCTGGTATTCCCCTCCTTCGTATACGCCAGTAACAACAACCGTTGGACTTAAATACCCAGACCCACCAGCCAAAAGATCAACTTTTTGTATACTTCCGTCATCTACAAAATTTATACCACTATAAAACTTCCCTGTTTCGTCATAAAAATTAACCTCAAACCCTTCGAGATAGCGACCGAGAAGAGCTGCATCAGAAACCTCCAAGTTGGTTGCTGGGTTTACGATCCCCCATGATACAGTCAGATCCCTTGAGTCATATTGACCGCTGGCAGAATATATACCAGTTGCGCCAGTTGTATAATACCCCTGGCCCCCCTCTATTGCCCCAGAAAACAAGGCATTAGCCATTCCAGTTGAATGATCAAGAAATATCGAATCAGGATGAGCGGAAGGAACCTTAAAGCCAGTAACCTGCCACTTTCGACCAGTTACCGCGTAATAGTCGACAGGGGGTAGATAAAAATTTCCTTTTATAGGCATATGCTAGTAATAAATTAAATCTAAATTTCCTTCTGAATCTACCGAATAAATAGAAACGTCAATTTCCCCAGTATAATCTCCGATATTCACGCTAACCGACGTATCAACAACTTCTGACGATTCGTTTTTCGCGCTTTTCTCTAAAACAAACTTCTTGCCAAGGCCACTAGACGAAGCGCTGGATAAATTAACGCCGCCATGCAAGGCAATTACCACTTTATATTTTTCGGGAGTTGGTACAACAGCTTCCCATGTGACGGTTAACTCACGCTCCAGCCCGTTATTAAGCGGAACAACAGAAATGCGAGGAACTCCGATTGGCTTGGCAGGCCTCGTGTACTCTATTGGAGATTTTGAGTATTTGAGATTTATCTTATGGTCAAGCTTGTTATCTGACAAATCAAATTTTGATTCAACATACTGCATGGCTTGAACTGTATACTCCAGGTCGTTAACCTGAGAAACATTTACAACCTTGAATAAATTTTCCTGAATCTCTACGTCGGCATTTTTTTGATTTAAAATAAATATTGAACCTATTTTAATTTTACCAAAGTCCAATGGAGGATCTCCCCCTACAGATTCCAGTTCAACAATTCTGTTTTCAACTGGAACCAAAGACGTGTCAGGCTCAATGTCTTTTATTCTGTATGTTCTGACTTGCGACTTGCGCACGTTTGATATGTCGTCGTCGGTGACTGTTTTTTGTTTTATCTCACCTTCTTCACTTAAGACAATTTTATCTACTTTTTCATCTAGCGAATCAGAAAATTCAAAATCATTAACAATGGTGATATGTATGTTTTCTCCAATATAATCTTTAGACAAATTTTGATCAACCTTCACCTTGAGCTCTCCGCTAACAAAATCTACAACTCTACCACCAAACCGCTTTTGCGTGCGGGTTTTATCGATGATCTTTACAACGTCGCCAGGCCTTAAATACGCACTTTCTTTTCCAGCGGAAAACTCAACCGTCTCCGTTTCATATTGAGAAGAAAACAAAAACCACCTGCCTAGTCTTTTTGCCTGAGACCTGGACGCACAACCAAATGCAACTAATTCTTTTTCTATAATTCCGTATTTTACTATTCCGTCTGGATCTTCAACATATTCAATTTTCGGTTTATAATTTTCGTATTTGTCCACATACCTCACTACACAAGTTGTGAACCTTTCTGCTTTTGAAGAGCCAGCATAAACAAATGTACCGTCTTTTACGTTTGCATTAGTAAAATTGAATACCGCATCTCTTTTTTTGTCAAAGTAAGCGTATATTTTGCCATTAGCAAAATAAGTAATCCCCCTGAATATTGAAGCTATATCGTTTAACAGCTTGTATGCGTCAACCTGAGTTGTGATATAAAGATTTGCTGAAAATCTCGGTTCTAAAATATCAAAATTTCCATAAAACTCTGTGGCCACAGAGCCACTAATAGAGGTAGAATTTATAGCTGATCCGACATCGAAAGCTTTAGTTGCATTTGATTTTGAGTTGTCTGGATTGTCTATATAATGCAAAATCAATCGCTTCTCTCTAGCGGCTCTCTCTGCTGCGTTTTTAGGGTTCGACATGTACGACTTTTTTGCTCTGACCCATGACTCTAGCCCTGGTTGAACCCTAAGAGCCTCTTCCGTTGAAACTAGTCTTTGAATTTCCACAATAGCATACCCAGCCGTGTCTTTATTTGCCGCCTGATAACTAATAAGTCTGTCTGTTGCCGCGTCAGAACCAAGGTTTGTCCCGTATCTTTCATTTAAAGATTTGCTGCCATCCGCGCCTCGCCTTAAATATTTAATCCTTTTATGGACGGGCGCAGAATCGTCGTTTAAATTATAAAGCGCAATTGTAGAAAATTCTGGAAACTCTTTCTCAAACTCCCCTTGGTTCGAGAACAACGAGTCAGCAGAATTGGGATTGCCTATCATGATATGCGTTTGCCCAACAGTCGGAAAATACGGCGTCAGCCCCGAGCCTGATCCATTAGTATAAATCACTTGAAATTCTCTGGCAGCATATTTTGGATCTAATCCTGTTCTAACTTTCTCATCACAATATTTGGCTATTTCATACAAATTCCATTTATCAACAGAATAAGCTTTAAGCCCATATTTGCCCAAGCCGTATCGCTTATTTGTTATTAGGTCGTAAAGTATCCACGCTGGGTTATCTGTCCACTGAAGCTCTGCTTGGTCAAACTCGGCGTCTTCATCAAACTTAAAAGAAGTGTCAATGACAGCTTCCACGTGATCAAAAATGTCAGTTGAAGCGCTGGCTCGATTATCTGCGTTAATATAAAGAAGCGTGGAAAACTCATTCTGCATCAAACTTCTTAGGTTGTCTGGTGCCGCATTAAAGTCTTCGATATACTTTGCTTTTCTGGATATCATAACTTCATCAAGATATCCATTGAAACTCGTACCATAGAATTTCTTTCCGACGACCTTATACGGCGTTCTTGTTCCGCCGATCTGCACTTCGCCCTTGTGCGCGTCGTCTCCAACTATATGCTTAAATCCGTAAATCTCTGACGCGCAAGCGCTTTCGGCCTCTTTCGTGCCATCCACGAAAATACTGACCGTATTCCCGTTTCTTGAAATTGCTACATGATGCCAATTGTTATCAGCAACATTTGTTGTGGACGCCACCTGCCCAACTAACGCGTAGCTTAAATCTTTATCCCATCCAGGATAAAGCTGGACAATGCGGCCGAGGCTTGAATTCGAAGTCATAAGACTTAAATTTCCGCCAGGCATAAACGCCCTAAATCTTATTTTTCCGAGATCAACGTGTTCTTCGTCGGAACTATCTTTTGTGCCTATCTCTACCCGCCACGCGCCCCCAATCAATCGCCCAGTGTCCAAATAAGAAACCTCATCATCCCCGATTAGCGCGTCCAGCTGATCAGGAAAAATGCCCATCTCGCCCAAATCTGGAACACCAGTATCAACGCTCCATCCTAACCCTGCGTTTTGCTCGGAAGCAACAAGCACCTTGGTTACGCCCTCTACCCCAACGTCAGAGTCTGGCGTGGCGCTTGGGCTCATTAAATTATAAACGTCTTTTACTTGAGTTGCGCTCGTTTTGATGAAAAATTCTATTGTGAAATTTGAGGATCCAAACGTACCAAATGAAGCAACACTAGTTTTATCCAGACCCCCTTTTGTCGCAGACCTTGAAGATACGGTATAAGGATCCTTTACGTATAGCACTTTATTTTCCTCATATTCTCCCGCCACAAGAGGAGCTTTTGCATCACCGTGCGAGTTCGTGCTATATCCATCAGAAGCGGGAAACAACAATGCTCCGCTGCCGTGTTTTTTGGTGCTAGTACTTACCACAACCAAACCGCCTCCCTGAGAAATTGCCTTGGGCTCCCTAACCCTGTAAGAAGATAAAGACGTTCCGCCTAAAACATCACCTGAAGCGGTGTTAATTACATGTTTAGCCTTGAACTTGCCGTTCCAGTTCCCTATGTATTCTTTAGTATCTGGAAGATAATTAGAAGGAACCTTCATCTTCAAAAGCTTGAGCAAATATTTCCTCAGGGGCACAGAAGAAAAAGCCCTAGAATCAATCGTCGTCCCAATAATCGCAGAATTTGGGTGATATAATTGGCACGGCACAATTTCCGTTATAGAATGCAAACTTGCCGCTGCAGTTTCCGTGTCGTCACCACGAAATTCCTCGTCTGAGTCCAGCCTAGAAACTCTTATAACTCTTTTTTTGCCTTTCGGGTTCGGAGGAAGATGTATAATTGTTTCAAAAATATAGTCACTTGTTGCTAATCCCTGCATTCTTCTAACAAAAAATCCGCCAGTGTCATTTTCTATTAGCTCGCCATCGTTGTAGCGAGAGTATGTGTCAAATGTTTGATTATTTAATGTAAATTTTTCATTACCTGGTGCAGAGTCATTTTTATCGTTCCCGAAGTAACTACCAAACTCATGTCCCTTCTTAAAGCCTGCGGCCATCTCTGGAGTCACTTCCAGTATCGGAGGATTGTCTATGCTTGGCTCCCCCTCGTTGTTTGCATAAATTAAAAAATGAAAATCATTTGTTCTCGTCTCAGTGGTTCTTTTGCCAACCTTGAGCCTTGAAAGCGCATGAATATCAATAGCAATTGAAACAACCTCAACATTCGGATCTGTTACGGTGTGCACGACTGGATGAAGATGTTTCTCGTGTTTCTTGAAAGTGTTATGCAGGGCCCTCTTGTGAACTTTATCAATGTGACCACTGATGCGCTTATTTACCGTTGGGTCCGTAAAGCTAAGCTCTAACGCAAGCATTGTATCGCTGATTGCTTTTCCTTCTTCATTTAACGGAAGGCCGTCTACAGAAACAAACTCAGAGTTCTGATTTAGACCGAGGCTCGCTTTAGGCCCTGTACCCTCGCCTACATTTGCGGGAAAAAGCTGAGTATTATACATGACCGTTTTCCCATGAGACCTGTAGCTATCTGGAAAAATTTCCTGCATTGTGTCTCCCCTTCTGAAATCTGCATCAAAAACCCTAAAATTAAAAGTTCCATCTCGCTCGCTTAAAATCTGCGTATCATTTAAATATATGGACTTTAAAAAATCTATATTCTCAAGCCTTGAATCTTGAAAAAATCTTATTGTTTCTCCGCTTCTGTCAGAAAACCCTTCGATTGGGCCCTCACAAATTAAATCAACTGTTTTCGCCAAGCTTGCTGATTCAAAATAGGAGCCGTCTCCCCCTCCAGCTTTAACCGTCCAAGGGGTCCTTTTTCTGATCGCGGTAATGCGTTTCCATGCATACGGAACATAAGTATACATGTCGTACGTTGCGCCCGCTTTTCCTGGAGCCATAAAAGCTAGTGCCCCAACATTGCTAGCCATTACCCGTCGCCCCCTCCCAAGGAAAACACCCCTTCTGGGTCAGCCAGCTCAAACAAAGAACCTGTTTCTTCCTTGTCTTGCTCATATCTTGAAAGATTATGAGGCCACTTCCTGAAGGTGACATGCTCAGATCCGTCGCTCTTAGCAGTGACGCCGACATCAACCCTTGCTCGGTCAATGTGTCTCATTGTTGAGCTCACAACAGTCGAGCCGACCAAAAGCCTGCCATATCCCAAGGGAACTGGAACCGCTTGATTAGTTACGTTTACTGCGCCTCCAAACAGAAAAGATTTTGTTCGTTTTTCTTCTTCTGGCTTGGGTGGCTTGAATAGAGCGCGCATAATAAAGCCCGCAGCTATTGCAATAATAAAGTTAACAATAAAAGGCGTCGCTGGCCCAGCTCCTTCTGCATTCGGGATAATATGAAACTCTTTACATTGCCTAGGGATTGGCGTTAGCAATTCTTCTTTTCGCTCTATTTTCTGACTACATCCATCAAGGATAAACGAAAAAGTCTTATTTTCTTGCCTATTCTCCGACAAATAATCGAAGAAGTTTCCTGTGTTGGCATCTATAGCCCTTAGCGCTTCTACAATAGAGTCTACCTCGAGCTCCCATCGTGCCCCAAACCTCTCTGCTATTTTTCCATGTAAGTGAACTATTTTCATCCTTATTCCTGATAAAGGTTACACTAATTATTGAACACTCTGTACACACTATGTATCTTTTTAATGTAAAAGTCATCCATTATGACCCTTGATGACAAAAACCCTTCCTGGTGATGGATAAACTCATTGTTTTTTTGCAAAATACCAAAATGCGAGAAGCTGTTTTTATTCGCCTGAAAAACAACCAAATCATCTGGAGCCCCCTGCTCCGCGGGTATTTTTTTAATGTTGTTTTTTTTAAAAAAATTAACTATTCTCGAAATAGCCTCATCGGTAAACTTAAAGTCCCCTTCTTGTTCTAGATAAAAATTAAACTTTTTGTATATTAATTTTTTATTAACATTATAATAATCATAAACAAGTTTCCAGCAATTCTGAAAATGATGAACATAATCTCTACCAATAAAGCTTTTTGTCGAATAACTTTCGGGAAAATGTATGTTGAACGACTTATCCTGTAAACTGTAGACGCAAAGCGGCAAACATAACTCTTCTGCCTGATCTAAGTCCTTTTTTGAGAACCTGCAAGAGCTTGCTGGATGTGAGTGATATAAACAAACAATCTCATATTTTTTCTTTATTCTTAGGAATTCATGCGGACAAATCTTAAACCCAGTCTTCGGGAAACTATAAATATTTTCACAAGGAACAATAATTAATTGCTTTATATTATCCAAAACAACAAAGCCACAACATTCTTCGTCTTTATTGACGCTCGCATGCGTAACAAGGAGCTTTTCTATTTTTTTATCCATACTCAAATCTTTCTGTTCCAGGAAACCCTCCGTACGGCAATCCGTGAGTAGTAGCCGAAAACCTGAGCAGGCAGCCACTTAAGCTCTTAGAGCATTGGTCTTGAACCCAATTAGCAGAGTCATACCTTGGGTCTTTTCCAGATACATTATAATAGGTAATCGCCACGGTTGGATCTCCTGCCCTAGTAGCCATGGTTCCTGTCGGCTTTGCAACAAAAATTAATTTAACTTCGTCAGACTCAGGACTGTTTATTGTTACATAATCACCGCTAACGTATATTCCCGTCGCGTCATAAAAACCAGACTCCACGAAAGGGGTAGATAGGTTATCTTGCCATGGAGCATTGCCCGCAGTAGAAAAATTATAACTACCGCCCAACAGCGTATTATTATGTGAATCTGCCACGGGCAAACCGTGAGCCTGATCAGATTTTGGATTAACCCAGCAGGACTTTGGAAAAATATCCCTATCTCCATAATGACAACCATAACCTCTGTAAACCCAAGGACAATAATTTGCATATACCGTTCTTGCGGGCAACTTAACCGCCTCAAGCTCTAGCTCAGAAGCCAGTTCAAACTGAACCGCATTTTTATCCTCTGCAATTTTTTTATTTATAAAGTATGTCTCATCTGGGAATTTTGCCGTCTCATCTGGCGTGCCAAAAGGATTTATACCATCTATAAAATTTACCTCGTCAAGATACTTTAAAAAGGTTCTTATTCTTTTTACCCTGAGCCCAATAAAGTCATCTTTTCCGCTAATGATATTTGAAATAAAGCCATCCACATTTGCCAAGGTTAGCTTGGGACGAGGAAGTGAGCCATCGCCTCTTATCTCAAAATCTTCAACCTCTACTGGATAAGCACTATAAGCTTTGCTACCAAAAACAATATCCCCTAGGATCATTTTTCCAGCATGAAATCTGTATATCTGTCCTCCGTACTTTGCCGTGTCAATCTCAAACAACTCTATTATAACCGACCCTTCAAGAGAGTGTAGCTCCTCGTTAAGCTTTCTCGTGTCGATTTTTTGGAAATCTTCTTGATTTTCATATTGATTTGTTTGAGATTCCTGTGGCATTTTAACTTTATTGTCCTTGTATTAAATTTATAAACCCAGCATAGGATTCGTTTGATCCGCGCAAGCCAAAATCTGCAATCTTGACTTTTCCTTGATTTCCGTCTGCTCCTAATATCTTTAAAATATAATATCTATAAGCGCCCATATTATCTCCTGGCACAGTAAAAAGCCTAACTTGCCCTGGTATGCATACGTAGGAATTATGCTTCGCGCCCTCAGCCTTCAGTATCTCTAACTGGTCGCCTCGGTTTCCTATGAAATTTCCATCGGCATCGAGAGCTCCTGGATCATCGGTTCGACTTGCGTCACGAACCTTTGATCCCTCTTTAACAATTCGTATTCCAGGCATGTATGAAAAATTCCTCATATGATGTAAGAGCACCATGTCTGAATCACGCAATAATAAATCAGAATTAGCATTCGATCCAAATAGTTTCCATTCTGTTGGAGCGAAAACTTCACCAAAGATTGTTTTTAGCCGCGTATCATTATAATAATCCGCACTGGCCCCAGCGCTCGACAGAGTATAACTTTTAACAACCTCCGTATTTCCCGCTCCAAAATCATAAATCAAATAATACGGAAAATTGTCTTGATCCATCAATACATAATCATCAAAATCGCCATTGATCGTTTGGTTAAAGGCTTTCCACGTGGGATAAGACCCGTTTACTGCATTGCTTTGGTTGTCTACCTTCTTGCTTACTCCATCAAAATTTATTGTATCTCCTGCGGTGCCGTCTGATTTTCTTGTGCCCTTTAATCCCGAGATCAAGCCTACAGACAAATGCCCAGACGTTTCAATTGTCGTGGCGCTTTTATATTTTGGGGTTAAATACGCGCCTTTACCTATTCTATTTCTATAAAGTTCTGAGTTTTTATTATCTTGTTCTGTTTTATTGTCTTGTCCGCTGCACGGAATATTGTCCTTGGGGTAAAAATCTACCAAAGCTCCATTTGTATCAATGCATAAACCCCCTGTTCCACCAAACCCAAACGTCCTTGGTTCTGGGCCGTATTGAGTATCTTTTACAAGTCCAATATGCCTGTCTGTATAAGCCTGTATAGGGTGTTCTCCATTTCTGCCATCTTGTCCGAATCCACCTCCGTAGCCGCCGACACCACCAGCGTTTCGATAAGACTCTCGATCATCTGGCCCCGCGACTATCAGGCCGCTCGGGTTCTGCATATGGTATGTCCCAGGGGTCATGTTCTTCGCCTCCGTTCCCCAGACTTGAATTGGCGCGGTCGCCCCTTGTCCAGCTGAGCCCCCGCGCACACTAGCCTGGGTTCCCGAGCTAAACGGAAATTGAATTTTGAAACGGCCACCTTCATGAGACTTTTCTGTGACCTCAATAGTTCTACTTCCGTAAACTTTCACGTTTGAAACAAACGGGTCACAGCCTGCACCACCCGCCGCGCTTTCGGTAGAAGTGGCTGTAGTTGTTGCATAAGTCCCGTCTGGGCTGACCGTGATTGCGTCGGTCTTGCTGTAGCCAGCGCCACCGCCACCGCCACCGCCAGGCCGCGCTTCGAATACAACGGTATTTCCTGGACGCTTGTCATCCGCGTCTTCATCCTCCCAACCTTCTGGAAGCTCCTTCTCTGCGACAAGAAGCCTGTTTTGGAGAGAGGGCTGAAGATGGGAATGCCCTCCCGCCGTGAAAGAGGAAGTCGAGATAGCGCGCATATATGGCAACATGACCCCCTCAGCCGCCGTCTTAACTCCGTCCTTTGTGCTAATATTACCTTGCGGCACCCAAATCTTTCTTCCATCTCCCTGTGCCTTCTTAAAACAAAACCAGGGAATCTTCATGCTGGTAATATTACTATCTCGAGTTCCACCAGCGCCGCCGCCTCCTCCTCCGCCGCCAATGAACCCACGGCAATACAGCTTTACGCTTGACCCTGCGTAATCCGCATGAATGGATAGCGCTGTGCCACCGTCCTGACCATTGTTTGGCTCCAGCCCCACAGCATAAGATCCATCCATTTTGCCATCAAGGTAACGCAGGGACACTGGGCCAACGCCACCCAGCTCTGGAAGAGAACCGTATTTTACATCTGCGCTCGACAGTGTCGCCCTTTGCGCGCTGGTAACACTAAAAGCAACAGGGCACTCCGCCTTGACTGAGGTGCCATAAGTTCGATCGCTCATTACTGACGCCCCTCTTCCTCCCGCTCCAATAATTTGGGTTGTTTTTGGTATATAAATTTCAATTGGAACTGGGTCTAACCCTGCGCCATAAGTGCTTGTAAACTTTTCGCCTGTGTCGACTGCTGGCTCGCTTATGTCATTCGAATAAACGAGCATGTTGGGAGCAAAGTTAAACCTTATCTTAGAAAACACATTTACATCTAATTGGGAATTCGAAATCGCAAGGTCAGTCTGAAGCCTGGTAAGCTCAGCGCTAGCTAATGAGTTCAAGTTAACGCTTTTTAGCCCCCAGAGATTCTGATTCACAAGGTTTACTGAAACATTCAAGGCCGTGTCTGCCACTAAGCCGTTTGCGTGAACCCAACCAGCAGCCTCAACTTTTCTTAAAGTACCACCATTAACATTTCCCCCAATTAGGTCTATGTTTTGAGTTCTTATTCGAAAATGGTGTGTTTTTCCAGGAATAACTGGGTAAGCGAACGATGTGGTTCCCGTGGGCTCGTCTTTTAAAAGCCCCGTCGCCCCATGCGGATCTGCTACTGCGGCATCAGGGGCCGTGCCAGAAACCTCCAATAAAATCCCTGTAGCAGTCAGCGGCTCAGAATAAGTCCAGCCGCCAGTTATAAATATATCACCTTCTACCGCGTCCACCTTAAAGGTTGCGATGGGGCCAGGCTTTAACGCTTCCGCATTGCCAGTTAAATCTATTTTTAACATGCCGCTCGGATCATTGTAATTGTACTGGTCGGTGCTTGTAACGGTTAATTGGCTGGGCCTAGGCCAGCCGTCATCGTAGCTACAAGTATAG
>Ga0080013_1005122_pt1 | contig 12435 bp, 17 predicted proteins | sample ETNvirenome_6_85_FD_69236 | JGI IMG/M metagenome (GOLD analysis project Ga0080013, IMG submission 69236) | Marine viral communities from the Pacific Ocean - ETNP_6_85 (SPADES assembly) (version 2) | ecosystem: Environmental > Aquatic > Marine > Oceanic | place: Pacific Ocean | collected 2013-06-19 | reverse complement strand
CCATGGCCTTACTTAAAGGTACCCCGGCTTGGACGTATTGGAGCAATGACGTCGACCTTTCCTTTTCGTCCTCTTGGAATATGGCCAAATTTTCGGGAGTCATCACCAACCGGTAATCGTCCACCGCTCCGGCAAACACCTTATTGTTTATAGCATCTTCAAACATCGGAATCCGGGGCCGCACCGTATTCTCCCAGAATGACCGCATATCAGCAACCGAAGTGGCGTAGTTTGCGGCGTCCGATTCAAGCACCGAACGAGGGATACCCAGGGCGGCACCGATATCAAGAACAACGTGCTGATTCAGGTTGTACATCTCCATACTCGACAGGTCGGGAGTCAATGGTGTAACTTTCAGATCGCCACGCAGAAAAATCGTTCGCCAAGCGTTTGCGACCCCTTGCATCGACCGCCGGAAGAAATTCTGCGCCCTTTCCATCTCCGCCTGTGATGGGTTGCCCTCGGTCGTTATCAGTGTGACCGGTTGTCCGCCATTGCTAAAGAAATTTTGTGCGAACTCGTCCATATTAAACCGGAGTTTAGACGACTGTAGGGCCACGCTTGCCGGAGCGACCCCGGCACCAACGTCGGACGTCATCGACGGCTCCCGAAATGATACCACTTCGTCGTCCGTCCACGGGCCAAAGCTCTTGTCGCCGACCTTTTGCGTGTAAATGTTTTGACCGTTCTTATATTTCCATGTAACGGTCGTCGGATTGAGGCATTGTAAATCTACCAACACCTTGCCGTCGTATTTCTTCAGCACATACGCCGCCCCGGTCAATAGTAAGCCCAGTTCGATCTTGTATATTAATTCCGGCAACGGGGCATATTCAAACGGCCACCCATTGCCGACATTCTCCCCGTTTTTAAACAGCACAAACGGGATGCTTGATATAGATTGACAACGCAGGTTGACCGCCCGAAATAACAGCGGAACATTCGACCAGGCAGAAACGGGGCTTGATGCGTTCTTGCTTGTCGTCCCCTCAGCTAAATCGTTCACCCATCCCGGAATTGAGACGATTGCTTTTTTCCCGTTTTCCGCCATTAACGTTTTTATATTATGACCCATTTAATCCTCGTGTCACATGCTCCACAGGATCATCTCCTGTTCTTTGGGGATATCCTCAAAAGCACCCGACAAAGCATCCACTTGGTCGTCGTGAAATCCTATCGGGAACAATTCGATCTCGGAAAGGAAGTCTTCGTTCCAATCACCGGGGGCGAGTGCAATATTCCCGGCTTCGGCTTGTGCGGCGACGGGCATCGCTCGCACCTGCTTGCTTCCTGTCTCCGGGCGAGCGTGCACGCTATAACCCGACAATTGTCGAATGAGATGTTGACTTTGACTTTTCCCGGCTTGACCGGGATCTTGTGGGAGGCTTATCACGGTTTGGATACCATCCTGCTCGGCGGTCTCTGCGATGATTCGCTCGACTTCAAACGGTGACCATTGCCCCCGTTTGACATCTTCAACCACGAATAATCCGTCAGCTCGTACCATTAACAGGCCAACCGTGTAATCGCCCGATCCGACTGTACTGGCAAGGTCCCAGTGCCGAACACGGGTGGTATCGTCAATATTATACTTAATTTTTAAAATGTCAAAGGATTTACGAGCGAAAATCCCCCCGGTCTCCTCAACGGATTCGGCGAGAATCTCTTGGCGGTATGCGGTTTCAGTCATGTCGGACGAGATCTCCGCCAACGCCACGGACGAAATAAAAGGGTTATCGTGCGACGTAAAGTGAAACGCCTCCCATCGTCCCGTTTCGTCATTGGTCGCCCGGTTAAATAACTTATTGGCATGATAAGGATCTTTGGCTTTGGAATTTGCCATTGATATAATCGACGGCGGCGTGAAACAAAAGACCCCGACACCATCCGAATCGAGCAACATAGGACTCCCGACCCGCTCCCACGCATCCGGTGCCATCAATTGAAATTCATCAAGGCAAAGCACGTCGGCATGGTCACCCCTCAAACTGTCCTCGTCCCACGCAGTCTTAGCCCGGATATGCCCCACGCCTTCAATGATGTGTCGGGTTTCGTTTTTGGTGACAATCCCAAGATCAAGGGCCGGTTGGAGCATGTCCACGCACTCGGCCCAGAATGTCTGAATCTGCTCCGATGTTGGCGTGGCGTATAAGATCCGCTTGCCTTGTATAAATTGCAGACAAGCATATACGGCAATGCCGGTTGTCTTGCCTGATCGTCTCCCGGCCTTGATTACTTTTCGCTTGGCTTGACTGTCGATGAACGCCCGTTGCCGTTCATGCGGCTGCCACCATTCATAGGGGGCGACAACGCTTCCGAGTTTATTACTGGTTTTGTCTTCCATGTGATGACATGCTCGACTTGTTGGGGCTGACCATTGATCCCGGTGCTTTCTATTCGGTCGACCTTCCGGAACTCTTCCGGGTAACGCCTTTCAAGAAACCATGCCGACGCTTGCCATGATTGTTCGGAGTGCCGGGTGATATTTACGATGTGGCTCAGCTTGCCGACGGCTTCCGCCTTTTTTATAGTGTCAAAGAACTCAAGAAATTGACCCGTCTTTGCTTTCCTGCCACGCTCCATCCAATTCAGGAAAGTAACGTATGATATCCCAACAGCGCCGCATACTTCATTCCGAAACCCGCCCCGTTCAAACAACCCCTTCATGTCCTTCAATAATTCTTCATTTAGTTTTGATGGTCGTCCGGTTTTCTTCATTTGTCACCTCATTTCTTTTCGACGTTCCAGCGTCTCCATGGCCCAACTCTTTCCTGGTACGCGATAGCATCGACCTAAACTCCTCCGGCGACTCTATGCACGTTCTGAGATACTGGACTTCCTGCCTTATGGCCCTCCACATCGGACCATCCAATACAATCTCAACATGAGGCATTCTGGCCCTCCATAACTCGGCTGTGGCCTCGTCGATCTGGATGCGATGCTTGTCGGAGGCCCCTGTGTTGTATACATAATCAAGCCTCTTTCGCCTATCGTTCGACAGCTCAACGAGGAGTCTGTTCTGCCTGAATCCTTCCATACTCATCATGTGGCAACCGTCATAAGTTCGGCGAGTTCGGCAATAGTGGGCTGCACTGTATCATGAGCTGGGCGACGATCTCGGCCTGTGTCATACGGTAGTCTTTTCTTTGTGTCACCTTCGGGCCTAAATTCCTCGATAGAAACGATCATCGTATCCCTGCCGTTGAGGTTGAACACGACCGGTCGCACCGACATCGTTTTGTTGTGTTCGATCAATGTATCCCTGACCCAATCGAACGTCTTCCGGTCTATGCGCTCGATCCAATTCTCTGTTGTATTCCATAGCTTTGCCGACACCATCCCGTCATCGGTTTTTATCTTGGGCATGTCTTTTATCTTTTTGATTAGGGCCGAACCTATTATTTGCGGAATATCACCATCAGCCTGAGCTTTTATTATCAAATCTCGCAGCTCCTCTGGCACTTCCCTTTCCTCCATAAGGTTTTCAAGTAGTGTGGCAGAAGCAAGTGACATAGGCTTAATATTGGAATCGACATCACTTGCGTGCGGGTGTGCGTGCGGTACTCTGTCCTTTTTTGAGATAGTACTTTGTTTAGATAGTACTTTGTTGTGGTCGGGTTTCCCGTCAAACGGGTTTCCCGTATTACGGGTTTTCCGCTGTCCTTCTGTGGAATTGGTCGAATTGCTCGATGATCCCCAGTCACCTGGCTTCTCAGTGACATCACAACAATGGACAATGTGTCCCATATCCTTTCCCGACTCGCTGAGGTTAGAGCCGTCCATGATCGTCTCATGATACCGACGGATATAACCATGTTCCTCCAGTTCATTCATGGCGGTATTTATCGCATTGCGCCCATCAGTTTTAGACCTCGACATCGCACGTACGGATATCTGCCAGTCATCCGGGAGACTCAAAAAATAACACAACAAGCCGGTCGCCTTTAATGATATCGTGTCGTCCTGAATCGCGAGGTTGTCGATGATTGTGAAATTGTTTTTATGAGGTCTGCGTATTACCACGTTATTTTCCTATGTGACTTTTACCCTTTCGATGTCCAACTATAGAGAGAAATACCGAGCACCGTTTCAATCTGGATTGCTCGGTGTATGGGGGGCAACCGTTCACCAGAAGCCCACCTGGAAAGAGTCGCCTTGGCAACTCCGAGACTATCACACGCCTCAGTCTTTTCTTGTGGACTCATGGCCTCGTATGCTTGCTTAAAAGTTCTCATACTGTAAATAATACAGATACACGCCACGCACCGCAAGCAATAAAATGACTCAATGGAAACCATTACACAATAAACCCTTGACACATAGTCAACGGCATATTATTATAGTTGGACAATTGCAACTCATCACAGACCCAAAATGCGACCAAGTAACCAATCTACAAGGGGAAGCACAATGTATTTAGAGATGAACGATTTAATCAAAGAAATAACAGCCGCCCACGGTGACCGACTGGACAGTCTGTACATATGTGAATCCAACCGGGACCACGGAGCAGTACTCGCCATATTCCTACTGGTAGTCGGCGATGCTTGGGAGTTGCATAAATGGTTTTTTCTGCCGGACGGGTCTACTCGCAAATATCGGGAAGATTCCGGAGTGCTAAACGATGTCGGGCGGGAAGAGTTCCGGGGTCTTGTTTATCGTTGCGTCTAATCCTGGAATGGTGATCTATAAAACCAACCACTCAAACCGCAACAAGGGAGAACAAGTGAAAACGAGCCACACCGGAACCGCAAGTAATCCATTCAACGGGAATGACTCGGACATAATAGTCGAATGGACGGACAATCATCGGAAGGCGACCTGCGAGGAGTTTTACGAAACAAGAGAGGATGGGTCTGAGGTTTGGGTACAGATAGATAGAATAACAGACACTAAAACAATTTGTGAGCTTGGACCTGATGGCAAGGTACAGAAAACGTCCTGGTACGCGATTTAACAACAACCTTAATAAAAGGGGATATTGTGAGCGATTCGACAGGCTATTTAGACTTTATAGAATCCAAGTCTCACAAGAAGTTAAACCACGGATTTAATCCATCGTATATCCCGGATCAGATGTATGATTTTCAAAAATCATTGACTGAATGGGCTATACACAAGGGACGCGCTGCGATCTTTGCGGACTGCGGACTGGGTAAGACCTTGATGCAGCTGACATTCGCTGAGAACTGTGTAAGAAAAGAGAACAAGCCGGCACTTATAGTTTGCCCCCTTTCCGTGGCCTATCAGACGGTTATGGAGGGTCACAAGTTTGGAATAGACGCCTCCCAGTCCCGTGATGGTAAGAAAGGATCAGGTATTACTGTTACGAATTATGAGAAGTTACACTTATTCGATCCTAATGACTATTGTTCCGTCGTTCTTGATGAATCCTCCGCTATAAAGAATTTTGACGGTAAGAGACAATCGATCGTGTCTCAATTTATGAAAAAAACTCCGTACCGATTGCTATGTACCGCCACTGCTGCCCCCAATGATTATATAGAACTTGGGACATCTGCTGAAGTCTTGGCAGAAATGGGTAGAATGGATATGTTGTCAACTTTCTTTGTGAATGATGAGAACAGTAATCATCCTATCTGGTGGGGAGCTCGTTGGCGGTTCAAACGTCACGCAGAGGAGAGGTTTTGGAAGTGGGTATGCTCCTGGGCGCGTGCCGTCCGAGTACCTTCCGATATAGGTTTTAGTGACGAAGGGTATTTGCTGCCCCCTCTCAACGTATCGGAGACTGTGGTTGGTAATAGTTATATACGGGACTACGAACTATTTAAATTACCAGCTGTAACCTTAGACGAGCAGAGAGAGGAGAGAAGACAGACGATTGATGAACGGTGCGAATCCGTAGTTAGTAAGATACAGGGGCACAATAGCTCCGTTGTTTGGTGCCATATGAACGCGGAGGGCGACTTGCTGGATAAGATGATACCGGAGGGAGAACAGATCAAGGGGGGGCAGTCGGACGAGGAGAAGGAGTATTTATTCAAAGCGTTCACGGATGGAGAATTGCGAGTGTTAATAACCAAGCCGAAAATAGGCGCGTGGGGACTGAACTGGCAACACTGTAACCATATGACGTTTTTTCCTTCTCATAGTTTCGAGCAGTACTACCAAGGCGTGCGCCGTTGCTGGCGATTCGGACAAGACAAGCCTGTATACGTGGATATAATAACGACCGAGGGAGAGATGGGCGTCATGAAGAACTTGCAACGAAAGTCGGATGCCGCTCAGGAGATGTTCTCCAGACTTGTACAGTATATGTCGGACGCTATAAAAATAGATAAAGCGTCTCACTACACAAAGAGAGTAGAGGTTCCATCGTGGCTATAAGTGACCAGAAACTCACACCGGAATACGCAGTATATAATGGAGACTGCGTGGAAGTCTCAAAGACCCTGCCAGACAATTCTATGGGATTCTCTATATACTCGCCTCCGTTCGCTGGATTGTACAATTACTCATCAGATGATAAAGATATGTCCAACTGCTCATCATATGAGGAGTTCTTCGATCACTACGAATACATAGTAAAAGAGGTCGGTAGACTGCTCCAACCGGGACGACTGGTTGCGGTACACTGTCAAGACGTGAAAGACGGTCAATATCTGCGAGACTTGCCAGGGGACATTATCCGATTGCATGAGAAGTACGGAATGAGGCTCCACTGTAGGACCGCTATATGGAAAGAACCACTCACCGTAGCCATTAGGACCAGATCCCTCGGATTGACTCACCGCCAGATAACAAAAGATTCGACTAAGTGTAACAACGCTGGAGCGGATTATATTGTTGTGTTACGGAAAGCCGGAGAGAACAAGGAACCAGTGGCACATCCAGAGGGTCTATCTGAGTATGCCGGAGCGCGACATATTCCAGAGGATATCCACAAGTATAAAGAATGGAAAGACCCGAAGACTAATAAGCTGTCTCAGTGGATCTGGCAGCAATACGCCTCTTGCTTCTGGGATGATATACGGTTAGGTGAAGTCCTGCCCTACCGGAAAGCAAGAGACCCCGAAGACGAGAAGCACGTGCACCCACTACAGCTTGACGTAATTAGCCGCTGCTGTACTCTATGGACTAATCCTGGTGACACTGTGTTTACTCCATTTATGGGAGTAGGGTCAGAGGTATACGGAGCCGTCAAGCTCGGACGAAAGGGGGTCGGAGTAGAGCTTAAAGGAAGTTATTACCGTCAAGCTGTTAAGAATATAGATGACCTGATATCTGGCGGAATAGAGATCGGGCTGGCATTATGACGAATATAATGCGCGTTCTACGCCAGTTCAGAGAGGATCGGGGCTTTATGAAATACCATACCCCGAAGAACCTCGCGATGGCATTATCGGTCGAAGCCTCTGAGCTTTGCGAGATATATCAATGGAAAGATGGCCGAGATGAATTGGGCGAGGATGACGTAACCAGGACAAGAGAAGAGGTCGCAGACGTCCTTATATACGCATTGAATATCTGTGACGTACTCGGCATCGACCCAGATGATTGTGTCCGAGAAAAGATCATAATAAATGAGGCCAAATACCCCGCATCCGTTCCACGTAACGCAACGTAAACTAAATAAGTCATTGACACATAGTCAACGGCAAGTATACTATTAGGTATCAACGCACAACAACACTCTCACAGAAGGAGTAATAAGATGGCACCTCTCAGGGAATGTACCGCCGCAATCAAGGATGTCGTCAGTCATCAGCACATCACAACTTGCGAACTCATGGACAGATACGACCTCGACCAACAACAGGCCGAAGAGATCATCCAGGGATATGATAATATCCTTGATTGGTTAGGTTTCGATGATCGACCGAACGATCATCCCGTCATGGCGACTCTTACGATTAGCGCAGAGGCAGCCCGCCAGCTCAACCGGGATATGCACTATCTCCTGAAGATAGCGGAGCGGTTTGGCTTCGACGCTCGCCCGAACGACCAGAGAACGGCGCACCGTATGCACATCATAGATCAGCTTAACGATGGAGGATATCATGAATAACGGCATCACAGTCCAGCAACAGCCCCCGATGGTGCCAATGTCAGACATGGAGAAAATGGCTGCTGCCATCGCCAAGTCGGGGTTGTTCGGAATGAAGAAGGTTGAAGAGGTTCTCGCCCTCATGTTGATCGCACAGGCAGAGGGACGACACCCAGCCGAGGCCGCAAGAGATTATCACATCATCCAAGGCCGACCAGCACTCAAAGCGGACGCCATGCTCGCACGCTTCCAGGCGACAGGTGGCCGGGTCAATTTCACGGAGTACGGACCGGAAGTAGTTAAGGGTATTTTCACGCATCCAGCCTCGGATAGTCCGCTGACAGTTTCATGGTCTATGAAGGACGCCAAGCGTGCCAATCTGGGCGGAGACAATTGGAGAAAGTACCCACGGCAGATGCTCAAAGCTCGTGTGATCTCCGAGGGAGTGCGTGCGGTATTCCCGGCGGTAACTATTGGGATCTATACAAAAGAGGAGGTTGAGGACATGGCTACAGAGCATCCACAGATAGCAGAATCCACAGTAACGACTACTCCATTACCAGCGGAACAGATAGAGCCATCAGCTCTCAAGCCGTGGATCGAGACGGGAGAAGGTGTTAAGTATCACAAGTTTTTTGATGATACGAAGGAATCCATCGGGGAGCCAGCTTATTACGTCATTTTGGGTACGCATGGATGCTCAGACAGGACTGGGATCAGCGACAAAAAAACAGCAAAGGCCATTGTTGCCGATATGAGGAGCGCAAGGAAAATGATAGCTGGCGCAGCTGGTGCTCCTTATGTGCGGTTAGAAGATGTGGACGTTCAATATACCGACTGCGACCAGATGCTTACAGAGATACTCGACCGTCAATCAGATTAGAAGGATCAAACATTGATGCCATGGAGGAGGAGGACCACATGGATTGCGACGAGCTACATGCGAACATTGAGAGTGAACTCACAACAGGCACACCTCTTGAACATGGTAAGACGATTCATTCCGCATGTGCCCAGGGATGGTTGGAGAAAGTACCCACGAAGGATACCGAGATGATCCTATGGGTACTCCATTTATCCATAGAGCAGGGATGGAGCGAGGATCTCGCCATCACCTGTAAGAGGACTTATGAAAACCACAATCAGCCTATATGTCCGCGATAAATGGCGGAGGCGACTCGTCAGAATGCCTGAGAAGATCATCTGGGCGTTTTTCTACGCCACTACCATTTATATCATGGTTCACCTATGGATCTGGCACATTAGAACCGTCATATACGCCGCACAACTGCATCGCTGGAATGGGGAGTAAAATTATATGCCGAACATCATGCTTGACAATGGAGGTACCGACGAATGAGAAAGACATATCTCGGCCAATTGGACGCAAAGCGCATCGCCGCTATGCGCAGGTTGGCACGGGCACCGGAAGAGCTGGATCGTCCGAGTCTGAAAGGAAGTCCGGTAGGATATGAGATCTACCGGAATGAATATCTGATCGGAGAGATCAGCGTCACGGATGACCCCGTGAGAGTATTCTGCCAGGTATGGGGATACAAGATAGAAGGGCTTACCGCCAAGCCCTTCTATTATGCGTATAACCGCGCCGCCGAGGAAGACAGTCGAAGGGCCGAGGAGATGTATGCAATGGAGAGTGATGACTTTGGAGAAAGGATGAATCATGAATCATGAAACGGCGACGAGTCCGCCCCCATTTTCACCTCAAATAAAAGATTCAAACGGAATAAAAGAAATAATGAGTGAGCGTCACCGGGCTTGTTTTTGGAGTAAGGTTACAATTCCATCTATGGCTGGATGCTGGGAGTGGAGAGGGTCAAAAAATAATGACCAGTATGGAATCTTCGGAATTTGGATAGGTAGTAAGCAGAAAACCTGCCTTGCCCACCGAGTCTCATACGAACTCTTATCCGGTTCTATTTCGGAAGGCTTGACGATAGATCATTTATGCAGGAATCGCGGATGCTGCAATCCCACTCACCTCGAACCAGTAAGCATTGCAATAAATATTTTGCGCGGCGAAGGCTATGCCGCCAGAAATGCTCGTAAAACTCATTGCGCCAGGGGTCATGAGTTCTCCCCTAATAATACGCTTTATAACAAGAAAGGGCATCGCACTTGCCGCGCTTGCAACAGGGAGAAGTGCCGCGACTACAAAACCAGGATGACTAAACGTGCGAGCGATCTGTCCATGGAAGTATTAATATAATCACTCACGCCTCCCGGCGGGGCGGCATCGTGCCGCCAACATCTTATTGGGTGTTGAATCGACCGTCGGGAGGCAATAAGGATGAGGCGGGGTTAGGATGGCAATCAATTATATTTCGTTATTCACTGGAGTCGGTGGGTTCGACCTTGGATTCGATAGGGCAAGCATGAACTGCGTCCTTCAGGTCGAACAGGACAACCAAGCCCTTGAGGTTTTGAGAAAACACTGGCCCGATGTCCCGAAGATGACGGACGTTCGGGATGTCACAAGGGAGAGCATCATTGGACCAGTTGACCTTATTTGCGGAGGGTTCCCCTGTCAAGACGTCAGCGTTGCCGGAAAGCGCAAGGGCTTGGCTGGAGCGAGATCAGGATTGTGGGAGGAGTTCCACAGAATTTTACGAGAGCTTACACCGAGATGGGCTGTCATCGAGAACGTCCCTGGTTTGTTTAGTTCAAATAAAGGACGAGACTTTGCCGAGATCCTTCGGGGGTTGGATGAACTTGGGTATCATGTCGCATGGCGAGTGCTGGACAGCCAGTATTTCGGAGTACCCCAGCGACGCCGCCGTGTGTACCTTGTCGCAAGTCTTGGAGACGGAGGTTGCGCCGAAATACTTTTTGAGTCCACGCGCCTGCTCCGGAATCCTTCGGAGGGCAGAGCGAAGGGGAAAGGATCTGCCGGAGAGCTTGAAGAGAGCTTTAACGCAGACAGCGCAGCCGACAGAGTAGGGAGTACGGGGAATATGTTGATTCCTGAAACGGTGGGGGCTTGCCAAGCGAGAGATTACAAGGGGGCTTGTAATCAGTGGGTTGGCGATAACAAATTTGTAGTCGACACGGGCAACATTATTCCAAATTGCAAGACGGAAGGGGATGTGGTGTATCATGAGAATGAGGAAGTCCCCACGATCCAGAGGGAAGACGAGGGCAAAGCCCTTGTGAGTGCCACGGTGACCGCCAAGTGGAGTCGTGGGTCGGGTGGTCCATCAGGTGATGAGTGCCAGAATCTAACATACTCCACCCCCGCCTTGGGTGATGTCCGGGAGGATGATATCGCATCCACTATGCAAGCTAAGTCGGGGAGTGCGGGTGAGACGCAAAACCCTGCTTACGTTCAACAGGGTGGCGTTCGCAGATTAACCCCTACAGAGTGTTGCAGATTACAGGGATTTCCTGACGACTGGAACGATTTTCAGAGCGATACTCAGAGATATAAGCAGATGGGCAATGCTGTCACTGTGAACGTGGCGGAATGGATAGGGGAAAGGATAGCCCGCCGGGGGGCTAAGTGATGGAACCGAAAAAGCCGCCGAACAAGGGGGACAAGTCGGCGGCTTAAACGGGCATGGTGAGTTCGTTTTTTAGGATGTGGGCTGCATCCAACGAACCCGGTGAAATGCAAAATGTACCAACATCTCCCGCATAATACAAGGGACAGTCGGGCGTGTCAACTATTTACTCAACAGCCCCTTGAATCGTCGAAGAGTTTCGGATGGATTCTTCTGGAACTGGCCGATCAGGTTGCCAAGCGATGCACCAAAAAATACCGCCACGATACCATCCGCATTTAGATCCCAACCAAGATATGTTGAGACACCACTCAATACGGCTGTGGCGATAGCGGCGGGCACCGAACCCTTAGCCGAGGCGATCCCGAACTCTTTGCCCCGGTCAACGTTCAATAGCTTTTTAATATCCATAGTCAAGCCCCTTATGCGTAGTCGGTAATATCCAAATAGACACTGCCGTTTTCTATGGAATCAGCAACGACCGGGTAGATTTTCTTGTATGCGTCCCGGCTACGTCCGACCGTCATCGCCGTTCCGTTTTGTGATAACCCCACGAGCGGGCACCCGGAAGTATCGGCATCGGTGTTGCCGATGTGAAAGTATACATAAGTAAATCCCCAGTCGGATCGCCATTCCACACCGTTAAATTTCTCTCTAATCCATAACATACCCCGATGGAAGTCGTACCGCTTAGAGTATCCGGTATTCATCCCGCCGTCGTCCCGGATAGTCATCCTATAATGGCCCGCCGGTATTCGGGTCTCGTGTTTGACTTTCTTATCCCGGTGCTCATCTTCAAGCGTATACGCCAACCATTCACGACCCCCGTCGGCATTGCGAACGAATAGCGAGCCAAGTGTTGCATTCGATCCGCTTTTATATCGTAGGATCTCAAGGTTCATTTGTAAC
>Ga0080013_1005120_pt1 | contig 12438 bp, 21 predicted proteins | sample ETNvirenome_6_85_FD_69236 | JGI IMG/M metagenome (GOLD analysis project Ga0080013, IMG submission 69236) | Marine viral communities from the Pacific Ocean - ETNP_6_85 (SPADES assembly) (version 2) | ecosystem: Environmental > Aquatic > Marine > Oceanic | place: Pacific Ocean | collected 2013-06-19 | reverse complement strand
TTCCCAAAACCCTTCATGCGCTTTTTCGATCTCTTGAACCTCTCTAAGAGTAGGAAATGTATTAGTTGGCTGTTCTTCCATGCCTTATTATATAAGTGTTCCTTAAAATGGTAGGAGCAGCGGGAGTCGAACCCGCACTGGACGGATTTTAAGTCCGCTGTCTCTGCCGTTGGACTACACTCCCTAAGGTAATCTATACCGCTTGTTTTTAAAATCCGACAAAGCTTCCTCAAGTAGTTCATTTACTATCTCGAGATCGCTGTCAATTTCTCTAAGCCAGTAACCGGACCTTTGTTGGCTTGCTAGCATTCGCTGGGTCAGTAAAAGAGATTTTTTAGATTTAAGCCCCTTTATACGTCTCTTAGCCTTGAGTCTTTTCTGTAAGTTTGATAGCATTATATTTTGGTGCGCCTGGAAGGATTTGAACCTTCGGCCAAGGGATTATGAGTCCCCTGCTCTGACCACTGAGCTACAAGCGCTATTCAATTTGTTCCAGTGTATATTACTCCAGTACCATTGTTACTGCTAGCAACTTGCATTCCGGTTGCTAAGTCATATACAAAAAGATCCGCATGGTGCATTGAATAGCTCTTTAAATATACAAGAGCTTCGTCGAGAGTTTGTGTCAGCTCTAACCGCTCATTGTCATAATCATTTTGAATTCGAATTTCGAATCCTCCAGCTGTTTGCTGTTGTGTCGTGACCGATGTTTGTTCTTTGCTATTACAGATATCAACATACGTTATGTATGCAATGGTAATTACAAAGCAGATAAAAATTCGAAGTTCAAGTTTCATATTTTTATTATAGGCGAGGTTGTTATTTTTCAAGCTGTTCATTTAATGGTACGTGATATTTGTCCGGATTTCGTTGCATATGTTTAAGCATAGTCTTGTTAGGTTTTCTAACTATTCTCCCGGAATCTGTCTTATATTTCCGATTGTAAACTTGGCAAACATATCCGTAACGGCAATCAAAACATCGATTCTTTACTACTAGATCAGTTCGGTGACACGTATCTTTGGTAAGCTCAGCAGCCCAACTCACCTTCTCGTCATTACTTAACTCCGGGGCGGGTGCATTCTGACCGAATAGTTTCGCTGTCTGATCAGGATGCCTCCAGGACCAATCAACTCTACCGTCAGGCATCCTCGTCTTAAAACGCCTATATGCTGCTGGGTCATCTGGGTCTAACACCCTGTTAGCTTCTTTCTTAGGCTTGCTAGCCCTTCCGAGGTAACTAGTCATTACCTTTTCGATAGAGCCAAATTTCTTCACGCGACTGTAAAAAAGCTTTTTAATTCCCATCGCGCATTTTTTCCCGCTCAGCATGTCATATGTGTAGAGCGGTCGCTTCTTCTTTTCATACCACCTATTAAGTAGGCGAGTAATATCAGCAACAATATCCTTGTCATTGATAACGGTAAGAGATGCAACATTGGCCGTTAGCATTCCAATGATGTCGTCAGTAGAGTAAGTAATTTGTTCCATTATTTGGTGTAATTATATTATATATTAGTTCCTTATGAGTTTGGCGGGGTGGACGAGACTTGAACTCGCGACCTCCGGCGTGACAGGCCGGTGCTCTAACCAACTGAGCTACCACTCCTTATGTATCTATAACACCCTGATCAGGATTCGAACCTGAGACCTACGAATTAGAAGTCCGTTGCTCTATCCTCTGAGCTACCAGGGCATAACTCTATTTTAGCTGTGTTCCTTTAAATGCTACAGATAAAGTATAAATATTAATATGAAACGTATCGGCGATCGAGAAGATCCTATCTGGAAAACATTTATTGAAAATACTAAACCTGCTGAAGATAACGACAAAGCTGGTGAAGATGATCATAAGGATAAAGACTTAGAGCATAACTGAGCTACTCACGTTGCACCGGTCGATGCAGATGAAGATGAAGAGTTTAGAGTTGTTGATCATAGCTTAACTCCTCTAGGTTTAATTGAAGAGTATTATGTTGATGTTAATGGATTCTTAGTAACAATGAAAGCTAAAGATGTAAGGATTATAAGGGAGCAGACACATAAGCACCCACCTAAAAAGAAAAAATAGTATTATAGCTACTTACCCACTAATAAATGAGACCGGGAATGGATGACACCTTGTCATGGTTACGAACCCTCGTTGGGATAGGTATTTTATTCTTTCTAGTATGCATGATGGCAGAGGATAGGCAGCATCAGACAGAGGTAAAGAGAGCTCTACAAAAGATAGAGAAGATTCTAACGTTAGAATAAATATACGAAGCAATGGTCTCTTTTAAGTTATATTATGAAAACACTACTTGGAAGTCTGGCGGTCAACATTGGGGTCAGGTAGGAGATCATGAATTTTATATTGGCAATGTAATTAAAGCAGCGGAGAAGTTACCGGTAGCTTCTATATCGCCTAACGAATTTAAACCTAATATTAATGATCAATCAACTGTAGATAAGCATGCTGCAGTAATGGAAGCCGGTGATTGGGACTGGGATAAAGAGCCAATACTCGCACAAGAAGCGTGGGTTGATGATAAAGGCGTTCAACAACCACCAAGCGCAATGGATGGTAATCATAGAGTAGCTGCAGCTCAGCAAGCAGGTGTTAAGGAAATAAAAGTTAGATGGGTTGATGATCTCCTCGAGGAGTTAATAGAACAAGGGGATTCAGATACTGTACGCCCTGTAAGCAAAACATAAATATATAAAATGGTCTCTTTCAAGGTATATTATGAAGCTAATATAGCTAATGCTGAACATCTCAAGAACGAGATAATTAGTCTTTTAAAGACCAACAGCCGGACTAAGCCTAACTTAGAACCTGGCGGCGCTATCTATAAGTGGTTTACTAATAACCTTATGAAGACTTTAACTGGGCCGCTAGGATTATCCACCCGCGGGGTGCGGCATTACGAGCCCAATTTGGTGACTAGTCTAATTAATTTAGAGCCTCATGAGTATAAAGAAGGGGAACCAGAGTGGATGGCGAAAGACGATGTTGTAGATTTTGCTGATACTGGTAATTGGCCTAAGATGGATCATATAATAGATTACTTTAATTCTTTATCAGATCGTGAAAGAGAAAAGATAGTTAAAAAGCCATATGAGCAAGTTAATGCAGAAGTAGAGCAATGGGATAAGGAGTTAGCTGAACAAGAGAAATCAGACAGTAAATTAAAAGAAGATACAGACTATGAAGTTATTGGTAAGGATGGTGAGTTTACTTGGGTTAAATTAAAAACTAAAGCGGCATACGAATGTGAAGGGGAAGGTATGGGACATTGTGTTGGAGGCTATGATCCTGATGACTCAAATAACACAATAATCTCTCTATGGGATAAGAAAGGTCAACCACATGTAACAATAGAGATGGCACATTATCCTGGGTTTCAAGGAGCCGGTGGCCCAAAATTTGAGGACACTCCTCCGGGTCAACGCGGTGACCTAGATGAGATAGTACAAATTAAAGGAAAGCAAAATGAAGCCCCGGTTGGTAAGTATAAGGACATAACTGCTAGGTTTGTAAAAAAGTGGTTAGATAAAGGAGAGTTTAATGAACAAGCTAAAAGTATCAGAGACTTAGAATCATCACGTATCGTAAGAGATGATGGTAAAGGTATAGGGATGTTCAGACATGAAGGGGACGATGGAGCGTGGCATTGGTATTTTGAAGACTCAAAAATATGGGATAAGATATATAAGATAGATGTTGTTCCAGTACAACAAGCTAGGTTACAAGATATTAAAAAGAGGATGTTTGATGATCCATCGATCGGTCTACTAGTAGACGCTGATGTCAATCTATCTCATGGGTTCTTCGAAGAGATTCCTAAGGAGTTGGCAAATGTTAGAGGTATTACTGATGGTGATTTAATAGTGAATGACAATCGTTTAACTAGTTTAAAGAATAGTCCTGATAATATAGAAGGTAGTGTTTTTGCTGCTGACAATGAGCTCGAAACTTTAGAGGGCGGACCTTCGATGGTAGATGGCGACTTTAAGGTAAATAAAAACAATCTTAAAAACTTAAAAGGTCTTCCGGAGCATATATCTGGTGATCTTCATATTAATATGAACCCTCTAGAGTCATTAAAGGGTGCTGAAAATACAGTTGTTGGTGGTACTGTATTTGTAGGAGGATGGGGCAAAAAAGATTACACAGTCCATAATCCACCAAACCCTGGCAGCGAGTCAGACGCGCCTGACTTTATGAAGCGAGGTAATATAGTAGATGCCTTTAAACACATTGGTAAGGGTAAGCCAACAGGTGAGCTATGGCCAGGTAAGTTCAGTGATACGCTAGGTGAAGTGCAATATATTCCGAAACATGTGAACATATACCCGCCGCGTAACGAGCCAAATAGACCAAGGCTATAAAATAGTATAAAATATAACCGTATTGTATAAATAATATTACTATGGGCAAACAACATAATAGTTTCAAAAAAGATATGGACCTACTCAGCGAAGCATACGGCTCGATGTTAGGTGGAGCACACATGAGTATGGGAGGGTTAGCCCAACAGGCTGCCGATCATATGCGTGATGAAGACAGTGAAGACAAGACTGGTCACATGTCCGATGAGGCACTACTTGATGCAGTTGACAAAAAAGGTACTGCTGGTGATGCTTTACTTAGAGCAGCTCGTGAACGAATCAGACAAGGTGAGTCGCTTACACCACATGAGAGAGATGCTTTAGCTAGAGATGAATATGGCTATCGCGGTGAAGATCAAGAAGACACTGATCAAGCTGATGCCGGACCAGAAGCTTTCAGGAGAGACACCGAAGATGAAACTGCTGCTAAACAAGGATTTAGCGGAGGTCCAGCCACACCAGCTCACTAATGGCTAGAGACGAAAGTAAGCTTATTTGGGGAGCTCTTATTAACGAGCGTAGAAATCCAGATGCCGATACCTATGATGCTGAGGGCGAATTGCCCGGTCCTATGGCAGAATTAGATCCGGATATCGAAGAAGAGTCAGGCGGTGGTACTCCTAATCTAGATAAGCTTATTGGACTAGCAGCTGCTCTACCTCAGGAAGATGCTGAAGGTAAAGAGGATATCGGCATAACCGATGAAGCAGAAGCTGCTAAATTTGTTGATGAAGATACTCCATTATAATGATTAAGTCTCGTAAATTCATAGCAGCATTAGCTCTATTTGTAGCAGCTACAGCCTTTGTATTTACTAATCACACAGACTTTACAGGGTGGGCTGATATGATGAAATGGATATTTGGTATCTATGTTGGTGGTAATGTAGGTGCACATACAGCTGCTAAGGTTAAACTCGGCAATGGACATCATCCACCTGCTGCAGTTACTAACGGTCATCCAGGTGTTATTATAGCTCAAGATGATGTACATGTTGGTGGTGCAGGTATTGCTGCTACTAGACCATCTCCATTTGTAGCTGTTAAAACAATGTCAGGTAAAGATCCTGTAGAAGTAGCTAAACAAATAGAGCAAGAGGATCCGGAAGGTTTAGAGATTCCTCCGCCAGAAAAAGGCGATAAAATATAAATGCATAGAAGAAGCTCAGGTATAACAACATGTGGTGCCGCTGGAGTTGCGTTAATGGTGTTATATCTTACCGGTAATTTATCAGGTATACATTGGCCTTTTATATTTGGATTTTTACTTCTTGCTGGACATGGTTCAGAGTACGAGTAAATACTCGCGTGGAAGATAATATTGTTAAAGCCTTATTTGATGGTAGTCATAGTAGGAACTTGGAACTGATTGAAACTCATCCGGATTCTCCAAAAATTGTAAATGCAATAGTAGAAATACCTAAAGGAACAGCTGCTAAGTACGAATATAATCCGGACTTGGATCTGTTCCAATTAGATAGATGCCTTCCTAGTTCCATGATGTATCCTTGTTCATATGGGTTTATACCTTCTACATTTGCAGAGGATAACGACCCTCTAGACATTCTCGTTTATAATGATGTTCCTATTGAAAGAGGAACGTTGGTTGAATGTAACGTTATTGGTGTATTAGATATGAAAGATAGCGACGGTCGCGACTGGAAGATACTTGGAACTCCAACATCACATGTTCGTAATTATAGGTCCATTAAAGACATTGATCCAATGTTTATTAAAGTAGCATCCTACTTTTTTAAGCATTACAAAGATCTTAATAATAAGTTTGTTGAAGTTAACGACTGGCACGGAAAGCAAAAGGCACATGACATTATTAAAGAATGTTACGAAAGGTTTAAATATCAGCCAGATAAACCGTTAACAGCTATAAGTTGATATTTATTATTAGTATACTATAATTAAGCGTATGTTACTAAGTACCTGTATTGTTGTTTCAATTGTGTGTTGGGCTATTACATCTCTTTTATTAGCTGCTATGCTCGGCGCGATGTTCTCACCTGATAAAGAAAAAATTACCAGCCGTATAATAATTTCATCTCTCTTACTAGTACCATCGTTAGTTATTGTCCCTTTAAGTTTTGCTGCATTTATTATACTCTGTATAATGTCTTTTATTATTCTAATATCTATCTTCGGTATTAGAACAGCTATCGAGCTTGTTAGAGACGGTGTACCAGAAATGGATGAAGATGGTAATATAGTAGAGAGTAATACAAAAATTAAGCCGACAGCACCGTGGGTATAATCATCTAAATTTGTTCGCGGAGAATAAATATTTGTATGACAGGTCCACAATACGTTAATAATCTTTCAGATATATACACGGAGATGTATAATCCTTCTGGCAGAGAAAGACCTTTAACAGAAGCGCATAGCGAGGATCATGATTACGATATGCCGAAGTGGAAGAAGATTTTAAATCAACATGCTCAAAAAGAAAAATTTTATCGCGGCCCTCGTGCTACTCACAAAGAAGAGCCTGTTAAAGTCGAAGAAGAAGAGCATCCAAATAGTGGTGTAGGTGTCGGTAGTGATTTTGCAAATCAATATATAGATGCATTAGAGTTGCAGAGCCAATCTACTGGACACCAGGCTCAACAATATTTAGAAACTATTATCGATGATGTACCCACCGCGGTCGGTGGGGTAAACATCCATAGTATAATTAAAGACGCCTTCATTGCAGGCACTAAAGCAAGATAATTAGTCATGTTATGGACAAAGATCAAAATGAAGGTCCATCTACTCTCCCCCTTGAAGTTAGGGAAGAATATAGAAGAAAGTTATTATCTGTATGGGAACACACCCAGGCTGTAAGAGCAGCCGCTGTTAAATTAGCTACTCGTCTTATAGATAATGCTGAAGCTGATAATGACTTAGAGTTAGCTAGAAGGCTACTGCAGCGTTGTAGTAGGCACGATTTATCAAAGTTTCAAGGAATAGAATGGGATACTCTTCATAGAGACGAAGATAAGACTGCGCTAAAATTAGCTGTACATCAACACCAACAAACAAACGATCACCACCCAGAGTATCATGTAGACGGTATTGCTGCTATGAACGACGCGCAAGTCGCTGAAATGGTTTGTGATTGGTATGCAAGACAATCTGAAATGGGTACAGATTTTAGATCTTTTATACGTAAAGATGCTCCAAAGCGGTGGGGGTTTACTACAACGTCGAAAATATATAAAACTATAAAAAGGTTTGTTGACCTCTTGCTTGATCCGATTTTTAAATAAATATAATATATGAGCGAAGATGATAATGAAGTTATAGGGATCCCCTTAGAAAAAACGGATCCAGTTGATGATATTCCTGCGTTGGATAGTATTCCAGATTTAGAAATTCCTGATATCGATCTAGAAGATTTTGATATTCCAGAAGAGGAAGAAACAGCTGTAGAGGATGAGTCCGGTGGTTCACAAATTTTTGCTTGGATTGGTTCTGGGCAAGGTGGTGGTAGAATTTCGAAAGCATTCTATGATAGAGGGTATAAAAAATGTATTGCTGTAAATACTTCTCATCATGATCTTGATGGGTTAGATATTCCTGCTACACAAAAGCTTCTTCTTGATGTTGGAGAGCAGGGTGCTGGTAAGGATATGGAAAAGGGGTATGAAGCTGCTAACAAATATAAGCAGAATATTTTTGACCTAATGCGTAAGATTTACGGTAATAATGTAGATCATTTATATGTTTGTGTAGGCGCTGGTGGTGGTAGTGGTTCTGGATCTTCTCTCGTTCTTATTGATATTGCTAAGAAGTATATGAAGTATATTGGTCATGATAATCCAGATGAAAGGGTCGGAGTTGTTATGTCGTTACCTACTAGAGGTGAAGCAACATCTCCGCTGGTTTCTAGTAATGCTCATAAAGTTCTAAAGACTGTAGGAGATTATGCTGAGAATGGTTCGATTTCCCCGCTACTTATTATTGATAATTCTAAGATAGAAAGACTGTATAAGGGTCTAACTGTTAAGCAGTTTTGGCCAACAGTCAATAATACTATCTCCGGTCTTTTTCATGTGTTTAACGTACTAACTAGTAACCCTTCTCCATATACGTCGTTTGATCCGACAGATTACTCTAGCGTATTAAGATGTGGCGGTGTTATGGTATTGGGTGTAGCAAAAATTAAAGACATAGAAGATGAGCAAAAGGTATCGGCTGCTATAAAGTCAAATCTTGAAAAAACATTATTAACAGATGTAGAATTATCAGACGCTAAAGTTGCTGCTTGTGTAGCTATTGGTAGTAAAGATATTATGGAAAACACTCCTGGTTTAATGGATAGTCTTTCTTATGGATTTGATACATTAGGATCTGTATGTCCTAAGGCTACAGTACATAGAGGTATATATGAAGACAACAAAGATAGCTTGAGATTATATACTATCGTGTCTGGTCTAGACATTCCTAAGAAAAGATTACAACAATTATCTTCCTAGTAGCATTATCTAATTATTATCTTATAATAAATAGTAATATGAAACTTAAATTATTTACTGCAATTGCAGTATTGGCTGGACTTGTTACGGCAAGTGGTACTCCTGAAGAGGAAGAAGGAAGAAAACATCGCGATCACCCTGGAATTAAGCAGTTGATTGAGAAGTTTGATAAAGACGGAGACGGCAAACTTAGCCCTGAAGAGCGTAAAGCCGCTGGAGCAGCTCGTAAGGCTGAATTTCTTAAGAAGTTTGATAAAGACGGAGACGGTAAGATCAGCGCTGAAGAAAAGAAAGCTGTTGCTAAAGAATGGGGAAAGCGAAGAGGTCCACGTCCTGAAGGTCGTCGTCCTAGACCAGAAGGTAAAAAGCCCGAAGGTCGTAAGCCTCGTCCTGGCGGTAAGCCCGAAGGTCGTAAGCCTCGTGGTAAAAAGCCTGCGAAAAAAAAGTAATCTTTAACTCACTATGTGAGTGCGAGAAAACATGTGGGTGTTCAGTCCTATCCTGCTCATGCACAAGTATATTAGGTATACGTAAACCTATACTATCTAATAACTAAATAAATTTGGGGGTGCCTTGGATTCGACATTAATTTGAATTTATGGCCCGCATACCGTGGTTGATCGGTTGGCCACGTTAAAAGCCGATTAAAAACCATAACTGCAGAACAAGAAGAAGCAGACCTTCTTGCGGAAGCAGAAGCAATCTTCAACAACCCAGACGCGTTCTTGGTTAAAGAAGAGGCCCTTCTCGCCGCATAAAAAACAAACATGGATTCTCATTAAAGTGTTTGGGTAACGAAATGAGTTGTTAATGTTAGCGATTAACGTAATACCCAGTTAGATTAGAGCATTAATAATTAAAAGAAATGTAGGATGGTTGATATGGCCATATATCCTTAAAATATAACATATCTAAGTATGTAGACGGTTATACTGACGGTTTAATGGACAGGGGTTCGATCCCCCTCACCTCCACCATTTGGAACCATAATACAATAAATATATACGTGACTCAACAGTTTGACGAAAGTATGAAAGAGATTGTATTAGGACTTATAGCAATAGGGACAGCTCCATATTCAGCGAGCAAAATAGAAGATGTTCTCGATCGAGATCCCGCTCCAATAGAACAAAAAATTGACGCATTGGAGACAGCGGATGATATAATTAATTCATTAAGCTTTCATAAAGCAGCCGAGGAATATATTCAACGCAACCAAGTAGAGCAGAAAAAACAGGACACTCCTCCGGAGCCGGAAGTAAGAAAAGCTACTAAAAAAAGACCTGTTGAGGATTTACCTCCCGATAAATCAGATTCACAAATTAAAGCTTTAGCAAGTAATTTAATTAAACCGTCTGAAATTTATGGTACAGATATTAGTGACCCTCGTAATAAAAGATTTTTAAAGCCGTATCCAGATGATACCGGTGTATACACTATTGGTATTGGTCATAAAATAGGCGACGGGTCTAAAGCGGCAAAAGCTAAATGGATTAAAAGATACGGATATTCTATTACCCCGCAGTTTGCAGAACAGCTTTTTGATAACCAACTAAATTACCATTTAGATAGGGTTAAAGAAATTTTTGGGTTAACGTTTAATGATTTTACAGATGGCCAAGCAGCTGTATTGGTAGATATTAGCTATAGAGGAGATCTTCTACCTGGTATGGATTGGGTAGAGTTATTACAAAAAGGCGAAAATATTGAAGCAGCAAACGAGTATTTGGATCATAAGGAGTATAAGAAGCGGAAGAAAAAAGGGAGAGACGGGGTAGTAAAAAGAATGGAGCGTAATGCTGGTATATTAGCCAACGACTCTTAAATATATATATGGCAATTACAAAGACTTTTGATACAGCTGTGCCGTTTATTAGTGCTGGGAAGGTAGTAGAATGGCAGCTTGGGAGCACTTACGTTAATGGAGTATCCGGAACACCGCAGTATTATGCTACAGAGTTTTCAATTACTTTAAATGCTGATAACGATGACTTCACGCCAAAAGCGGAAGCCTCTTGGACGAGGGCGCAATTAGAAGCTTTACTACCTACAAGTCAATGGGACCAGGTTTTCGCATCACAAGTAGATTCAGTAATTACTAATCCTCCAGTTAGACCAGTTCCAGACAATAGTTACGTTATCCCAGACAAAAGTTAAGCTATGGCTGTAACTAAAACACTACTCTCAGCAGTACCATATACTCCAGGTGGGGATTTACGCAAGCATGTTGATTCTTGGGACCTCACCATGGCTTTTCAAGCCGGGATTTCCGGAGATTCAGATTATTTATATAAAGAATATCAAGTTCATATGTCTGAAAATGTTATTATAGATAGACTCGGAGGATCATCTAAAGCTGCAGCTGATTTTACAAGAATTGAGCTAGAGAATCTATGCCCTATTGAGCAATGGACTACTGATTTTTATAATCTTACCGCGGAGAAAATCGAAGCTGATTATAGCTATACACTACCTTCTTAGATTTAAGAAACTCTTAAAAATAAAAAACAAGATGTTGCCATTGAAATTTCTGTGATTATAATAAATATGTATATGAAAAAAGTAACTACATTACTTGCTTCACTGGCCTTCGGTTGGTGTTGCATTGCTGGACCAGCTGCTGCAGCAACAGTGGCCGGTGTCGAAGTTGCTGATCTGAAAGCCGGTATCACTACTACTAATGGTGATGACCCGGCTCTTACGATTGGCGCAACTACTCCTCTAACACTTGCTGGTGTAGATCTCGGCCTTGAGCTGGCTCTCGGAGTTAATGGTGATGATGTCCTCATCGATACTAATGTAACATATGATGCATTTAGCTTCGGTGCTGCTACGGTTTTTGCGACCGCTGGTGTTGGACTTAATTGGCTAGATACAGATAGTATTGGATTTGACGTCCGCGTTGGACCTGGACTTTCTTATGATCTAGGCGATGGCAAAGCTCTCTTTGCTACCTACACCTTTGGTTATGATTTTGACGCTTCGGATACTGATGAACAGTTCCGTGTTGGTGTTTCTTTTAAGTTCTAATTTAACTTAGAATAACTAATCAAATCACAGCGCCCTTGGAAACAGGGGCGCTTTTTTTATGCCAATACATCTTTAATTGGCTTACCTTTCGCTGCAATATAAAATGGTCTCCCTGAGGGTGAGAAAAACTGTTGTTCTACTGGGAGACCCAACGCTCTCCCTATTGTAGCATTAAAGTCCTGTGGTGATACCTTATCCTCTTTAACTCTGTTTCCTTGTTTATCTGTCTCCCCATATACCATTCCTCCTTTTATTCCGCCGCCAATAAGAACTCCACTATAACAAGCTGGGTGATGATCTCTTCCCTTGTTACCATTTATTTTAGGTGTACGTCCAAACTCAGTTGCAACAACAACTAATGTACTGTCTAGCAGTCCTTCGGATTCTAAATCGGTTACTAGAGCAGCTATAGCATTATCTACCTCTGGGAGTTTCTCCGCTAATCTATCAAAGTTATTAACATGTGTATCCCAACCTCCGTTTTCGACTTCGACAAATGTTATACCCTGCTTAACTAATCTCTTAGCTAATAGACAACCTTGGCCAAGTCTATTCATTCCATAATC
>Ga0080013_1005119_pt1 | contig 12440 bp, 14 predicted proteins | sample ETNvirenome_6_85_FD_69236 | JGI IMG/M metagenome (GOLD analysis project Ga0080013, IMG submission 69236) | Marine viral communities from the Pacific Ocean - ETNP_6_85 (SPADES assembly) (version 2) | ecosystem: Environmental > Aquatic > Marine > Oceanic | place: Pacific Ocean | collected 2013-06-19 | reverse complement strand
TGAGGTTACCCCAATATGATAATCTAAATCAGAATCCAAAAAGTAATTCATAAATTGAGGAAAATTTGTCGATAAAGAGTATTGTTCCTCTGCCATTGAGCAACTGTTGTCAACAATATATAAAATATCAACTTTCGGCTTGTTTATTTGGCTGATGGTATCAACCACGATCGGTGTTTCTAGCTCTCTTGGGTTTGGTTCGGCCTCAAGTATTGGTAGTTGGCCTTGGATATCATATTCAGTACAGCCGATGGACACAAGGCTTGTTAAGATAACGAAAAATACATATTTAATGGACATTAAAGTTCCCCCCCATTTACTTAACTAGTGCCCCTTTTGTGAATGAAAACAAAAGTTAATTTTTTAAAGTTTTGGGACTCTCATGCTTCATAAAACTATTTATAATATACGCCTGTTGGTGGGAAATCGATGCTTAAAGCAACTAAGGGTGTTAATTTATGCATGAAATCATAGATGGTTGCAAGCCATTCTGAAGCCAGTGTAAGTGTTTTGCTCGTGGCGTGACTATTTAGAGTGAGAGGAACATTTTAAATGAAATTGTTATTTGAGAACTGGCGCAAATATGTAAAGGAGGCTGAAGAAGCTGAGATTATTGACTTTCCCGAACCCGAAGTAGAAGGCGGGGTTAAAGAATTTGAGTTAAATCTAGACCAAATAAACTCTGCCATGCAAAGAATTACCGATGTTGCCAAAGAAGTGCTTGGTGCTGAAGGTGAGTCGCCTTATTTAACCGTCGAAGATTTTCAAGAGGAAGAATTTCAAATGGTTGCCGAAGGCGCATCGCTTACCCCCGAAGAAGAGGAAGAGGAAGCAGAAAGACTTGGAGTGGATATCGAATATTATAGACAAGCAAGTCCCGAACAATTGCGATTACGTCGTCAATACTATGGCCCCGAAGGCGAAATAGAAAAAACAAAAGGACAGCGAAGCGCCCGTGGATTATCTAAGGGAAAAGGGGAACCTTTGGAGATAGGTCTTGGAAGAATGACCGCTGCTGATTTTGAAGCGGCAGGGGTCGTTATGCCTGTTGGCACTGAGGTTCTTGATGGCTTTCAAGAACTCGTTGAAGAGGTAAAAAGTATTGGTAATGTATATGAAGAAGCGAGAGATTGGTATCACCACATTCGCGGCTTGATGGATCGGGAAACCAAAAGCGATAGGGATGCCACTCTTCTCGGCTTGTTGATTGCCACCTATTCTCCGAGGGCTAAGTTTTCGCTTAATCTGGCCGAAGCCGTCTTTATGTATAAGGCTGTGCAAAAAGATGTTTCTGAGGGCAGAGAAGACAAATTAAGGGACTACATTCATTCTTTTCCCAAGAAAGAAAAGGGAGATAAAGGGAGCCTGCGTGGTTTTACAAAAGCACATAAAGTTCCTAATTTCGCTCTTAATCTTATCGCCCCCAATCTTGCTGGCGGTCACGATGAATTCGGAGAAGTAGTTTATAACGATATGTATGAATGGAATTCTACCATTGATACTTGGATGATAGACGCTTTTTATCCTTATCTCAGAAAGGCATCTTCGTCTGATGAGTGGGCAAAAACAAAAGGAAACCTGATGTCTGATGTCGTGTCCTATCGATATATGGCTAGACTCGTCGCTTCTGAAGCAAGAAAACTTAAAATCTTGCCCCACGAACTGCAAGCTATAATTTGGGTCGCTTCGCAAATAAGAAAAACTGGTCAGGCGTCTCTTGGGGTTACAACACAGTTTGCTTTCGATCAAATCAGACAATCCATTAGAAATGTTGCTACTATTAAGAAGGATTTGAAAGCCTTAAAAGATCTTGAAGAAAAAGATTGGCTTGGCACGATTATCAGCACCATCGATAGAGACGGGTTCGAGGAAGCTGCCCGTTACGTTCTGGAGAAGAAGAAAGGAGTTCGAAGTATTTCCTCGCGTGGCAAGACAGGAGATGCTTTTAAATATTTTCCTATTCCACCTAAGAAAAAGAAAAAGAAGAAAATAAAAGAAACAAAAGAGTACGACCCCGACGATCCTAAAACGTCTTATCTCAATCCAAAATTTGCTGACTTAAATACGTGGTATGTAATGAACAACGTAATACAAATGAAGACAGGAAAATTCAGCAATCTACACGATAGCATTCTTCTTTATCTTGATCCTGAATTCTCAACGGACACGGCTGTTAAATATATCCTTGGTCGTTTTGATCCCGAGGCTAAGAAGCCTGGCAAATATTTTGTAAAAGAAATGATTGAAGAGATTTCTAAAAATCTAAGGAGGAAACGACGGAAATAATGAGGACGCTCTTTTTTATCTTCATTCTGACATACCCTTCAGTTACCATGGCACAAAATAAGCAAGCCAAGGAAAAAGATCGGGAAGTCACTTATAGAGAACGCACCGAGATTGATTTTGAAGGCGTCGATGTCCAGGGGCAACTTGTTAAACCCCAAGGAAGGCTTGTTTTAAGCAGAAGGGACGCCTCTTTCAACCCGCTTATTAGGCTCCGTGAGAACTTCGACGCCGAGATGAAAGACTCAATAGATGAGATCAAATAAACCAAAATAATATTTTGAACCCTATATATTTTTAGGGGGGAAGAATATGGAAGGGTTAAATTATTTTGCGTATTTTGTCGGCTGTACAGATCCCAAAGGGTTGTTTAAACGCGGTGAAGTAGGAGTTGGGTACACTCATCTTAGTCCTGGTATACGAGATTGTCGGTATGGAACGTTATATGTGGTGCCAGGAAAGTTCATAAAGATGAAACGTCCACAAGTTTCTACTATTAGACGGAATGTTTTGCTGTACTATGGTGTGAAATGAAATCATATAGACTATTTAAAGCATGGGAACAGCAAACGGCAAACACTCAGAATGGATTTGGAAAATATTTATAGTTGTCTTAGGGGTATTGATTGTACCACTGGGAGGTTGGGTTTGGAATACGAATGTTGTTGTAACTCAACTGCAAAACGATTTAGGTGACGCTGAAGAAATGATTGTTGTCCTCGAACAAAAAGTCGAAGAAGCCGAGGAGAATAGTCGAGCGATCATTTCTATTGAAAAAGACATCGAATATATGAGATCTGCTTTGGAGCGCATTGAAAGACTGGTTGCAGAATGACGTGGCGGGTGCTATTATTAGCCCTTATCGCAGCGAATGCTCAGGAGGACACTGAAGGTGTTGTTGATGAAGTCGTTGAGGAACAGAATTCAGACGGCAGCATGCAACAGCAGGAACAAAATGTTAAGGATCTCAAGAGTTGCATAGAAGGTTTAGAGTTTTTTCTTCAAGATAAGAAGGATTATGAAAAATACTGCCCCAAAGAAGAGTGGACACAGCCTTCGCTCGGCGAATACAAAGAGGATCCCAAATCACACCTACCAGAAGGCTGCAAACCAGAAGAACCAGCAGTATTAGAAGAATGAACCACCTTGAAGAACAGGGGGAGTCATATTTTGTGTATATGACCCACCAGAGGATAAGAAAATGAAGCTCATACTTGAAAATTGGCGTCATTATTTAAGCGAAGATGAAGTTATCGATGATAATCAAGACTCTGTTATATTCGAAATCTCTTTTAAAAAGGCTGCGGAGCGTCTTGGAGCAAAAACTCTTACAAAATTTGTTAAAAGGCATTTGTGGGATGAAGAAACAGGGACAATAGACTACTCTCCCAATGAAATTGCAAAAATTGTTTGGAATTTGGGGCAGATGTTGGTTTCGCTTGTACCCCTTGACCTTGAAGATAACCAAAGGGGGACCATTCTTGAGTGGCTTATTTCAAAAGGCATAAATGATCCACAACACTCAGAACACTTTGTTCGAGCTAATGATACCAATGACTCCAGGTGGAAAAAACTTAATTTACGCTCAGCGGAGTGGCTTGGGGCAAATATTCCATTTTGGAAAAGTCAGTTTGAACGCTTCTATCATTATCAAGATTTTATGAAAGAAAAAGATTTATTTGCTTTTGACACCTTTGAGGAATTTCAGAATGTTATTGATGAGGCAAATGAAAAAATAGAAGCTTATCAAAGTAAGCAAACGAATCTCGATGCCGATAAAGGAACTGAAATTTTCCGCGATGATGATCAATGGAAAATCTATGCTCTTCACAACAAAGGCGCTGCATGTCACTTTGGAAAGGGGACGCATTGGTGTACAGCGGCTCCTGGTTTAGACTATTTTAATGAGTATTATAAACCAGATGACCCCTTATTCTATTTTCAACTCTCGAAAGAAGCGAACCTTTTCAAGCACTTCAAGCCCGGTGGTCGCTTTCAGGTTCATTTTGGCTCTGAGCAGTATATGGATGAATGGGATCACCCGCTCAGTGAAGAACAGGAGTATGAGTTACTAAAATTATTAATGCAGACCGATGCACCAAAAAAATATCCTATGATTCGAGAATATAATGATGTTTTGATATCACAAATTGAGACGGACCCCGAAAAGCTTGATAAGCTCGCACGTCAAGCAATAGCCAGAGCCAATGATGAAAGTCTTTCACTTGAGGAGCGCCAAGGAGGGGGCACCTTTACAGTTCTTCATAACATTGCTACAAGTCTTAATGCCTCTCATGAGACGCTTAAGATGATGCTGGAAGAGTTGAAAGATTCTCCACCCGAATCGCTTCCGCTGCCACCCGAGTATATTGCAGAACGAGATGATTTGACGCCTGAGCTATTTACAATTCTTGCAAAGAAAAATAAAAGCAAAATAAATCATCTTCTTTTGGCAAACCCTACGACGCCTCCTGAGATTCTCAATCTTATAGGGGAGAGGGCACTTGAAGATCCTGACGCTGGCACATCAGATAGTTACTATGTCTTGCTTAAGCTGGCACGGAATTTGAAAACGTCGGTCAAGCTCCTTGACAAGATCGCTTCGTTGGAATCCTCCACGATGATGACCGACGTTTTTGAGGAGCGCATCCGATCATCGGTGGCGGCCAACCCCAACACTTCTGAAGAAACTCTGGTGGGGCTTTTCTTTGAACCAGCGTCTGATATTAGATACCCACCGCGTGAGGTTTTTAAAAGTTTGGCCAAGAACGTAAATACCCCGTTCAGCATCTTGGAGCGTATCGCAGATGAGATATATTTTGAGCCTTTGTGGGCGCTTACAAACACAGCCTTTAAAAAGTATGTACACGGGGGCAGAAAAGAAGACGATAAAAAGAAGGCGCTTGAGTTGATTGATAAAGTGCTTGATGCGAATAAAACATCTTCAGGCACTTTTCTGACCCAAGAGTTAGTAAAGTCTGCTAAATATAACAAAAAGAGATTACACCATGATAATCATAAATACGCTTCAGCCTATGATATAAGAGACTATCAAAGTGGAGATGAAGATACATTTGGCGACTATCATGGCATTTCCTCTGGCTCCCCCAAAAGAGATCTTGGTGCTCGTCTGGATGCAATGCAGGATGTAATGGAGAGTTGGCGTCGTTATAGGGCCTTGTGTGAGCAAAATTCTAATTAATAATGTGCGGCTAGAACGATAAACCGGAACTATTTATTGTGATGAGACTTATACTTGAAAATTGGCGTCAATATTTAAGCGAAGAGAGACAAGCCTCCGTTATATACGAAATCTCTTTTAAAAAGGCTTCGGAGCGTCTTGGAACTAAAGCCCTAACTAAATGGATAAAGGGAATGGCTTTCGACGAAGAAAAGAAAATTATGACTCTTGATCCAAGCCAGATAAAGGCGGCAAAGAACGAGTTGGTAAAATTAGTTCTGGAACTTGTTCCCCCCGATCTTCAGGACGGCGAGCGCGATGCCAATGGCAACCCAACTAAATTTGAGAAGGGGCTAACCCTAGAATGGATTATCTCTATTGGCATTAACGATCCGAGTGTGAAAGAAAAGATTTATAATGAAGCGGTGGCGAACTCGACCTCGTCGCCCGGCCCATCAGCTTGGGGACGCCACTTGTGGAAAATTTGGAACGATATCGAAAGATACTGGCACACTCACGACTATTCCGAGAATAAAGATATTTTCTCTATTAAAACATTTTCAGCGCTTGCAGCAGCCGCAGACGCAGCAAAAACCAAGTATGATGCAGCACAAGAAGGCAAAGAATATATGGATGCTGATAAAGGGACTGAAATCTTCCGTGATGACGATGAATGGAAAATCTATGCTCTTCACAACAAAGGTGCTGCATGTCACTTTGGAAAGGGCACCGATTGGTGTACAGCCGCCCCTGGCTTGGACTATTTTAACAATTATTATAAACCAGATGACCCCTTATTCTATTTTCAACTCTCGAAAGAGGCGAGTCGCTATACTGAATCCTGGGGAGTGAGCGAACACTTCAGGCCCGGTGATCGCTTTCAATTCCATTATGGTTCTGAACAGTTTATGGACGAAGAGGACACACCACTCGGACCAGAGGAGACGCTTAAGCTTCACAAGTTATTAATGCAGACCGATGCACCAAAAAAATATCCTGCGATTCGAGAATATAATGATGTCTTGCTGTCAGAATTCGAGACGGACCCCGAGGAGCTTGACAAGCTCACACATCGAGTAATGGCCAAAGCTAATGATAGGAATCTCTCGCTTAAGGAGCGTGCCCAAGGGGGTACTTGGAAAATTTTTGATAACATCGCTATGAACCATTATACCTCTCATAAAACTCTTAAGACGATGATAGAAAAGGTGCAAAATGTCAGGGGTGGCCCTGGATCTTGGAGCGGGCTTAATGTGCACCACAGTCCTGTCAAGAAGATTGCAGAACGAGATGATTTGACGCCTGAGCTATATATGGACCTTGTACACAGAAATGAAGGAAGGGTAGATCTTGCCCTTGTGGAAAACAGCGAGACGCCTCCTAAAATTCTTAATTTAATTGGGGAAAGGGCACTTGAAGATCCTGACGCTGGCGCATCAGATAGTTATTATGTCTTGCTTAAGCTGGCATCCAGGCCAATTACTCCCCCCAAGCTCCTTGATAAGATGGCTTCCTATGAAGATTTATATGATCCCGTCGATGAGGAGGCGATTCGATCACGGGTAGCCTCGAATGCCAACACTTCTCCAGAAACTCTTGCGAAGCTTTTCAATAATCCAATTTCAAACCCCGGTCATTCAACGGACATGGTTTTTAATACGATAGCCTCGAATAGAAACACCCCTTTTGAGATCCTGATGGGTCTTGCGGACAAGGAGAAAGATTATATTTTGATTTCGCTCATAAACACATCTTTCTGGGCTACGCACAGACCGCCAAGGCCGCCCCCAGGCAGCCACTGGAGCCCGGCTTCGGGAAAGCTTCTGAGTAAGGCTGAATCTATCAAGTTGCTTGATAAAATTTTTGACACAGGTAATAAACTTTCAGACCCTCTCCAAAGACGCCAGGTATTAAGCGATGTTGAGCAAACTAAAAGGAGATTAGGAATGATAAACGATAAAACAGATACAGAAAAGCGCTCTTCTACGCGCCAATCCCCATCTAAACGGGACACTTCAATGCAAATGTCTGGCTTAATGGAGAATTGGCGTCGTTATAGGACTCTGTGTGAGCAAGAGTCTAATCTTGACTCTCAAATAATACAAGAAGCCTCTAGTATTATCGACGAGGGTGGTACCTTAAGCGAATCCATCTTATCGGACTTGGCAAAGAAGTATGGAACGACCCCAAAAGAGATCAAGATGCTCTTAACGGCAGCAGGTCTTATGATAGGAACCGTGGGATCATATGGGGCTTCAGTCATGAATGCTCCAGAACCCCCTTCGATTGAACAATCTGCGACGGGTGGCGAACAGGAAAAAATGCCATGGGAGAAAGAAGGACGCAGAGGTGGATATACGGACGACTATAAGGTTGGAAAGCTTATAAAGGATTTGGCCAAGAATTATAATTGGAAAAAGGCTCCCGCTGGAACGAATTTCGTGTATGTCCCCTATGATCAGATCGGTGATAACGATTTTTTGCCTATGGTGAATATGAAAAAGGCTGAATACATTGATTCAATTGTAAGACATCATATTAAGAGGGAATTGGAAAGAGGAGATATTAACGCAGCTAAGGAAAATTTATGGAAATTTGTTTTTAAAGGTGAATGGAAATATGGAGGAGCCGAAGGAGAGGGATATTACTCTAAGTATCCGAAGCCGGAAGATAAAACAAAACCCGATTCCAAAAATGAAACAAATCTCAAAATGCTTCCACTGGCTTGGTCTGTGGCATATGAGCTTTATGATACTCTCTAGATTGTGAATGGCAATTTTGATAATGAATGGCCTAGAACGATAAATCAGAACTATTTACTATGATGAAACTCATACTTGAAAACTGGCGTGGTTTTTTGACCGAGAGTAACATGGATCTTGCAAATGAAGAGTTCTTTTATGAGGATTTAGTTCTCCCGATTGAGTCAGAATTGATTGAATTTATTTTTGATGCTCAGTCCGAAGAAGAAAGAGAAAAAACATTTGTTTATGAATGGCCTTATCCCGTGGATCCCGAAGAATTTGACGAAGATTTTTCAACTGAATTCTTTATAAGGCTAAAGGTCGGCCCAGAGCCCCGCGCCACAGCCCCAATAAATGTTGTAGGATCAGCGGGGGCAGCAGAAGAAGAAGATGACTATTATGGTTATATGAAAATAGATGTTAAGGTCGAATTTAAGCCAGGAACAAACCTAAACGATTATCGTAAAGATCTTGTTGGGCAATTGCGAAACACTTTAGCTCACGAAATCCATCATCTTACACAAGATCAGTCTCTCAAACGTCCTGAGTGTCCTACTCTCCCTAAGCAGGAGGGTAAGGGATATGTGGCCTATTTCACTTCAGCATGTGAAGTGCCAGCTTTTGTGATTGGTTTTAGAGCAGAGGCCAGACATCTCAATATCCCAGTCAAAGAACTAATGAAGAGTTACTTGGATAATTATGTGGAGAATGGAAAGCTCGATCTAAAAGACGCAATTACAGTTTACAACTCCTGGTCAGGTCACAGCTTTGCCATAAAACAAAAGGGTGGATTATAGATGAAACTCCTATTTGAAAATTGGCGTCAATACCTTAATGAGATGATTGTCCGTGGTGAAACAAGTGGAGAATACGTTGTAGCATTTAAAAAAAATATATGGAGATTTGATAAGACTATTGATCCCGACTTAGTAGAAGAAATAAGCAATGCGCTAAAAATTGATGAGGACGAATGGGATGACTTTTATGACTTAGGACAAGTGCTTGAAGACCGCTCCGATATTCTGCTTGGCACAATTGATGCATACAACACCTTATATTTGCATGGCTATGGGTCATTTAGGTTAGACCCACAATCTTCAATCCTTGTAAAGAAGGTGGTAAAAGAGTTAGGATTGTCATCCGTAAGCTACACTGGTAGCGATGATGATGAAAGAACGGTCCGTAAGTATAACATTAAGGGTCAAATCCCTAGAAGTGTCTATCACGGAACTTCCACTAATTATATTCAAGGTCTTCTCCGGTTTGGCCTGGTGCCAAACAAAAAGGAAACCAACTATGAAGGAATCTCCCATCCAGAATCGGTTTTCTTTACTTCTCGAACCGAAGAGGCTCTACATCACGCAAAACACACTGCTAATCGAGTTGGTGGGCTCCCTGTCATGATAGAATTATCTGTACCAGACAAGAATTTAATTATTCCAGATTATGATGTTGATATTGGTGCTGGGGATACTGGCTGCTATGACTATATTTGTGCAAAACTCCGCAAAAATCAAAAAGGCAGCATGGAGGGGGACAGCTTATCCCTCTCAAGAGAATTCGGCATATATGGGTATAAAGGCAGGATCCCTGCCTCCTTCTTTTCTTCCTTCTATCTACCAGAGAATCAAGATGATTGGCAATATGCTCCGCTCACTAACTTTTTTGAAACGGACAGAGAAGAGGTGTTAATTTTCTCCCAGACTTTGGAAGAATTTGGGTATGGTTCAGTTGAATATCCAGAATTCGGTGAGGATGAGGACTATTAATGAAACTCCTATTTGAAAATTGGCGAGGGTATTTGAACGAAGAGCATGAATTTGGCGAACAAATGAGCAGAGATAATTTTGTTTGCCGCCCTAATCAGGGCTATGGGGTCGAATATTACAGGATTGATAGGAATAATCCTCCAACAATTGAACAAATTTCACGTTGCTGGGTGAATAATGAAGGACATATCAGCGACGGCAATATCAATGCCTATAAGCCAGCCTACTACTCAACCGAAGAATTAACGCCTTTTAGGGAATATGCAAAAGAAAGACTTAGGCGTGCCACTAGTGCGCGGCTCGATCCCGATGATAATCGCTATGAAGAACTTAAGGCTGACATAAAACAAAATGGCATTGAGGATTCGATAATAATTTTTATTGGTCTCAACGGAAAAGCCAAGATAGGGGAGGGCAACCACAGGCACCAAATAGCTCTAGAACTTGGCTTAGAAAAAGTGCCGGTAAGGTTTATATTTCAGAGAAACGTGTCGAGTCGCGGCGGGAACGCTGTCACAGTTACCGAGCCATATGTCGGGGGAGGAAGAAGATGAAACTCCTACTTGAAAATTGGCGAAGGTATATAGCAGAAGCCCACGGATTAAATACTACTTGGGATAATCTTCATATTGATGATGTTTTTAAAATTACAGGGAAAAGTTGTGATGAGGGAGACGGTAAAGAATGCAAGACGTACACTACAAAAAAACTCAAAGACTTGTTGAAAAACAAACCAATTGTTGATACATTAGATCCCGAAAGAGTGAAGACAGCTAATCCTGAGCACCCGCTAATTGTTGTAGTTAACAATGGTGAATATCAGTATATTATGGATGGAAACCATCGTTTCGCAAATGCTGTAAAAACTGGTAAAGATGTAAAAATTAAAGAATTAGATATTGAAGAATATAATGAAATGTTTGGGGGCGCAGGATGAAACTCATAATGGAAAGCTGGCGAGAGTATCTTACATTTCCCAAGATTATTGCTTCATATGATTCTAAACCAGTTGATGCCGCCAAAGTTAAAGACAAATTAATCTTAACTGGTGGTGATGTGGGGCTTTTAACGTGGGGCTCAAGTATGGAAGATTACATGTGGTACAGGGTTAAATTTATTTCCGATTCTCTTCCAAAAACTAAGCCGCTGGACCCAAAGAGATACCAGAATCAAAATATAGATAATTATGAAGATGAAGATGAAGATATTCCTCCTATTCCTCCTATTTTTGTTCTTTCAGACTTTAAGGGAGATTATTGTGATGAAGGAGAGTGGAATGTTTCTGTTATAGACGGCGAGCATCGTATTTATTCTTATTCAGATAAGTTATCACAAATGGATGGATTTTTTGGAATACAGAAAAGCAATTGTAAAGCAGGAATAGAAAGTTTTAACGCGGAGAGCTTAAAGAGATGAAACTAATACTTGAAAATTGGCGAGAGTATTTACATGAAGAAGAGGAGAGGGCTGCTTTGTTTGTAAACATGTTAAAGAATCTAAAATCTCCCCAGGAAAGACCTTCTGGCTTTAAAAAGGGTTCTTTGAAAAGAGAGAAGATTGGAAAAATTTGCTGTTGGTGTGGCGAACAAACTTTTGTGGGGGTAGAACATATTATCCCCCGCTCATCAGGAGGCCCACCAATAGAAGAATGGAACTTGGCTTGGGCTTGTTATCCCTGTAATCATACAAGAGGGTCTTTAATAAATATCCCTCCCAGAGATCCAGAAATTTTAAATGGCTGGCTTACTCAACATTTTAGAGAATTTGGTGCTGTGCCAACTACAGATGAATTAAGGAGCTATTTTAAATGAAACTCCTATTTGAAAATTGGCATCAATATCTAAAAGAAGAAGAGGAGGGAGCAACATATTATTGGCAAACCAATGGTATTTGGAAAGGCGGCTTGGATGTTCCTGTTCCTCAAGCAATACCGCGAGATTCCGTGGTGGAAGGGGTTTTTGAAGAGGTCCGAAGGACAAAGTTTCCAGATCGCCCCAGTCGCTTGAACTGTGTATTTCTGTGTGATAATCTGGGTGGCTGGGCTGGAAAGAGTTTTTGTCGAGATGAGAAAGAGAATGTTTATGGCGACCCCATCGAGACATATGAGGTGATTCTTCAAGGAGATTATAAGATATTTAAAACAGATGCTGAGTATTGGACGGAAGCAATTACTCGATATAAGAGAGGAGAAATCAATGAAGAAGGTCTGAAATCTTGGGCCGCAGCTTATTGGGATCCCAAAAACTTTATTAATTTGGGGGAAATATTGGTTGATCCCCCGTCTGCAACGGTCATAAAAGGAAAATATGAATCATGAAACTTATACTTGAAAATTGGCGGCAGTACCTCAAAGAAGGTTCTGATTATGATTGGGATTCTTTTGGCTTTTCTGATGAAGAGAGAGGAGAAGAAACAAAGCCAGACCCTCACTATGAAGACCTGACTGCCCTAGATCGAGGCGAT
>Ga0080013_1005118_pt1 | contig 12440 bp, 26 predicted proteins | sample ETNvirenome_6_85_FD_69236 | JGI IMG/M metagenome (GOLD analysis project Ga0080013, IMG submission 69236) | Marine viral communities from the Pacific Ocean - ETNP_6_85 (SPADES assembly) (version 2) | ecosystem: Environmental > Aquatic > Marine > Oceanic | place: Pacific Ocean | collected 2013-06-19 | reverse complement strand
ATAGAAATAATTAAATGTGCCGCAGACACCCCCCGCTGATTGGTGGAGGGTGAGACTTGAGTAACGTGCTCACACTGGTCATGAACGGTGGCGGCCAAGATTTTAAACCTTAGAGGAGGTGCGTGTTGAAAACAAATAGAAAAGCCTTACTAGAGGCCAAAATAAAATTATTAGAGAGACAGTTGAGTGCTACTGAAAATATGTTGATTTGGTATAAATCCAGATGGAAAGAGTTATTTAATGGACAAGATAAATACTGGAAAGTTATCAAGAAAGATTAACAACGGGAGGTTACATGGAGCATCTGTTTCAAGTATCTTGCAAGGGTAAAACCAAGCTCATCTCGTGTACTGGCTCAAACCTGTATGCCAAAGGGTATATTTCAGGGTTTGTGCAAGCTATGCGTGATAGTGGTGTAGGTAAACTTGCTAAGATATCTGTCCATCAGTTGCAAGGTGATATCACCAAGCAATTGCCGGACTAACCTAGTTAAGCTGAGCAGCGCACTTAATTGTGTGTTGCTCAGTTTATATTTTTTAGTGAACTTTACAACAATAACAACAACAAGGAGTAACTAAAGATGACTAAATTAAGTAGAACAGATACAGTCATGATAATGGCATTTGTGCATACATTGATGATAACATTATCTAAGATAACTGGTAGAATAAAAGGACGTGACAGTGACATACTTTCCGAAGAAGAGCTGGATAGTGTTCGTGAGAATACTACGACTGGCTCAGCTATAATAGCTTCAGCTTTAGAGTTAACACCAAGCTCATTAGCTGAATCTTTTAAGATAGCAGAAAAGATAATGGGAATGGATGATGATCAAGACGATGATGAAGACAGCCCGAATTTCAATGACATAATAACACCTAACTAGGAGTAACTAATGGAAACAGTATTTGAATACATCTTTAACAGGCATTATGAAGACACTTTAAAAGGTGATGATGAGTGTACTGTTGACAACACAGTGCTTTACAAAGGCTCTGTATCGGATAGAGAGTATTTAAAGGTGAAGAAAACTGCGCAGCAAGAGTTTAATATGAATATGGCTCGTAAAGAGTATGAGCAGAAGATGGGTAGTGACTTACGCTGAGATGTACCCTGCCGTGTACCCGTGGGAGCATAAGATTGTGCTCCTACTGGGTATGCAGGGATACAATAAACATCATATACATTTTAGAATATCTAATAATCAAAGATATTTAAGATATAACTACTGGCAGCCTATTGCTGAGAAAGATATTGATTATATCCATAAGCATTGCGAAATTAGGCTATTAGAAGACAGTTGGGAAGAAGATGAAAAGGGAGCAATATTCTCATACGATATAATAATATAACATTCAGCCACTTCAATCTTACCAAGTTGCTCCGCAAACAACACACACACCTTCCCTGGAAGCAGGTTGGAGTGGCATCTATCAGCTTAGTAAAAAGTCTCCTAATGGAGTTTAGGCTGATAATAAATCATAGTACAGCAATTGTGATGAACCAAAGCTAGGTTTATACATTTGCGAAGCTTTATCCTTAGAACAGTACCTATCTACAACAAGGCGGGTATCTAAGGTCTGTGAACTGGTTCTTCAAGGACCAGGTGACTCTTAAAAAGGGCTAATGCTTAAGTCACGACGTAAAGTCTGAACAGTACGGATTGAACATACTAAAACAAAACAGTCTTTGTGTGTCGGTAGTGCAAGATACGGGGGAATGTAGTCCTCATCAGTATCAATAGTTTAAGTTCTGAGAGCCTGAGTCATATGGTAACTAGACAAGGTTCTGAATGGCAATGAGTTGATAACACCAGCTTGAGTCATAGAACGTAGAGTAATCTGAATGGCTAGCACAAACGTGATCCGAAAGGACACAAACCAAAACTACTTGATCTTGTAAGGTAAGAGTTGCAAACTACTCAGTTTGAATCTTGCATAGCGTACTATGATTTACATAAATAAGGAGATACAATGAAGAAAAAACGAATCAATAAAACAAATAAAGAGCTTTCCAAAGATATGGGATGCACTCCACGGCAAATATCTAAATCACGAAAGCGTGGTTGGATATGGAGAGATGGACAGAAAGTTAAATACAAAGCAACATTGCCAGTGCAATTGTAAAGGAGTAACAAGTGCCAGTAACAGTAATAGAAGTTTTAGGAATAATTATGATAGTGATATTGTATTCAGCATTTGCTGTAGTAATATCGGAATTTCTTAAGGATATATTTGCAAACCAAAAAAAGGGGAAATAACATGAGAGTGTATGAAACCACAAACTACAATCAATTTCAGCTTATTGAATCAAATAGGCCAGTTGATTGGAAAAAAGTAAGTAGGATGCGGGAAGAAGTTAAACGCAAGAACCTTGCCTCTGCCTACATGATAATAGTTAATAGTAAAGAAAAGGGTAAAAAATCGTATAAGACTGATGGTAAAAAGTTTCCAATTGTTGATGGACAACATAGGTTTGAAACTTTAAAAGCTGAGGGTAGGAAAATATATTATATTATCAATGATGATGTAACCCTGGATGATATTCCTAGAGCTGCTAGTATGCAGAACTCTTGGAAGATAACAGATTACCTTCATCACTACTCACAAAGGGGATATTCTGAATATAAAGCATTTAGCGGCTATATGATCAGAAATGGATTCCCTCCATCAGTAGCTATGACAGTATTATGCGGTGACCGTGGAAGCTGGACAAGTACAGCTTTAAAGAATGGTGAGATGAAAGTTACTACTAACTGGGAAACTGCAAACAAATATGCTGATGCAGTACATGAACTAGGTGCGTATATTAAATTTAATAAGCACGCAAGGTTCTTAGAGGCATTTTGGATAATGTTTACTAATGAAGAGTACAGCCACAAAAGGATGATGGCAAAGGTAGAGTATCTATCTAGCTACATTAAACGGTCTCCTGACAGACATACTTATTTAGAAGCTCTTGAATATGTATATAATTACAATTCTAGAGATAAAGTAAGGTTTGTCAAAGACTAGATAACAAAGCAATGAAGGGAGTTAATAACTATGGTTTGGTATGGCTCCCTTCTATTGCGAAAGGATATAATATGAATTTTACAAAATGGACATGTTGTGGATGCGGAGATGAATATACTGAACAAACAGGTGACACTGATGAACGTATGTGTGATGAATGTTTAAATCATGAAGACATAAATATAATTAAAAAGGAGTTAGACCCTGGGTATGATGTAGATGTTGATGAGAACGGCCCATTTATATCTAAGACAGTTGACTATGGACCTCCATATTCTATGGCTAATCCTACTGGAATGAAAACGATAAAAAATGATAAGTCTAAACTTATTAAGTTAGTAAAGATGTTAGGATGGGATTATTATAGATTATCATCATCTGGTAAAGAAACATATGACAAAATAACAGATATACTGGAGACAAAGAATGTTTAAACACTATTGGGAATCTATGATGGAAAGTACAGCTCCATTTATGTTAGCATGGGAAGCATATGTATTATTTATGCTATGTTTCTTTGTAAGTATAGCATTTAGACTCAACAGAGTAGAAAATAAAATAGATAAAATGGTTGAAGAATATTCAGACCTTTTAGAATACATATATGAGGAAGAGGAGAATAAAAGATGATATGTGTAATATGCAAAAATAAGATAACACCTGATCCTGGTGGATGGGCTGGAGGACATAATCCATGGCCTATAAAGAAGAAGGGTAAGTGTTGTGGTAAATGCAACCATGAAAAAGTAACACCTAAGAGAATAGAACAATACACAAGGAGAGTAAACAATGGGATTTGATGTATATGGCTTAAGGCCTGAAACAGATGTGGTTCCAGATCAACCAAACTGGGGTAAAGGTAAATATGATGAAGAACAAGCTAAAGCATATTTTGCTTGGCAAGAGAACACTCCCGGAGCATATTTCAGAAATAATGTATGGTGGTGGAGACCACTGTGGAATTATGTTTCTTTTATGTGCAATGACATATTAACTGATGAAGATATAGATGAAGGTTGTATGAACAGTGGTCATAGAATAAGTAAAACAAAAGCAAAGAAGATAGCAGCTAGATTAAGGAAATTAGATAAGCAAGGACATACTAAAGAATATGAGTTAGAAAGAAACGAGTCATTAGATGACTTAAAAATGGAAGAATGCGATCTTTGTAAGGGGACTGGTTTAAGAAATGATGAGCATGTACAAGGTAAATGTAATGGATGTGATGGAATAGGAGAAAAGAAGCCATTTATTGCAGAATATCCATTTAATGTAAAAAATGTAAGAGATTTCGCACATTTCTGTGATAAGAGTGGCGGATTCGAAATCTGTTAAACTTAGGCTGTGGTGGCACGTGCATGATGCGCATGACGCATCGTTGTAACTATCCATAGCCTATGATTGGGGGCAAAAATGTATTTAGAAAGAACAGAGGTTACTTTGGTCTGACAACCGGCTAGGTTAATACAGCCTTGCCCCCATATTTAAGTGTTGATCGCAACTTCAATTATTACTAAATTTAAACGATACAAAGGAGAGATAAATGAACATAGAAGCAATCTACTGTGACTATCTCGATGAAATAAATAAGAATCATGAGCGCGACAAAGGAGTATTCCATGCGTCAGGCGCTGGCAGTTGTTATAGAAAGCAATTATATTCTTATTTCGAGTTCCCACAGGACGACTTAGATAATAAGTCACTTAAAGTTTTAAGATTAGGTACTATAGTACATAGTGACGTAGAAGCAGCTATAACTAAGTACCAAGATGCTAATCCCGACAGTGACATATATATAGAAGAAAAAGTAAAAATACCAGAGTTGCATGTTACTGGAACATTTGATTATGGTGAAATAACAACTAATAGGGAAGGTAAGAACACTTTTAATTTATATGATTTAAAGACTGCAGCAGCTTTTAAATGGTCTACTATATTTGGTATAAAAAAGAATAGAAAAGAAAATTCAACTAGAATGTATAAGATGCAATTAAGTACATATGGAATGGCAATCAAAGAAAGATTTTCTCCAGACTATTTGTCGATGTATTTAGTATTCTATAATAAAAATAAAAGCGATATGAGAGAAAAACTCGTTATGAATGGATGGATGGATAATGCTTTAGAATACTGGGTAGAGCTTAATGGATGGCTAGAGGAAGCTGGGAAAGAATACTTTGAAGAAGAGCTTATACCTGGTTACACAGAAGGAGTTCCATTTGAAGATTGGGAATGCGGATACTGCTCATACTACAGTATATGTTCAAGTACAATAGCAGATAAGAAAAGGAGATAATCATGGGGGAATGGTTAGCAACAAACATATTATTGCCATTAATGTATTTATTAATAGATGCAATGATGATATTAGGGTTAATACTAGCAGTATTAGCAACCGTAGATGTAATAAAAACAAAATTAAATAAGGAGAGATAATGTCAAATAATCAAGATATGATTGTAGTAGATGCAGATATGCTAAAAGCTACAGATCAAATTAGAGGAGCAATAACCAATAAACACAAGAAAGTATCAGATATGTCTACACCAAATCCATTTATAAAGAAGAAAATGGGTATGGACTATGTAGAGTTCTCTTATATGAGAGAAATCGCTGATAAGGAATATCCAGGTTGGTCGTGGACAATAGAGAAGACTGAAAACTTAGGCAGTGAAGCTTATGTCGTACAAGGTCGACTTAAATGGTATGATGAAGGAATATGGAGAACAGGTGATATGGTAGCTGCTCACAGGATACAGAAGAAACGTGGGACTAATGAGTTTGTTGATATAGGAAACGATATTAAAGCGTCTAATACGGATTGTATTAAAAAGGCTTTCAATTTCTATCTCAATATAGCAGATGATGTATATCGTAATCAAGTTGATGACATAGAATTATCTGATGACCAAAAGAATGAAATACTTATTCTTGCCGGGGAAATAAGCGAAGATAAACTATCAAAGATACATGATTTAATTAAAGATCAAAGTATTAACACAGCTAATTACAACGCATCATTAGCTAAACTTGAAAGAGAGGCAGACAATGATTAAAACATCAGTATCATATGACGATGGACTTCTGAAAGAAGGAGAAACCTATACAATAGGTACTAATGACGCAAAAGAATTTAGAAGCGTAGTATTTAAAGGTACTAAACTGCTAAATGGAAAACCGATGATGGTATTTAAGACTGAAGATCAAGAGGATTTAACAGTCAATCCATCATTTCATACATTCACAATAACACATAGGAGAAAGTAATGGGAAAAATAAAATCAGATAACGTGCAACAATTAAAGGATGCAGGTGTTCTGTCTGATAAAGCAATAGCTGAGATGGAAAAAACAGGAGCTGTTAGCAAGAAACAATCTGTAAAAAGATTTATTAAAACTGCTGACAATAAGCTTGTACAACCTCGCCTCTATATGAGGGGTGGCAAAGGAACGACTCCCAGTAAGAAGATGGAACAGTTTTTAGCTGATTATGAAAAGTTGCTTGTTAAATACACCACTACAATGAAATCAACTAACAATAAAAAATAAGGAAACATAATGCCAAAAACACTTGATGCAACATTCGATCCTGGTTCTAGATGGGCACCCGTTGAAGAAGGGACTTATCCAGCTCATATAGCTTCTTTATCAACAAAAGAAGTTAATACAAGAGCAGGGGAAGCGATTGTTGTTAACATGACTTACAAAGTAGCTAGAGAAGTTGATGAAATGACTCAACTCTTATGGGAAATGGATGGTTATGAATATCTAAAAGATCAATCCGGTCAGAGGATACCATTAAAGAATGGAGATGGTGAACAGCAAATATCAAGCTGTAATCATCTGAAAGATAAAACATTCTATGATAATGGATTCTTCATATTCACTGACACCAGCTCAAGTAGCAAAAACCGTAGATACTTTGAACTTCTTGATAATTTAAATATAAATTGTGAAGAAAATACAGTTGAAGGTAAAAAGGTTAAGCAACTTGTTCTTATTGAAGAAGAAGATGTTGTTGGCAAACCGGTGCAGATTACCATAAAAAAGCATGAGTTTGTTACAACTGAAACAAAGCACTTACCTTATGATCAACAAGAGAAAAGGTCTACCTTCAAGGTAAATAGTGTTGTTACATGGGCAGATGGCCAACAACTGAGCATGGATGAGATCGAAGACGATGTACCTTTCTAAATAGGTATCTATATGAGGAATACGTTTGATCTAATTATAGAATGAATGTAAATTGAGATGAGGGCGGCGAGGCTTTTTTTAATCCCCCTTCCCCTCATCTCTCCCTTGTATCTCGGGAATTGCCGCCCTCAATATATTAAAATAAAGGAGAGATTTATGTCTTACTATAATACCACCAGAGAAAAAGGTGAGCAGCTTAAAGCCAATTGGAAAAAAGCTGAGTCACAAGATGAAATAATAATGAAATACTTTGAAGAGTATAGCAAAGCAACCCCTTCTGAAGTTTGGACATACATGTCAAGACGAGATAACAAAATTTTACTAACATCAGTAAGGAGAAGCATAACAAATCTAACTGAAAGTAATATTTTATTTAAGACTCAAGAAAAAAGAAAAGGAATATATGGCAGAAATGAGTACATATGGGCATTGCAGCCATATAATCTCTTTACGAGTATAAAATGAAAGAGTCAACAGCAACAATAAAATTAACTAAATCAGAAATGGAGTGGACTATAATAGCTCTTGTATGGATGGAAAAATCATCTGAAGAGTTTAGAAGACCTCATGATGCAAGTATGTTTAAGAAATTAAGAAAAGATTTCGTTAGAATAAAAGAAGACATCATACATGGAGAAAAACAACTTGAAAAGAAACAACATTCTAAAAAAGAAGTTAGCTCAAGCCAGAAACCTTGCAAAAACTGCAGTTAAAAATAAGCCTAAATGGAAACCATCTCCCGGTTATAAATATTTAAAAGATATTAGAATTGGTGAGTTAGTTGAAACGCAGTCTGGCACAAGGGCTGTCTTGTTGTCTGTAAATGATGTATCTGCGAATGTTCTTGTAACATCAGTAGGCCATATTATTTGTGAAAATAAAAGCTACTATCTTGGCAAACATAGGTGGTCTTCAGGCACAGAAGTCAAATTAGTTTAATTAGTTTAGTAATTAGTTAAAAAATCTTAAAAAGTAAAGGAAAACAAAATGAAAGAACAAATACAGGATAAATTAGAACAAATAGACAGTCATGTTAGATGGTTGTCTGACAGAATGGATAGGTACTTTCATGCATTAAGTGAAATATCATCATGTGGAGATCAAGCAAATGCTGTTTATCTAAGAGGTGTAGCCAGAGCTGCTCTTGATGGAGAACCAACTACAGCTGATGAACACAATGAAAATTTTATAAGCTGTCGTGATCCAGGTGATGAAAATGATAGTAATAAAGTTTATATATCCGATGTCAATAAAGAAATTGCAAATGAATGGAATGACAGCAGTGAAAATAGATGGCACGATACAAATGCTCAAGTAGTAGCATATGATAAATCAATGGAAGAAGAATGAAAAAAGAAACTGCTGATAGAAAATCATTTGATGCTAGAAAAGCAGATTCAGTAGTTTCATATTGTAGCGAATGTAGAGATTGTTGGGAAATACAAACTGTAAGAAACAACAGAAAAAAGGGAAGTCCTAAAGAGATACTTTATTATAAAGATTTTGTCACTTATGGTAAACCAAAAAAAATATGTCCATCTTGTAAAGGAGAAAAAGGATGGATATCAACATATTAAAAAGGAGAGATACAATGGGGAAAATGTCACACATAGCATACTTATGCTCAAAAGGAGACAGGGATGCTTTAATTGATGAGTTAAACCAAACACCTATAGCTAATATGGCTGATACTACAGTCGAAGAAGTAGCTGACGGTTTTATGGATGCTTATAACACAATTAAAGAAAAGAAAGAAGAACCTGCTTATAAAAAGTTAAACAAGATACAAACGGACATGATAAAAGATGCTACAAATAAAATAAGCAGAGCATCAGTTGGAATAAGAGATGAACACTTATGAACAAGTGTCCTGCTTGTGGTTACACTGCTGATGTAAATGCTAACTATTCTAAAAAGATCGGTGACTTATTGAGAGATAGGTCACCGGCTACAAGAAAGTTGCTGAATAAAATAGCAGGTAAAATAAATAAGAATGTTCCATCAGAGACAAGAATAAAATATTTCCAGTTTCTTTATGGTATCAAAGATATAGATGACGAAGTCATCGTTAGATCAATTGATGCTTACTATCAAGGTAAACATTACTATAAAGGAAAAGGATTTTCTTATTTAAGAACAATAATACAAAACAAGCAACAAAATAGTGAAACAGTAAAAAAAAATGAAAGGCGCATGTTAGGTACTGCGCCTCCCGTAATTAATCACGAAAAAGGAGATACAAATGAGTGATTTACAATCAATAATGTTCCCAGTAAAAGAAGTACCAGCCATATGGGCAGATAGAGAAAATGGAAATATTCTTAACAAAGACACTGGACATAAATTTATAGTCAGAGAAGATACCGGAGAAGTTCTCAGCTGTATGACAGATGAGTACCAACTTGTTGAAAATAAAAGAGTTATGAAATTCGCTGATCCTATTATCAAGAAGAACAAAGGTGTTTTAAAGGAAGCTTTAACATTTAACAACGGAGCAAGAACTCGTGTTAAGTGGAGTTTCCCTGACCACAAAGTAAGTCTTGGTAAAAATGAAAACATAGAGCCACAAATTATATTCGACAACAGTTATAACGGGACTGTTGGCGTAAATATAATGTCTGGAGCTTTTAGGATAGTATGCAGTAACGGCTTAGTAATAGGTGTAGTTATTGGTAAATATAAAAACAGACATAGTGTATATAATATATCTCTAGATGATCTAGAGTCTGTTATATATGACACTATGGAAAAGACAAAGATGATCTTCAAAGAAGATTTTCAAATTCTGTTTAATACTGACATTAGAGAGAAAGATATAGTGAATTTCATCAAGATGTTCCCTATACAAGCTAATGATACTATCACAGGCAGGTTAATAGCTGACAAACCCAAGACATACTGGGATTTGTTAAACGTAGGTACAAATGTATTGTCTCATAATATGAATAGAAAGACCGAAGCTACTCATATCATAGAGAATCAACTGTATCCAGCAGTTAGCAGATGGGCAGCAAGTGCCTAGCCTTGATTGGTATGACTGTCCGATAATAATACCGTATTATGGTGGTAAGTATGAGTTAAGCAAAACTCTTGTTCCTCTCATACCCCACCATGATAGGTATATTGAAGTATTCTCGGGCGGATTATCAATGTTCTTTAGAAAACCAAAGGTTGAATGGAATGTCGTAAATGACATAGATAATAATATAGTAAATCTATATATGTCTGTCATCGAAGACATAGACATGCTGGTCTATTATCTAAATTGGCTTCCCAAATCAAGGAAATTATTCTTAGATTTCAGGGAGGAAATACAGGGTAAAAAAGAGTTTCAAATTCCTGACTCCCTGCAAGCAGCTAAGTACCTCTATTGTATAAGACATAGCTTCAATAAACTTATACACACTCCGTTGTCTATGACAAAAGATATGAATAAAAAGTGGAAAGATGAGTTAGAGTATTCAAGAAAGCGTATAGCAGGAGCAACAATAGAAAACTTAGATTTCGGTGAACTAATAGACAAGTATGTACCACGAGAAGACGATTTTTGGTACCTAGACCCCCCTTATTTCATAGCAACAGACAAAGGTGACTACTATATGAACAATTTCTCGAGCAACGACCATATAAGACTCAAGGAATATGTTGATAAAATAGACGACAATGGTGGAAAGTTTATGATTAGCTATGACTACAGAGAAGAAGTGAATGAACTGTACAGTAACTATAATATACAAGTACTGCATATGAAGTATACCGGGGCTACTAAAGAAGCAAGAGGTAAAAAACGTAAGGAATATATAGTAATGAACTATGAACCTAAAACACAATTCCAATTATTCAAGGAGGATTAGCATGGAAAATAATGAAATAAAATCCCTTCCACATTCCGATGAAGCTGAAAAAGCACTATTAGGATGCATGATAATCGGTGGCTCAAGAGAACATGAAATAGGCATGGCTTGGGTTAGAGAAAATAATGCATTTTATAATGATGACAACAAAACAATATGGAAAGCGATAAAAGGACTATATAAAGACCAAATAAAGATAGACTTTATAACACTAGCTGATAAAGTAAAAGACATAAACGGAAAAAGCATGGCATACTATATAACTGGTTTAACAGAATCAGTACCTACTACTGCAAATGTAGAACAATATGCAAGAATAGTATGGGAAAAATATATACAAAGAGAAACTGCCAAGTCAGCACAACAGTTAGTTAATGCAAGTTATGAAGACTATAAAGAAGTAGGAAATATATTAGAGAAACATAGCAAACTCGTAAATGAACTAAGACAAATACAACCATCAAAAATAAAAGATATAGATGATTTAGTAGAAGAAATGAAAGCTGTTGTAAAAGAAGATTCAAATCTGATACCATTTAATCTAGCTCATCTTGATATGTTTGCAGGTGGAATGACTCGTAAAGAGATAACAGTAGTAGGCGGCAGACCCGGACATGGCAAGACAACATTAGTTATTAACATGGTAAAAGGACTTGTTAATCAAGGCTATAGAGTAATGTTATTCAACAGAGAGATGAGTAACACAGAAATGTTAAAGAAAATGGCAGTAATGGAAAGCAATAGTCTTGAGTATATCAACATAAGACGTAATGATTTATCTGAAAACAGTCAAAAAGAGTTTGAATCAGTATCAGACAAAATAAAGAACGACTATGAAAACTTTATGATGTATGATAATGTTAGGTCACTATCTGAATGTTTAAGAGAAATAGCTAGATATAAACCGGATATAGTAATAGATGATTACATACAGTTAATAGATGTAAATGGAGTTAAAGAAGGCAGGAGATTTGAAATTGAAAAGATAATGCAAGAATATAAATGGATATGTAAACAAGAAGACTGTAGTGCTATACTGGTTTCACAATTAAACAGGGAAATAGAAAGAAGAATAGACCCAAGACCAAGAATGAGTGATTACGCAGAGTCAGGTGTTATAGAACAGACAGCTGAATCAGCAATGTTTGTATTCTATGGTTATAACTTTGACAGTGAAAGATATTCCCAATATAAGAGTGAAATAATAGTAGCGAAAAGCAGATACGGAAAGATAGGTACTCACTTAATAGGGTTTAATGGTAATAAATGCAAATTCTATATGAACTCTGATATGGCTGAGGCGGATATATAATGACTATAATAGGAATAGACCCGGGGAAAAGTGGTGGAGTGGCCATCTGGAATGGTGGCCTCAACAC
>Ga0080013_1005117_pt1 | contig 12440 bp, 16 predicted proteins | sample ETNvirenome_6_85_FD_69236 | JGI IMG/M metagenome (GOLD analysis project Ga0080013, IMG submission 69236) | Marine viral communities from the Pacific Ocean - ETNP_6_85 (SPADES assembly) (version 2) | ecosystem: Environmental > Aquatic > Marine > Oceanic | place: Pacific Ocean | collected 2013-06-19 | reverse complement strand
AATAAAAGTGCCTATTTATTATGGATCCCTTATATTGCGATAGGTTTTGAAATCTACAATTCTTGGAAAGCAAAAGGTCCTACTCCTCCTACCCATTGGAATTTGTGTTTGTCCAGAAAAGTAGCGCCTGAGGAGAAAAAAAAGGGAGTATTGGGTTACATAGATTATAAATGTAAACGAGAACAAAATAACACAAACAATAGCCTAACCAAGTCAGAATCGAGTCGTTTTTATTATGTGAATTACCTCCTTTTTTTTATGGTGCTGATTATTCAGAACTTCCATAGCGAGATATGGCGTTCTCCAACAGGAAAAAGGCTCGTTAATATCCTTTGTATCTCTGTTATCTTGGAAATAGTAGGAGTGCTTCCTGTTCTCTTTATTGGACAAAACATATGGAGTATATTACTATTAAGAATCGGTTCAAGTGCGCTTTGGCAGGTGCTAACATTATTACTGCTGTTTTTAATTGAGTTCTATATATATATTATGAAAACGTAGCCTTAAAAATTGATTTAATATAAACCATATAAGATTTATATTAGAACATGGTTTGTTTCTATGGACCAACCTTAATGCGTTTGGACAAATCGTTAACAGACAAACAACGTAATGACTATCCCCTTTGGAGCTGGCTAGTATATAATCTCGCAGAATTTATCTATATTTTCGATGGAGGACAATATGAACCTTATATGCCAATAGATGATGATGATAGTTCATATGCACACTGGTTCAAGCATGCAGTACTGGCACTAGACGAGAGATTTACAGATGCGACACCCGAGCGAGTATTTAAATGTATCCAACATTGTCCGACTGAAGAGGTAGCATCTTTAATATATGATGCGACATCATTAAATCTTCAAAGAAGATTCATGGAAAGTTTGATTCCCCGCTTGAAGAAAGAAGCTTTTCCGAAAGAATACAATATCCCCAATCTTATGGAAAACCCTGCGAAAGACCCTGCGAAAGAGGCAGACGATATGCCACCTTTGGAGGATATTCCGGATGACCTGCCACCTCTGGAGGATATTCCGGATGACCTGCCACCTCTGGAGAATATTCTGGATGATCTGCCACCTTTGGAGAATATTCCGGATGAAGATAATTATGAAAAAGATATTGAAATAGTGATGGAATACAAAAACTGTTCACGAAAAGACGCAATAAAAAAATTGGAGAAGCATGAAGGCGATGTACTACTGACTATTTATGATGAGTGAGATTACGCCATATCCGTGATAAACTGCCGTCGCAACCACAACCGCACCAAGCAATGTAAAAACAATCCACCAGCCATATACTATGGAAAATATTTAATTATCTTTCATGTCGCTACATTTTGGAAAAGTTCATAGTATACCTTCTCTCACTCTCTTCATACAATTTTATAGAAACCATCTCTGTTACAATATTATTACACATATTGTCAACAAAGGATACCGCAAAATCATGAACAAACATTTTATACTCATCATCAGTCAACCCGCGGTTAAAGAGATTAATAAAATCATTCCATTTTTTTTGAATTTGTTGTCCTCCAGGTGTTTCTGGATTAATATTCTTTTTTAAAAAGTCATGTAGCTCTAATACCGAATTATAGATAAGTTCTGGCGCACGGTAACAAAAGGTGCTATACAATATAGTTATTTCCGATTTAATTGGTTTGTCTGGAATTAAATCACGAATATCTTTTACTACCTGAAAGAAAGACATTTATAACTCCTCATTACAATATTTAATATTCAATTTTTTAAACAATATTAAATACTTATGGTAATCATAATTAATGAAAGATGAAATTATTCGCATGTATTTCACTAGTAATCATAGCATCCGAACAATAGCAGGTATTTTTAACAAGACGCATAGTAATATAGGAAAAATAATACAGAGACATAAGAAAATAAATGGTATAAGATAATGGAAGTCTATTTTGAAGTATTGGAAAAACTTAAAAAAGTATCTCTAACATTGAAGAATTGTGATATTAACCAAGAAAACATCAAAGAATACTTAATAAAACTAAATTATATTTCAGAAGATATTGATGCACTTCAATATCATATAAATGATATTCAACATTTAGCAGCAAAAAAAGGATGACACATATTTATAAATAAACATTATAAAGGCAACAATCAAAATTGTTAATACATGGGAGAGAATATTAATATTGAATCATTCCAAAAATTAGAAACCCCGGAACAATTAAAAGCCAAATTACCCAACACACCTCAAATTTCTAACTTTATCGACCACACAAGACAAGAAATTAGAAATATTCTAGATAAAAAAGATAAACGTCTCCTATGTATCATTGGTCCGTGTTCCATTCATAATATTGAAGAGGCACTAGAATATGGCAAACAACTAAAAAAACTAGCCGATAAAGTTAAAGACAAATTATTAATTGTAATGCGCGTATATTTTGAAAAACCCCGTACAACAATAGGTTGGAAGGGACTCATCAATGATCCCTATCTAGATGGATCTTGTCATGTGAATTATGGATTATATATTGCGCGGCGGCTTCTTGTGGACTTAAATCAAATTGGAATGCCTTGTGGTTATGAAATATTGGATACTATTACACCACAATACATTGCGGATCTTATGTCTTGGGGCGCAATAGGCGCCCGTACCACAGAAAGTCAAGTTCATCGCCAATTAATATCCGGCGTTTCCATGCCAATAGGATTTAAAAATGGTACATCAGGAAACATTAAAGTCGCCGCCGATGCCATTCTCTCCGCAGAATACACACATTGCTTTATGGGCATCACAGAAAAAGGAGAAGCCGCGATTTGTAAAACACTAGGCAATAAATATTGTCATATTATCTTAAGAGGTGGAACCTCAGGTCCCAATTATTTTGAAAAGGATATTAAAGAAACTGCGCAATACTTACGAGATAGCGGTGTCAAAGAAAGAATTATGGTCGATTGCTCACATGGCAATTCTCGAAAAGACCATACACTCCAACCTGTAGTGATGGAAAATATTATAAAACAAGCAACTATAAATCCCAATATTATTGGAATTATGATGGAATCAAATATTCATGAGGGAAATCAAAAAATAAAATTTCCCCTACAACCAGGTGTGAGCATAACTGATGCATGTTTGAGTATCGAAGATACAGAAAAATATATAACACAAGCATACAATATGTTGAGCGCAAAATTATAAAAATTGAATTGATCAAATAACAGAAAAGTATCATCGTTGCTCGCGTAGCTCAGTTGGTTAGAGCGTCGGTCTTATGAGCCGAAAGTCGACAGTTCAAATCTGTCCGTGAGCAATCAGCCAGTATGCCCGAGAGGTCTAAGGGGGACGACTTAAGATCGTCTAGATATATATCTGCGTGGGTTCGAACCCCACTGCTGGCAACTTTTTTTAACAATGGTTTCGTAGTGTAAATGGTCAGCACTTGAGGTTTTGATCCTCACATTCTGGGTTCAAGTCCCGGCGAAACCTATTTTTTATTGAAAATTTGATACACAAACATAACACCAAAACTGGTTTTTGTAAGGATCTTCTTTGGATTATAAGTATGTTCAATCACCAAATCAGTTACTCTCTGGGCATCTCTTTTTTTCTTAATTAATTTTCCCAAGAAAATATCCCTTACTCTCTCCATTTCGAAAAAATAATACTGCCCCTCTTCGAGATCATCAATAGACACTCTTTCATCGCTTTTAACATATTCAGTATGAATTCTCTTAGTATCGTCCATCAGTTCTATTTATCCTTATAAATTTAAAGATTTCAATTTTTATCCCTTAAAAAGAATTTCACAAAGAATATTATGGGAAACAAATTAACAAAAAAAAAAAAAACACCCCATACAATGTCCACCACGCCCATGATTACTACTCTTGGAAAATTAAACAAAAGCATAGAACAATTGGAAAAACGTGAAATTTTTATTACTAAACGAATCGCACATCAAATGAAAATAGCAAGACAAAAAATAAAAGCTGGAAACAAAAAAGCTGCGCTTCCCCAAATGCGCCAGAAACGCATGTACACCAAAGAATTAGACAAAATACATAATATGAAAATGAACCTTCAACAACAAATAATATCTTTAGAAGGTACGCATACGACATTAAATACCGTGGCGGCACTCAGAGAAGGCAGTAAAACTATGAAAACATTGATAAAAGAAAATAATGTAGAAGAGATTGAAAACCTGTATGAAGATATACAGGATCAACAGCAAACGATGGAAGAAATTAATACAATAATTGGACAAGCTCCTCTAATAGATGAAGATGAACTTGAAAAAGAGTTAGAAGAACTTATGGCTGCAGATATAACAGAGAAACTTATGGCACCCCCTACCAATATTCCTACCCATATTTCCACCCCCACCAATATTCCTACCATTATTCCCGAAGAAACACATATAATGGAAGAACTAGAAAGAGAGATGGCTATGGCTTAAAAATTGAATTTAAAAAGTAGGGTTACTGAAGTGTAACCCATGAGTTCTCCCCCCAACACAGTCAGTAAAATTATGAATGATATGTCCCAACTTTCTAGTCTCCTTGAAAACCTTCCAGATAGTATAATTAACAATGAAATCACTCACAAGGGCAATAATATAATATATGGCGATATTACCACTAAAACACAAAAAAAATGGCCCTATGAAAAACTTCTTCAATATACGCCCCAGGGGTTAATGTTACGAAAAAAATCTAATAACGATTTAGAAGTCTGTATAAAGGTATCGATCGCCGACAACATATTAGGATATGTTGGAAAACCATCCTGCTTTAATAAGTATCCCACAAGGGACCCTACAACGGGACACCCTGGATGCATCGCTTTCAGCTTGACGAAGAATAAAAAGAGTATCACAGAATGCCAACAACATATTTCACCCATGACCGAAGACATCACACTTCCTATACATGTGCGTATGGATATGTTAAAATCGCATTATGATAAATCGTTTCTTCAAAGAGTAAAGAAAAATGGAACTGCGGAAGAAAAAAAAACTCTTTTTATCAAGATGATTAAGAGATATCACAACGCAGTAAATAAAGATAAGTCATCTATGGCACAATTATTCGCTAAGGACCGGTTGTCTCGTCTTCTAAAGGGAGCAGCAACAATCACATTTTAAACAACATTAAGCAACATTTAGACAACATTTCTATGCCTTCATAGCTCAGTTGGTAGAGCATGCGCTTAGTAAGCGCAAGGTCGACGGGTCGAAACCGTCTGAAGGCTTTAGGAAGACAGCATGACCGAGTGGTTAAGGTGGTTGCCTGCTAAGCAATTGGGCTCATGCCCGCGCAAGTTCGAATCTTGCTGCTGTCGTTTTTTTTCTAATAATATTATATATGGCTCATAGAAGAACCCACAGAAGAAAACACAGAAGAACCCACAGAAGAAAACACAGAAGAACCCACAGAAGAAAACACAGAAGAACCCACAGAAGAAAACACAGAAGAACCCACAGAAGAACCCACAGAAGACGCACTAGACAACGTGGTGGGTGGAGGATCCCCGGCTTGTCCTGGCTAGCGGATAAGATAAGGGGTAAACGCACAGCAGCCGCCCCGGCAGCAGCAGCGGCAGCAGCAGCAGCAGCCCAAGCGGCACAGCACCGGCCGCTCCCCACCGCCCGCCAAAACGCACCGCGTGCGGTCGACGGGCACCGCGGCAAAGATCCCACCGGAGGAGGGTGGGGCTCCGCCCGCTCCGCTCCCCCCGCACAACAACCCCCAGCAGCAGTCCGAGCGGCACCGCCGCGTCCACCAAGAACCAAAGAACAAAGCGCCGGAACGGCGGCCGTGATGAAGCACAGGACAGGATTAGATGGCTCCCCCCAGGATCGGCGGCAGGCTATGCATGCGGGAATCTTCCCCATTCGGGACAAGTGGTTGCCCCAAGAAGAGGCGCGCGCCAACCGAGCCCGAGCGGCTGCCGCAGCAAGAAGCGGGATAGGCGGCAAAAAAAAACGCCGAAGAAGAAAAAGTAGAAGATAATATGATAAAAATGATTTATAAATAACATTTACTTATAAATCATAAGACAGCGTGTCCGAGTGGTTAAGGAGGCAGACTTGAAATCTGCTGGGCTCTGCCCGCGTCGGTTCAAATCCGGCCGCTGTCGTCGTTCGTTTGGCCGAGTGGACTAAGGCGCTGGTTTTAGGCACCAGTATCTACGGATGCGCAGGTTCGAATCCTGCAGCGAACATTAAGGAAATCATTTAAATATGTCAAGTACATAAGCGCCGTTGGTGTAGTGGTAACATTGTTCGCTTCCAACGAATAGCCCCGGGTTCAATTCCCGGACGGCGCAAAAGCCGCCATAGCACAGTGGTAGTGCATCGCACTTGTAATGCGAAGGTCCGCAGTTCGATCCTGCGTGACGGCTTGAAACATTTAAAAAATTGAAATAAAAATAAGTATAATATACTCCACATATCATGAATATAGAAGAGAGAGATAAGTGTATCTCACGAATAGAAGCGTTTGTAAAACGCAATAAAAAAGGACATTTAAGAACAAAATTAGAAGTAATAGATTACCTTGATGAAGTATTATCGTGTCATTTAAAATATCATCGAACTTTTCATAATACAATTAAGCGTATATACGGAGAGAGCGGCTTTAGCCGGCTATTTACCAACTTTATGGTTATTATTTATTTCCCCTACTATGGCAATGCTTTAATATGTTCACGTGCCACTGCAGAAGATATTCCTTATTTAGAAACAATACTAAATAATACTTTCAAAGAGAAACCGATAACATTTAAATATTGTATTTCAGGTCAAATATTTGATAGTCCGCAAATCATAATCTCTATGGCCAACCCTAACACTATTCCATTAGAGGATGGGGAAATGCTTGGTTCACAGTTTAAAGTTTGTTAATATAAACAAATAAATAATTATATAAACAATTATGAATAAATGTCTAATATGGCCGAATGGTCTAGTGGTATGATTCTCGCTTTGGGTGCGAGAGGTCCGGGGTTCGATTCCCCGTTCGGCCCTAAGTTTAAATAAATTAAAAATTATAAAACATATAATTAAATGTCTTTATGGAATCATATAAGATATCACTGTCGCCAGTTTATCGATAGATGGTATCGTACATGCTGTGTACGAGTAACCATAAGTTAAAAATTGATTCATTAATATTATTGATTAAAACAATAACCTCAGCATAGCTCAGTTGGTAGAGCGTTCGACTGTAGAAGAATTTCTGGTACGCAAGTATCGAATGGTCGCTGGTTCGATTCCGGCTGCTGAGACTCTGCCCCCGTGGCCCAATGGATAAGGCGCCCGACTTCTAATCGGGAGATTGTGGTTTCGAATACCACCGGGGGTGTTTTTTTTATCAAAATTGAATTGTTTAATATACTTTTATGAATATTAAACAATGGAGACATACGCTTATGTTTTCAGTAGCGATGAAGGTGAAGAGCAACAAAGAAACATTAAATTTATATCGAAAGAACCTGAAATAACACCAGACGGAAAGAAAGGCTATTGTCTAACATTAGACGCAGTTCCTCTAGTATTTTCAGCGTATATACAATGGTCATGGATATCTGGGGGACCAACGGCAACGAATATCTTATTGAAAATAAGCCCATACCATTGGTGGAAACATCCCCCAACTCACCCCAATATGCCATTGAAACATAAAATCGAATACGACTTTCTCATCGCCGCCTTTCAGAAACGCGAAGTCAATCAATCGGTACGCCAGCAAAAACACAAATTATACGCATCTCTTGATACCCCCAACTCACCATCTATAACACGCGATGGTTTATCTAAAATGTTAAAACATATCCAAAGTTGTCTCAAAGGTAAAAAGGGAGATTATTTCCCGACGCCGCCTCCTCCTGAAAAATGTAATTATAATAAATACATTGTGTTTGAGAGACAACAAGCAATTACGCGTGAAATTTGCCACCGAAGCGAAAGAAAAAAAATTAAAAAATGGAAGGAAAGTAAATAAATCTCGTTAATCTTTTCGTTTTTGTACATTGCGATCCCACCTTGCTGCCGCCGCTAGATAGCCGGATCCACCGGGCGCATACTTCTCGTGGGTTTTCAACTCGTCGAGCTCTTTTTTCAAAGCCGCAACGTGTAAACGCAAGGCTACGATTGTCTGTTGGTCTGCTTCAACTCGCGCCATTACACCCCCATAACGCATTTGACTCGCAGTTTTATCGTAATAATTATCCAAAGCGTCCAACGCTTCTTTCTCTGTCGCATAACTCCCCGCTAACTCGTATGTTGGACTCATAATTTTTGACCAATTGATTGGGACCATCACCTCCCAACGACCTGTTTCCTGGCTAAAAGTGATACTTTTCGATTTTGTGGCGGACATCTTCTATATTTCATTATTGGGAATTTTTAATTCAATTTTATAAAAAAAGGCGTTAGCCTAATTTTTAAAAGAATAATTATATACAATCATGGTAATACCATACACGGAAATCGCCAGACGCACCACACTCGCGGCATTCCCATGTCTCACGCTTGTCTTGGGTGGCATCGATGCACTCCGCATTCTCCCCGTGGAGAGAGCAAGAGTAAATATAACCGGCGCTGTTCCGTCCTCGGGAAATTTCGCCCACCATGACCGAGTTTTCCATGATGCTTTTGAGGCATTCCGCACACGCTTCGTTCGCCTTGGACATCTCTCTCAGCGGTTCACATTCGCCAATAGCACAGCGGTGCTTTTCGTGAAACCCCCGAAGGTAGTTCTCCTCGTCTTGCGCGGACCCACCCCGCTCTTGAATCTTGTGAATCCCGCGTAACAGAGCAAAATGGTCCACTGCTACAGCCGATCCCCAACTTCCGGCTTTGTAGCCGGGAGGATCTGGACGCGGCGCCTGTGGACTAAAGAAAGAAGTCTGGCACCCGGAACACATTCCTGAGATCCCATACTCTTTCCTTTGCAACTCGGTCGGAAAGGAACCCACATCTTTCAGACAAGTGACGCATTTTTTCGCGAGCGCCAAGGCGCATAATTTAGCATTGCCGGCAAAAGCCGGGCGGTCGGTATCCACTCGTGGTGTCGACATCGTATTCTATAATACTCTCTTATGAGAAAATACATTCAATTTTTTTAAAAAAAAGGAGCTATATATTGCCTGTTTTTTTTGTTTTTATTTACATTAATTTATTTTGGGAAGATTCCGCAAAATGTCCTCCCGATGAAACAGCAGCACGCCCATCTTATCAAGAGTCTCCTTCGTCAACTCAGCACATTTCGCCAAAGTCGCGTATCCATTTTTTATAAATGTGTCTAAATAAAGCGAAGCGTATTCGGTATCGCCCTTATCAACTCGCACTAGCCATGTCTTAATAGCGGCGCGCTGCCGTCGTCGGGCTGTTTCTTTTTTATCATCCTCGGCGAGCAGGCGACGCTGTTCCTCCCATCGCTCAGCCTCCGCCTCCTTTTTCCACCGGAACCATTGGTCAAATTCGAAATCATCATTCCAGGTCGACATGGTGGCAGCACTGTTTCTTTTACTATAAAGTTCAAAAAACAATTCAATTTTTTAATATTATAAAATTGAATGTATTTTTAACAAAATAAATAGGATATATAAGATGGGACATAGTTGTCGCTTCAAGAAATCACAAGCCTGTTTTCGTTGGAAATGGAAGAAGAAACGGACCCGCCGCCTCCAGAGGAAACGTCGTAAGATGAGGCTTCGTGCGAGGTAGGTAATCCAAGAAATTTTCTGGCTATTTCACGTTTTTTATCTTGAACGAAAGTACAATATTGATCCATTACAACATGAGAATCTGTAGGAATATCCATAATAAATCGGAAAACATCCACTTTTTGGGTTTGTCCCAGACGATGACTGCGAGCAATGGCTTGGTCTTCGACGGCGGGATTCCATGGTGGGCTAGTAAAATAAACTTCAGTAAAATCCTGAAGGTTTAAACCTTCACAAGCAGTCTGGATTTGGACGAGTAAAACATCGGTTTTAATAAAATTCATAACTTGTTCATAAATAGGTACAGCAGTAGTGTGAACTTGGGGAAATAGCTGATTCCACCAAACTTTTGGGAGCAGCGGGTCGAGTAAGGATTTTCGCTTGGATGACGAAGCTCGTCCATCAATAATACCTACACTCAGACCTTCTCTCCTCAAACGAGTCGCCAATTCATCAATCTCTCGGCGATAATAACAAAAGACCAATTTGCGCCGCCCATTGTTTTTGCGGCCCACCAAAGTGGTAGATACAGCATCCAACTTACTTGTCGTCAGAATATCCCATTTAGGATCCATATCCTCTACCCCTTCCAATGGACTATTCTTCGCCGCCTGAACGACCAAATCCGGATAAACGCACATCTGCCGAGCACGTGTAAGGATTACGATTGGAATGCGCTGTAAACGGCTAGTAATTTGGCTACTTTTGGACCCCATAAATGTGGCATGGATGGATCCTGATAAAGCATCCTCATCCTCAGATTTCCATGGGATCCGCTGGAGATGTTCTCTCAAGGGTGGCAACTTCAATCCTACCGAAGCCTTGCTACGACGGAGAAAACGCGATGATAATACCTCTTGGACATCCGGCATCCCCAAAAGATAACACAACGCATAAAAATCCGCCCTCTTGTTCTGAATCGGCGTTCCAGTCATAAACCACTGAATATCGACTTTCAAAGAACGAACACTCTTAAAAAGACGAGTCCCACGATTTCGAAGGTGATGTGCCTCATCATAAACGACACGGTTCCACTCTATCTTTTGGAAAGCATCAAGACGAGAAACCACGGTTCCATATGTCGTAAGAACCAAGCGTTTATCCTCCAAATTTCCCCGTTTATTATGATAAACAGCAAATTCAGAGCGACGCAACCAACGGTAGTTTATCCCCAATATATACTTTTCCACAGCCGCTTCCCACTGAGCAAGAAGAGAGAAAGGAACAATAATCAAGGTTTTATCTACCGGAGCTGTAAAAATACGCCCAAGAATAACAATGGTTTTTCCTAGGCCCATTTCATCAGCAAAAATCCCACCTGGCGACGCCGCCCCAGATTCACAAGAGTGAATCCAAGGAATTGCCGCCACTTGGTAGGATTTTAAAGAAAGTTGACTCCAGGAAATCCAGGTTTTAAACCTAGAAACATGGTTAGAATTTTTGTAGTTTGTCCAGATTCCCATATTTTCAGGGAATTCTTTGGTTTGGCTAAGACTTAAAAAAAGTTATTTTTGAATTCAATTTTTATGTTTTTTTTAAAATTAACCCAGAAATGAGTGAAAAGGTAAAAAAATTGAATTGAATTTGCGTCATAAGAGAACCATACACAGCGACCAGAAAGAGCTAAAAAAACTTTCAACTCGCTTCCAAACTTTCAAACTTTTAAACTTTCATCTTCCAAGATGGCTGCCCAAAGTGCTCAGATGTTTTGCCGCTACTGTAAGGCGCACGACCATTTCCTCAACGACAAGCCGGGTCCGGAGGGAAAAACCGTGTGCCCGAAGTTGCTGGCGACCGTCTGCGGCGCGTGCGGTGAAAAGGGACACACCGAGCGCCGGTGCAAGGCGCCCGATGCCCAGAAAACGTGCCGCTATTGCCGCGAGACGGGGCATTCGCTCTACGACACCAACGGCAAAAAGGTGTGCCCGGTGCTCATTGAGAAGGGGCGCCGGGAGCAGGAGCGGCACAACGAGCACAAGGCTGTGCGCAAGGTCGGCGGCTGCTGTGGCAAGAAAACGGTTTTCGATGTCATGTCGTTTCCCGACTTGAGCGGCAACCAACTCCGCAGCGCCAAGAAAGCCGCCAAGAAAGCCGCCGAAAAGCCCGCCGAAAAGCCCGCCGAAAAGCCCGCCGAAAAGCCCGCCGAAAAGCCCGCCGAAAAGCCGGTGGATTACGCCAAGGCGGTCGTCCGCAAGCACTCCGACATCGAGGAAATTCGCCAACTCCAGGTGAAAATCCACGAGTTGGAGAAACAGGTGGCGGAAATCGTGGCACTCAAGGCGGAAAACGAGCAGCTTACGAAGGAAAACGAGTCCCTCAAGGCCAAAAAGGGAACTTCCCTCAAGGCTCGCTTCCAGGCGATGCACGCCAAGCCGGCGGCGGCGGCGGCGATGCCTGCCGTCCAGGACCCCAAGGAAATTTTCGGGGTCGACGAAATCGACGAGGAAAACGTCAACGGCTGGGGCGAAAAGGCGGGATACTAAATAATATTATACTTCCAAGGTAAGTCATAAGTTGTAGTAAAAACAAAAAACAAAAAAAGTAGTGTGTTGTAGTAAAAGCAAAAAAAAACAAAAAAACAAAAAAAACAAAAAAAACAAAAAAACAAAAAAAACAAAAAAAACAAAAAAAACAAAAAAAACAAAAAAAAAGAGAAAACCTCTTTTTTTTCTGGTGAATTTCCTTGCTCCAAAATGTTAAAAAATTGAATT